>Ga0105097_10000585_pt1 | contig 16770 bp, 27 predicted proteins | sample PPLLak12cMay2015_FD_87035 | JGI IMG/M metagenome (GOLD analysis project Ga0105097, IMG submission 87035) | Freshwater sediment microbial communities from Prairie Pothole Lake near Jamestown, North Dakota, USA - PPLs Lake P7 Core (1) Depth... | ecosystem: Environmental > Aquatic > Freshwater >...
GTACCAGCAGCATCAGCAAACCTAGCACCATCTTCTTGGATAACAGTATTAACTGCCATTTCTTTAGCTACTTTAGGATTAGAGTTAGTTGTAATATCCCAAGCACTACCTACTTTATGTCTTAGATTATCAAAGCCAGCTTTTAAATATGGTTTAGTAAATGGAGTAGTTAAAAGGAACGCATCAGTAAGAACTTTAAATTGACCTCGTTTAAACGCACCTGGAGGTAATATAGGACCATTTGCAAGCTTCTCATCTATAAAATCAATCGCTTGACCTATAGATTCAAATGCTTTAGATGTAGCCGCATTATTATATTCTCTTTCCACACCAGCATACTTAGCTACATTCTGAAGTCTCCAATCAAATACTGAAGCAATTGGATCATTCTCTGCAAAGTTTTGACCAGCTTGGATAGCTGCTTCCCAGTCTATTGGGTTCTTACTATTGATAGCTTGACGAACTAAATCAGTCACAGTACCACTTGTAGCAAGAGCAAAGTTAGGAAGTGAAGTAATCAAATTAACAATAGCTAGTGCTTCACCAGAAGCCATTCTAGGAATCTCTTTAGCAACTTGTCTAGCTGACATAGTTACTGGAGCTTTCTTAACTTCATCAATCCTAGCTAATGTAGTCGTTAAGTCATCAACAATTTGATCTTGAGCTGTTCTTTCAATATGGTTATCTGCAATATCTAAGATAGCTGTATCTTGAACATACTTGTCTCGGATATCTGTAGAGATATATTGACCAGAAGAATAGCCATTAAGGACTTTAAGTTTAGTTTGTTTATCAATGGTTGGATCATTAATAAGATCAGCAACTATAACTTTGTCCTTAGCTACTTGCTCACTAGCCCAATTAACTTTAGCATTAGAATACGCTTGTGAATACCCTTGTCTTGTTAGATCATCTACGATTTCATTAAACCCAGAAACCATATCTGCAGGTTTATTAATAGCAGTAGTATAGAAAGCTGTTTCCTTAGCTTGCTTCTCAGGCATAGCTGGAGTAACAGTTATCTGTTCAAGAGGTAATTCGTATTCTTCGAATTGCATTAGATTATCCTAAATTAAGTCGTCTCAGTTGTTTTAAATATATTACCAAAGGATGTTGGGAAGTTACTTGCCATACTTCCAATTCGTTGCCAACCTTGTTGTTGAGATTGAGCAGTAAATTGTTCTGACGCAGCTTCACCAATTTGTTGGTTAATATTTGATAAAGTTTGACCTGTAGATTCAGCTACATTAATGTTACCAATACCAGTAGCTGTTTGTGTACCTAAAGCTCCTACTGAACCAGTAAATGAAGATGTACCTGCCATACCTAAACCAGCTCCACCAGTTGAAGCGACAATATTACCTGTACGAATACGCTGTTCTCTAGTAGCAGCAGCTCTTTGTCTTTGAGCTAAAACTTCTTGGTATCTAGATTCTTGTGCAGCCTTTTCTTTACTTAATTCAAATTGTCTTTCAGCAGCTCCAGCAGCCCTTTTAGCAGATTTTCTTTCTTGCATACCTGAGAATAATTGAGCACCTAAACCAATAGCACTCAATACATTTGCACCAGGAATAAATGAAGAAGCTACACTAGCTACTTTAGATACTGCTGAAGCAACACCACCATATCCTACTTTTCTTACATTCTTATGTTTCATATTAAACCTCCAACCTTGTTATTATATTAAACTTACCATCTTCAGTTGTTGCTACTTCACCTGTCGGAAGAGCTCCAAACATCTTATTAAACTTTAAAGCTTTCTGATCACTTACAAGACCATATACTTCATAGATACCCCGTTCTCGTAAACTCATTCTAATCTGTTTAAACACTTCAATATAACGTTTAAACTCTGATACACTCCAAGCTTTAAGTTCGTTGTGCATTATCCAAACTTGTAGTCCTTCATCAAAGGACAATCCTACAAATCCATTTCCTTCTTCAGCGTATAGTATTTCCATTAGACTTTACTAATAGTTGATGCTGAGATACCCCATCCTAGTAATTTCATATCTTTACCAGCTTCAGATTCTATTTTTAAACTTAAACATTTACCTGAGCCTCTTAATTTATTTTTTGTTACAATAACAGAATCACCATAATCAAATGTATCTGCAGCACCAGTTGGTATATAGTTTCTTAATAGCCTATATGCTTGGAATTGATTACCCCATTTACCACTGTTAGCAGAATTAGCCCAGTTCCATTGAGCTTGTACTAAACATGATGAAGGGTTATCTAAAAGAAGACTAGAACCTACAGTACTAAATCCATCTTCTGTTCTACTGAAGTAAAAGAAGATATAAGGTGCTTGTTTTTTACGCATAAGATCGTTAAACAATTCATACCCTGTGATAATATAGCTAGAATAGTTTGCACCTGTACCTGATCCTGCTGTTTTCCAATCAGTAAAAGATGAACTATTATATTTAGATATAGTAAAACTAGATCCTCTCATAACGAGGAAACTAAATAGTGAACTACGATTGGTTAGAATTGTATCGGTAATAATTACAGTAGTACCTGCAGTAACAATAACATCGTCAGGTCCTACCTCTACAGTACTATCAGACGTAGAAACAGCATATCCTGGTACTTCAATATAATCAGTTATTGCTGGAGAATTACTTGCTAACGATGATATTGTATTAGTATACCATGCTTGAAGAGTTAAGTCAAGTACTAATTCTTTAGTGTATCTATTAATATAATTGTCAGTGGAATAACTAGGAGAGTCATTATACATCCAACGAACTCTGTTTTCTTTCTCATCATAGAAACCACGGCAATTGTTTTTACCTAAATCTGGAATGTTAAGGTAAAGACTTTGAATTGAAGTTAATGAGATAGACTGAGCAGAAAAACGACCTGATCCTGCATCTGGACTTAATAAATAAATACCAGCTTTAGACCAGTATACAAAGTTTCCACCTACGTTTACAATTGATCTAGGATTAGATACACCATTAGGTGAGACCTTAGATACTTGGAATGATGTTGCAATAAAGCCACCAGTATCACCATATACTTCCCATACACCATTTTCAGCAAATACTAGTAAAGATGATTGAGAAGATACAACTTTAATAATCTGAGTTGCATCAGGAATCTGAATAGATCCACCATCAGAAGCTACTAAATCATTAATAGAAGGATCAGTTGGGTCAGCTACTTGGTGACATTTACCTAATTGATCTTGACTTTGAATAACTTGAGTAAAGAAAATATATCCACTGTAATTAGGTGATCTTGAATCTCCACCTGAAACAATTGAGTTTATACCAGAATAAAATAAGCGTTGAGCATAAGATGCTACTGTGGTAATAGAGTTAGTTTCTTGGTCTAGTGGTAAACTAGAGATACCTGATACAGAAGTTCTATCTGTTCCTCTGGTAAACGCATCAATAATATAACTACCACGAGCTACTTGATAGTTAGATGTAGAGTTTTTCTTAAGAACGTTAGGATCATACTTCTCATAATCACCAGAACCTGGATTACTAATTTTACCTAAAGTCCAAACGTCAGCATTACTTGGAAAAGATCCTAGAATAGTTTTGGTATAATCAATTGCATCTGCACCAGATACAGTAGAAATGGTTGGATTCCAACCTTGATTTCTTAAATTATATTTGTGAGTATTACTTAAATTAGCTGGTCTATTGTCAATAGAAAGACCATCATCAATACCCCAGATATCTCTTACACTAATTGTAATTGTTGTTTGAGAAACAGTATTAGTTGTGCTATTATAACTTAAAACAACAGGTTTTGATAATTCTTTAGATACAATAATGAATCTATTGTTAATAACAGTGGTTTCAATATCAGCATTACTTAATCCAGCTAAAGTAATAGAATTTCCACCATTAAGTAGATTCGCACTAGGAGTATTCTTAAGAAGATCTAAGAACCAAAGTTTATCATTAATACGAACAACACCAATAGATACAGTAGTATTTCCACTTGGTGTATCCCATCTGTGAAAAGATTGCTTACCTGTGGCTAACTGAGCAGCAGTAAATCCTGTAGCTGTTAGAGCATAGTTATCTTCATAATCAATACCAAGTCGTCTTGATCTAGAACCATCTCTATTCAGTACAAAATTGTTTTCATCAATAGAAGCATTTTCAGGGAATGTTAGAGGATTAGCCTCAGTAATTAGACCCTTTATAAATGATCTATAGACCTTCTCAGTTACGGCTGCCATTAGTCTTCCTTAGGTATAAAGGCTACTTTTTCTTCTTTTTTAGCTTTCGTATCTGCAGATCTTAAAAGATAGGCATTAACAGCAATATCTGCCATAGCAGCAGATGTATAAAGACCAGCTAATTCTTGTGGTAGTTCACCACCAGGAACAAACTGAATCTTGCAGTGTGCTGTCTTTGGATCAATGAATACTTGTATTTCTTTTCCACCAGCTGTTTGATAACTTTTTAATACTCTCATTATTTTCCTTTAAGTAGTTCTCTTCTTTTAAGTTCATCTTGACGCATAGCTTCTGTTGTTTGAGCAGACTCATCTTGAAGTTTATTCCAGAAAGGCGACTTACCTTCTGCTATACGCTTATCTGCACTTCTTTGTGAAGTTGCATAAACATCTTCTGGCACTTTACCTGTTTCTCTAATATAATTAAGATCAGCTGGATGAATACCTTTGGTTAATGCAGGTCTATAAGTTTCTTTAGTTCCTGGCATACCTACAGATACTTCAGTCATTACATCTCTGTTATTAGGTAAACGAACTTCTCCTAAGAATCCACGTTCTTTAGGAGTATTATCTAAACGAGAACCATAGTTAGGTTCTTGTGCTCTTTTTAATTTAGAATAAGGACCAGCCATTATTTTCTTTTAAGTTGCTCTCTACGTTTTAATTCATCCTGAAGCATCTTTTCAGTGATAGTCATAGAGTTTTTAGCAGCATCTGCTGGTGAAGTAAATATACCTTGCTCAATAGCTTTTTTAATTAATGAACTTTGTTGCATGTCCATAACTCTTTGAATCTCAGACATAGGAACTTCTCCCATATCTTCCATATATGTTTTCTTTTTAGCCATATTATTTTCCTAACTTTTTAGATGTTTTTTTAACTTTTTTAGTAGTTACTTTCTTTTTAGATTTCTTACCATATTGTTGTGCATTAATAAATGCTGGAGTATTACTTGTTAGCATTTTGTTTCCTTCCATAGTTAGGATAAGAGATACCATTAGAAATTCTCCAAGCTTCTTGACTCATTCTTCTCTTTTGAGACACTGCTTGTTGTTCTACTTTTGGATTAGCCATTTGTTTTAGAGTTACAAAGCAAGCTGATTTAGCATCATTTAGAAGATAACTAAACATTTGCACTGGCATATCTGGAGTAAATGAGTCAGATAAAGTAAATGCTACTGAACGTTTACCGTGGCATTGTGTCTTAGAGTTTTGTAGATTAGTCTCTACAGTAGAGTCATAAGCATCAAATACTAGGTATTCATCATCAAAAGATGTGAAATATGTAGGAGCTTTGTCTTTATAGATACTAAGTTTAATACCAGTAGAATCAGTTACAACTTTAATATTTGTAGCTGTACTTATTCTTTTATCTACAATTTCAAGAAACTCTTCTGGAGTCTTATATTCAATCTTTGTATATCTAGTACGAGTTTCACCTGATTTCTTACAATCATATTTAATCCATTCAAGATCAATGATTGTTTCAGGTATTTTCATGTGGGTAGGTCTAGCTGATGTACCACTTGTATCTAATTGGAATAACTCTTTAAAGAATGGATAGTCTTTACCATCTACAATATTGTAGTAGGTTGACTTAATAATTTGTGCTACTTGAAGTGATTCTGTGCTATCATTGATAGAATTGACCTCATCTGAGTCCATATCAGATAAGATATCTTGAACCATTTCGAGTAGTGTCATTTTAGCCATGATTGTTTCCTATAGTTTGACTGCTGTTAGTCCAGCTTCAAGTACTGTGATATTAGTACCTGATGAAGTACCATCTCCAGCTACATGGATTGATAGGACTTGTCCTGCTGTAACAGTGACTAAACCAAGAGCTGAAACATGTAATTTATCAGAACCATTAGTAAATTTTTGAACTGTTATAGTTCTATTACTATTAGTTCCATCAAGATTATATTTAAAGTTATAATTAGTTCCTGAGGATAGAGATGCTGTTGAAAATAAACACCAGAAATTAATCATGTAATTTCCAGCTTCAGATAATGTAATAGTTCCAGAACCTGCAGTTACTGTTAAAACATTAGTAACTCCTGCTGTCCATTCTGTTCCTGGATTAAGTTTAGCATAAGCAGAAGAACCAGAAAGCGTTTGAGTTGTAGCACCAGCATCAATATAGATTTCGGCATGGGCTTTACCTGGAGGATATTCCCAGTCACCAGAGCCAGTACCATCAGAAACATAAACCTTACCTGTAACGGCTGCCGCTACTCCTTTAGGTTCATGAAGATCAGGATCAGTAATAAGTTTATGTTGTATTGTCAATTTAGAATTCCTTTATAAGAATGGAGAGGCTCCTACCATCGTAAGAGCCCTTCCAAGATTTACTACTTGTTGTAAACGAATTTCACAACAACTCGACCTGCACCTGCTGTTAAGTCATCTACAGTTGGAGTTACAACTAGTTCACCAGCAGCAGAACCAATGCCTTTACCAACTAAAGCACCTGAACCAGTGATAACACTGTTTGCAACTGCGATTGTTGTTTGAGTAGCATTAGCTGCTGTGATTAAGCCGTCAAGATCAATTTCTACACCAGCTGATGTAGCTAAACCAATAGTTAAATCAGTTGTTGTTGAAGTTGAAGTGAAAGCTGTATCAACGATTAACTCAGCAGAGATAATAGTTGCGTTAGCTGGGATTGAGAATTGTAAGTTATTTGTACCAGCTGCAGGAAGATCATTGTATTTGAAATCCCACACTGCCCATTTAACTAATTCATCACAAGCCTCAGCTCCGAACTTACCGTTGGTAGTTCTTACACCGTAGTGGTTTGCAACGCCACGTTTTGCATCAATTTCGAATGTCATATTATTTCTCCTTAGTATGTAGAACCACTTGTTAAAATAACGCCAAGTGAGTCAACACGTTGGGCACCGAAACCGAATCTTGAAGTAACTTGATACTTATCAGCACGTTCTTCTTCTGATCTCCAACCTTCAGTTTTAGGAGCACGTCTCCATGCGTGCATGATAGGTTTAACGCTATCGTCTGCAACTGACATGAAAATGTTAGCAACGTCACCAATTTCAGCAGTGTCATTAGCTAGACCGTATGAAGAAGCATTAAGAGCTTCAGTAGCTGTCTTCACTGGTAGGTAGTTAGAAGTCCAGATATCAAAACCAAAGATGTTCTTAACGAACTTGTGGTCTTTTGCAAAACCAGAAGTTACGATACCTTCGAACATTGGGTTGTTAGATACATTGACTAAGTTTTGGATGCTGTTTAATGTTGCTTCAACGATTGGATCAACAATAGCGATACGACCAGCTGCAGGAACACCAGCTTTGTCAAATGCTAATTTCATACCAATAAAGTCAGATAAAGTCATAACTCGTGAAGAAGCACCTGCACCACCAGCTACCCAACGATGTGGACGACCATTAACTAAGTTTATGTTAGCATTAGTTTGAGCTGTACCAGCTACGTTTAAGAAACGTGATTCATGGTTTTCACCAAGAGCACGAGTAGATTCCATAGCACGCATTGACATTAAAGCGTCAACTTGTGAACCATCTTCACGAAGCTCATCAGATACTTTCCAAGCGTCACCAACGTAGTCAGTGATAGAAAGTGTGATGTTACCTGTGTCAATTGGATTGAAGTTTAATGGTGTATCTTCAGCTGCGTCTTGTAATGTTACAGTACCAACAGTCTTGATGTTCAAAGTAGTGCCTGAACCGAAGTCTGATACATCTCTGTATAAACCTTCTGGCAAGAGGTAGTCATGTATATTGTCAAGAATGAACTGAGAATACTGTTGTGCCTCAATAAAGGCAGTAGTATTACTTGTTAATTGTGACATAATAGTTCCTTTTTATTTTAGTTGAGATTTAACTTTTTCACCAGCAATCTTCCAAGCACTGATTAAATCCTTCGTAGTAGCACCAGGTTTAACTCTAGCTGATAAAGTAGAAGTATCTGCTTTACCCATAAGAGCTTCTGTGTTTACTGTACTAGTTGGTTTACCTACTGGAGTAGATACACCTTCTAATCCTGAAAGCTTTAATACAATATTTGGAGAACTAGCTGCCAAGCTATTTAATTGTTGAGCGTTTAAACCGCTTTCTTGAGCAACTCTATTGTAGACTTCTTCAGCTTTATCGCCATATTTTTCTACAAATTTACGAGCTACAGAGTCAGCATTAGCTTTCGCCTTTGTTTGTCTTTCTCTGTTTTCAAGAGTTTGATTTAATAACTCAGTAATTTTATCTTGATCAATGCCAACAGATTGAGTGGTATTCTCAGGTTGTTGGATGCCAGACTTCAATTCATCTAAAAGTTCTTCTGCAGTTTTACGTTTAGTAAGTTCTTCTTTTAAAGTAGCTAATTCAGACTCTAAAGTTTGAATATGCTTCTGAGCATGAGGAACTGATTTTAACGCATCTTCTACAGAATTATACTTCTTGCCATCACCTACAAAGTCTACAGCTTCTGTCGGAATCTGAAACTGTGGTTTTTGGCTATCTTGTGTTTGAACCTCGTTGGTACTTGGTTCGTTATTCGTTACTTGTGTTTCTTCCATCGTTTATTTCTCCTTGGTCAGGAATAAGATTATATAGTTTAAGAAAGGCTTTTTGGAAGCCTAATTGGTACGCTTGATGTTCAGACCAAGCAGGAAAAGAGAAATTATCCTCTTCCATGCTCTTACGTCTTGACAGATCAATCTGTTCTTGGATATACTTTCTAAGTTCTAAAAAGACTTCTCTTTTGCTAAGCTCTCTAGCTGATTCAGATTTTAAATCCATATAATAATTATACCATAATTTTACTAAAAAGTCAAGTTAAACTTACATCAATCCAGCATTAGGATTAAGGGTTTCTTCTTGCTGCATGAGCATTTGTTCCTCTAATCCAGGTGTGGCTTGTTCAGTTTGCATTGACTGCTGAACTTGATTTACAAGTTTTTGAGTCTCGGCTTGTTCAAAGATTGCAGCATTATCTTTAATAAACTCATATTGTTCAAAGCCCATGTACTCTTCAATCATAGACGCTAAGCGTTTAGAAGAGAGATGTGGAGCTATCATTTGACCCATAGGACTATTAAAGACACCTAGCATATTTTGAATGAGCTGTGCTCTAGCAGCATAATGGCGAGCTCCGATAGGACGAAGTTTACCTTTAGCTGTTATATCTTCTTTCGTAATAGAAATGAAGTCAGCTACGCCAAGATCATCATCCATTACCCTAGCAACTTCTGCAATATCCATATATCGTTTAGATACTTCTAACATAGTATTGATGATTGGTTCTAGGAATTCAATCTCAAATTTGTTAATCTTATGTTGGAAGATGCGACTTGCAGCATTTTGCAGTTGCTGTACTTCAAAAGCAGTTTTCTCACCTGGACTACGGAATCCCATAGCTTCTTTAGGTGCACCAGCCATCTCTTCCATAAGTTGAATAATAACACCAATCTCATTATTAACTTGGAAAGCAGCTTGGTTAGGAGGCATAGCAACGACATCACCATCTTCAGGAATGTGAATAGTTGACTCTGGACCCCACATAAATGGTTCTACATCACCTTTAATCTTAAGAGGTGGATGGATAGTTAAATCAAGAGCATCAGCTTTTAAGTTCTCTAGATGGTCAATTCGGTATTGCATACCTACTAAGTTGTCTAAAGGACCCATAGCATAGAGGTTATCTGGACGAGTTCTCCAACCTACATGGTGTTTAGAATCTCTACCTAACCATGATGGATTCTCAATGTTACGGATAACATATTGACGATCAATGATAGTAATAATACGTTTTTCAAGTAATTCGTCTTTAGTTTCATCATAGATATCACCTTCAAACTCAAGGATCTCAATTAATCCTGATTGGTAGTATTCTTGTAAAGAACCAAAACCATCAATAATATAACCTTCTGACTTATTAATATCTTCCATTTGGAAAGCAGATAGATGTCTACGGAACTCTGTAGCACGTTTAAACGCACTTTCATCGTAGTTTAAGTCTGGACGATATTGGATGTCTTTTTTAAGTTCACCAAGAGATTTAACATAACGAGTAAACTTAGGTGATTCAGCAAAGCTAGCTGCTGTAGGATTGAATACAATATCAAATGGTGATACTCTAGCTAACTTAGGACCACGATATGTAGTAATTTCTTCACCAGTATAAGGATCATTATGGACTTGGTTTACATAAGTAACTTCAGCAAATACGTTACCATAATCAATATAATCATAAAGAAGCTGTGAAACTGTTTCTCTGAAGCCAGATTCTCTGATCTTATTCTTTAAATAAGACTCAATAGCACGTCTTTTCTTTTGAGTAGAATCTTCTAGGTTATAGCCTTCCCACTTCATCCAGTTGTCATTAGGGAATAAAGCATCCATGTAATTAGCATGAAGATTGTCTCTAATCTGTGTAAGTTTAGGTAGAGTAGTCTTATTCTTCCAAGGTAACTTAGAATTAGTTGTTTTAGTAGTATCTGTAGCAAATAGATAGTTACGGAGTTCTCTCCACTCTTCTTCTTTTTGTCTACGTTGAATCCACCAGTTATTATATAAACCTGATAGTTGTCTAGCAAGTGTATCACCTGCCATCAATTCTCTAATTTGAGCTACTTTTCCAGCCATGTTTTTTCCTTAAAAAGAGACACCACCAAAGCGTGAGTGTGTCATTACATTTTGTCCTAAACTAAATGAACCAACTCTTTGTTTAGGTATGATTGCGATTGATATAGCATTAGATAAAGCGTCTTTAATGTCGTCATGTGGAGGATGAGCCATTACTAACTCTTCTTCTAAAGTCTGACAATTACCACCTTTATAATGCCATATCTGCATATTATCATACTTTGGTTCAAGTACAGCACCAACACGTTCTTCTTTATCACCTAGATGTCTTGTTGGTCTAAATTCATCTATAGATAAAGCAATTCCATTTGGTTTAAGATAACTCTCTTTGAGTTCCTTAACAATCGTTTGTTGAGCTACAGTAATCTCAGCTCTTAACTTCCTGAATCCCCACTTTTCCCAAGCAGTCACTATATGGTTATAGTATTCAATGATTCTATCAGTTTTAAATCTATCAATATCTAATATGTAGAAGTTACCTTGATGGTCTACACCAACTACAACAAGAGCAGTATAGTCGGCTTTCTTTCTTAATGAGAACGCAAAGTCAATAGCAGCATACACACTAAGTTTTCTATCTCGTATATACCAGTCACCTTCTTTATTTTGTAGTACTGCTCTATCAAAATACTGGAACTTATCTGCATCAATCCTAGCAGTATCTCCACTATTCGGATTGTTATAATACTGAGCATAAAATTGAGTTTGATCCACATATTTAGCTTTAATCCTTGCAAGTTCTTTAGAGTCAAATCCAAATGTCTTACCATCTGCACGAGTTTGTTTAGCCCAAAGATATTCACCATCTGTTTCAACTACTCTTTGGAAGAGTTCATATACTTCTTCTTCTAACTCTACTTCACCAGACTCATTGTAGTGAACTTCTTTCATATTGATCATGGTATCGTAGATATCTTTTGGATGATATCTCGTGCCTACTACCCATTCAAGTGCTCCTGGGTTTTCAATAGAAGCTAATTGTGAGTATGCTGAGGATACTTTATCACGACCATCTTCAGTATAAGCGTTACCAGGTACAACAATGTCATCAAGAACAACAACATCAGCATGAAAGCCTGTAGTATTTGATGTAAGTCCAACGGCTTTACAGGTTGCATCTCGAATACCTTCCAGTTTACGTTGAGGATGATCAACTGCAATCTCAGCTACTGCCCATTTCTCACGTTTACCTTCATCAGGATTAATCATCTCTGACCAGTAACGTCTATAGATAGGACTATCAATAATCTGTTTAATCGCATAAAGCTGTTTCTCAGCTAAGTCTGCTGTAGCAGATACATATAGAATAGTTGTTTCTGGATGTTTAGTAATCCACCAAGCTGTTCTATAAGCAATTAACTTACTCTTCATGTGTCCACGAGGAAGTAGAACTAATTGGTTATTCTTAGCTTCAGAACGAGTCCACCATTGGATAAGTTCTTCATGTACAGCTCCTAACATCAAATGAGGAGCCACTAACTTAATAAATACTAATAAGTCATCTTCAGCTGACTGACGAATGACATCTAATTTACTTTGCATTATTTTTTATTTTTGTTTCTAGCAGAAATAGCCTTTGCTTTCGCTTTAGCATCTGCTTTAGATGATGCACCCCATGCTTTTAAAGATAACAATAGTCTTGTAGGTTCACCATTAGGTTTACGTTCTGGTCCTGGCATATTACCCATACGAGCTAAGAATGATGCACGTCTAGGATTATCTCCAGACTTAACAGGAGGTTTTAAAGTACCACCTTTATAGCTAGCTCTGCCTTTAGCATTTAATCCACCTTTAGGATTCTTACCTTCTTTTCTAGTCCAAGCTGGAGTACTCATTTCTTTTTCGCTGTCTTTGCAGATTGTTTAAACGCTTTTGCAGTAGGAGCTCCTTTAGTTCCTGGCTTTCTCATCTTTTCTCCTGAACCTGCTTCAATTCTCTTACGTTTAGCATGTATATTTGCGTAGAGTCCTGGTTTAGCCATTTTTCATAGCTTTCTTTGTAGGTTTTGCTACCATTTTCTTGCCTGATTTTTTAGCTGCTTTTTTTGCTGCTTCCACACCAGTCTTAGTGTAACTGTATTTTTTTCCATTTACCATTGGCATAATTATTTACCTTTCTTTTTAGACATACCTGCTTGACTTAAAGCAATAGCTACGGCTTGTTTTTGAGATTTAACTTTCTTAGCTGATTTTCCTACATTTAACTCACCACGTTTAAACTCTTTCATTACCTTACTAATTTTCTTTTGTGCTTTAGTTTTTTGCATCATATTTTTCCTTCATAAAGTGCTTTTTCATCTAATCTTCTATTCTTCAATCCTCGTAATTCTGTGAGGACACCTTTAACACGAGCCTTACAATACTTCATCAACGATTCCATCGCTGCTTCGTGATCACCTCTAAGAACCGCTTGACGGAAGGTTGATCTTTGAAATAGTCCCAAACCAACATTGAAGCTAAAACTAATAATGCAATCGAACTGACCTTGTGTAAGTTGCACGTTAGGTAACATCTTAAGTACTCCACGCTCGAAGCGACGTAGGTCTGATCTAAGAATTGCATCTATTTCCTCGTTTGTAAAAGTTTTATTCCACTCTGCTGGAAGAGACTTACCATCTCCAATAAGATGACCCACACCAACAGTCCATAAACCAGCAGGACATTTATAAGGCTTATTACGAACACCTTCATGATGTCTAATTAATTTAATAGCTTTGTTTGAAGTTCTCATTCACCAGACTTTTTCTTTTCCCAAGTACGAGAACCGAAGTAGAAGCCAATGATAGAACCAACAATACTCATTTCATCAGAACTAAAAATTACATCCATAGATTCTCTACTGAATCCAGATGTTTTAACTGCCCACCAAAAACCTGCTACATCTACAAATAATAATAAACCTACAAATATAAATGCAATAATAGGTCTTACTGAAGCATTAAGTGTTTTAACCCATTGAGCAGATTCAGATACAAGTTTAGCATCATGTTCGTATAAAGCTTGACGTTCTTGAGCATAAGTTTCTGCTTCTACTTGTTCTAATTCAATTGCTGCAATCTTTTCTTGAGCTACAAATCCAGCTTGTGCCATAGCCATAGCTTGTTGATTTTGCATTTCTGCCATCTTACGCTCATGAGCTTGATCACCTTTTTGCTGAAAGAATCCTAGTATACTAGGTAAACCTGCAGTTGCAAAGCCTAAAATAGAAGATAATAAAGAAAACAAGTTATTCTCCTAAAACTGCAAGTAGTTTTTGTAGAAGTTCAATTGTTTCTTCAACAACAATCTTTAAAATACGTTTAGCTACCTTAAATACGATTAAAACAACTGATTTAACTAAAGATAGTGCTTGTTTAATTTTTTCCATGTTTTCTCCTAGTTTCCTAATGGGTTAATAACTGCTTTTTTAAGAGCTTTCATATCTTCTTTAACGTTAGTTACTGTATCAGCAATCTTATCTTGTGAAGATCTAGCCATAGCGTTAGCTTCAATTGCTTTACCATAGGCTTCGTTCGCTTTCTCTAGAGCACGATTGTTAGACATCATTACATCTACCAATTGTCTCTCTGTTGATTTGCTTCTATCTTCTAATACAGTAATGCGTGTTTCTACATTACTCATCTTCTTAACTTCTTCAATCGTTGAGTTCAAGTCGTTGAAGAGGGTGATTCCGTAATAAACTGGACCACCTACTGCGGTTAAGAGAATCGAACCTATCACCAATAGTTGTTTCGGTGAGAAGCGTGAGAGTAAACTCTTGAGTTCGTCCATATTCTTGTTCCTGTTCTAGTTTAATTATTTCTTCTATTTGTTGTTGTTGCATGTTATAAGATTGATTAATCAAATTCAAACTCATAACTAATCCAAATCCTGGTACTAAATCTTTTCCTTTTGGTACATCAGGAGTCTTTATTTCTACTTTTGCTGATCCTGCTGTTGTACTTGCAGGTATTCTAGCCTCTGTAACCGATGTCGTCGTAGTATCTTTTACTTGTACGGTTGCTACCGAAGTAGCTGGAGTCTCCACAGTCGTTTGCAACGCAGTCAGTTCCTGTGCAATTACAGGTTCTGGTGGGATTAACGGAGCAGTTGTGACTTGTGCCAGAGGACTCGTTGGATTTAACGGACTTATTGGACTCACTGGTGACTCTATATTCGTTGGATTTGTGATAGACTTCACACACCCGTTTATAACCACAGTCCAAGTACCAAATATCGGTGTCGAATAAGGATCCGAGCAAATCGAACTTCTTGACTCTTGTATTGATCCAACATATCCAGCTTCGCATGCTAAAGTCCTATACTCTGTAGTTTCAAAGCAGGTTGGAGGATCTGGTGTACAGTTATCACTGGTTGTTGTCCACTCTGACCAACTTTGTGTAGAGCATGTATAGTTCCTAGTTTGATTGATGCCACCACTGTAGTGAGGTAGTGGGCAAGCAAGTGTTCTAGTTTCAACATTATCTGTACAAGCAGGTTGCTGATAAATTGCACAGTAAGGATCATTTGGTCTAAACCATGAGCAATAGTGGTTTTGCAAAGCATCACGAACTTCAATATCATAGCAAACCATTGAACCATCTTGATACCAACCTTGTGGAGTTGATGTAAAATTACAGTACCAAGCATAAGCATTACTCTTTAGTAGGAGGAAGCTCAGGAAGATTAAAATCCTCACCATAGAGTGCTTTAAACCTTTCTGGATAACGTTTAAACCATGCTTTTCTAGCTGCATGACCCATCATGCCTGCATAAGGGCAAGGACTACCTGACATTTCCATAGCGTTCCAGCCTCTGATATCTTGACAAAGAACACTTACACCTGTAACTTTTAAACCACCTGTGTTAAAAGCATTGAATATCTTAATACGTTCACAGTTCTCATCTACAATAGTCATACCACCACTGATAGATACAACTCCTGTATTAGCACCACCACTTACACCTGAACGACACATATCATTAGAGAATCCAGAGATACTTGGTGCCATAGCACTGGGTACTGGCATACCTTTTTGATTAATTGTAGTCGTACTCTCTGCATGAGCGTGATCTATAAACCAAAGTACTAATAAAACTATAACTGTCCAACTAAGTAATCTAGTCATGTTATTTAAATACGTTATTTAATAATAATATAATAATTGTACCAAACGCACCAAGTAATATTTGTTCTAGTCTTTTAAGTCTAGCATTAATCTGTTCATAACGAAGAGCACAGATCTCTTCGTGAGTACTAATTCTATGGTCTACTTCGTGAATGTCAGGTTTAGTCATGATACTTAGTTCCATTTTTGAGTAGTAACAACTGTGATGAATGGCTCAAGATACTCACATTCAGTGATAGCTGCTTCTAATCTTTCAGCTTCAGCTACAATCTTAGCTCTTTCAGTCACAACTTTAGAAGGGATATCAATATTACGTTCAGCTTTACGAATTACATACCAATCTGTATTTGCTAGTAATTTACCTGCTGTATCTTTTACTTGTGCAATAAAGTTAGACTTAAGTCCTTTAGTTACTGATTTATTACCTTCAGAGTCAGTTTCTTCTTTATCTTCTAAAGCTTTAGGACTAGTTGGATTTCCGTTCCAGTAGAAACGATCATCGAGTTTTATTGGGTCTGCTACCCAAACAACACCGATAGCTGCTTTCTCTTCTTCAGTAGATTGGTTTAACCAATTAGCTGGATAGGTTGTTCCTTTTGCATCTTTAAATTGAACACCTTCTTGTAGTGGTTTTCCGTTTAATAAAAATCCCATTTGTTACTCCTTATTTAAATATTTAATTGCATTAGCAAGTGATTGTTTATCGTCTTTAAAGTATCCTAAACCACTATTACACCCTTGACATAATAGTCCTCTAACTTCTTTAGTAGTATGACAATGGTCTACATATATATCACCTTGCTTTTGTCCAAACTCATAACTACATATTTTACA
>Ga0105097_10000586_pt1 | contig 16760 bp, 15 predicted proteins | sample PPLLak12cMay2015_FD_87035 | JGI IMG/M metagenome (GOLD analysis project Ga0105097, IMG submission 87035) | Freshwater sediment microbial communities from Prairie Pothole Lake near Jamestown, North Dakota, USA - PPLs Lake P7 Core (1) Depth... | ecosystem: Environmental > Aquatic > Freshwater >...
CGGTGTCACGCTCAACGTGCGCAGGCGCTGGTCGCGCACCAGCGTCAGCTCGAAGGCCTGGCCAGGCCGGGTCCAGCCGCGCGCATCGTCCAGCCGGCGCAGCCGCCAGCCATCGACGGCCAGCAACTCGTCTGCGGCATTGACGCCAGCGCGTTCGGCCGCACTGCCGCGAAGCACGCTCTTGACGTGGATGCCGCTGAGCGCGCCTTCGCTGACGCGCAGGCCGAGCTCGGCGGCCAGGTCGGCACTGTCGTCCTGCCAGCCGATGCCGGCGCGCGCCAGCAGCGAGCGCAGTGGCAGGTCGTCGGTGCCATGCACCCAGCCGGCCAGTTCCGCGTCCAGTGCGCGGCCGGCCACCTGTTGCAGCGCCTGCGCGATGTCGGCCTCGTCGATAGCGCCGCCGCCGGAGGCCGTCCACAACAGGCGCATCGCCTGGTCCAGCGTGCCGCCGCCGGCGCGCAGGCTCAGGTCCAGCGCCAGTGCCACCAGGCTGCCCTTGGCGTAGTAGCTGATGGTGGCGTTCGGCGTGTTCTCGTCACTGCGGTAGTACTTGACCCAGGCATCGAAGCTGGATTCGGCCACGCTCTGCAGCCGACGCCCCGGCGTGGCGAGCACCGCCGACACCGTCTTGGCCAGCAGGCGCAGGTAGCGCGGCGCGTCGATCAACCCGGCGCGCAGCAGCAGCAGATCGTCGTAGTACGAGGTGAAGCCTTCGAAGAACCACAGCAGCCGGGTGTAGTTCTCATGGCCGAAGTCGATGCGCTCGAAGTCACGCGGCTTCAGGCGCTTGACGTTCCAGGTGTGGAAGTACTCGTGCGAGATCAGCCCGAGCAGCGTGACGTAGCCGTCGCTGGTCTCGCTATCGCCCTGGCGGGGCAACTGGCGCCGCGTGCACAGCAGCGCGGTGCTGGCACGGTGTTCCAGCCCGCCGTAGCCATCGTCCACCGCATTCAGCAGGAAGACGTAGCGCGACACCGGCGGTTTGCCGCGACCGTGCCAGAAGCTCACCTGCGCCTCGCAGATGCGCCGCGCGTCCGCGAGCAGCCGCTCGCCGTCGAAACCGGGCCACGCACCGGCGACCACGAACTCGTGCGGCACGCCGCGCACGCGAAACTCGCCGCGCCAGAAGCGGCCCAGCTCCACCGGATGGTCGACCAGCTCGGCATAGTCGGCGCACAGGTACTCATGGCGACGCGCAGTGGTCGGCATGGCGGTGGCCACCTGCCAGCCTTTGGGCAGCGTGCCGATGCGCAGCCGGTGCGGCTGGGCTTCGCGCCCGTCCACCTGCAGGCACAGGCTGGTGCCGTTGAAGAAGCCGCGCCGGTCGTCCAGGAAGGCGGTGCGAATCGAGGTGTCGAAGGCATAGACCTCGTAGCTGAGTTCGAGCGTCTGCGAGCCCTGGCACTCGACCGACCAGCTGCACTTGTCGCGTTGTTCGACGCGGCATTCGCGCGTGCCCTGCCTGGCGCGCAGCCGCGACAGATGGCGGCTGAATTCGCGCACCATGTAGCTGCCGGGAATCCACACCGGCAGGCTCAAGCAGTGCTGCGGGTCCGGGCGCGGCACCTTCAGCGTGACGCGATACAGGTGCGCCTGCGGGTCGGACGCTTCGATCAGGTAGTCGATCATCGCGCGCATTGTCCACGCCCGGTCGGTCGCCCGGGCGGCGCCGGCGCTGCGTTCAGCCCTTCCTGGCTGCGGTGGCCAGGTTTTTCTCCAGGCTTTCCAGGGGGATGGCTCCGGGCACCCGGGTGCCGTCCTCGAAGACCACGGCCGGCGTGCCCTGCACCCGGTGCTTCTTGCCGAACTCGACGTTGCGCTCCAGCGCGGCGGTGTCGCACTTGCCCATGCTCTTCGGTGGCGTCACGCCGTCGACCATCCAGGCGCGCCATGTCTTGGCGCTGTCCTGTGCGCACCAGATGTCCTTCGACTTGGCGTTCGAATCGGGCCCGAGGATCGGGTACAGGAAGGTGTAGATGGTCACGTCCTGCAGCTTGGCCAGGTCGCGCTCGAAGCGCTTGCAGTAGCCGCAGTTCGGGTCGCCGAACACGGCGACGCGCCGCGTGCCGTTGCCCTGCTTGATGACCACCGCGTCCTTCAGGGGCAGGCTGGCGAAGTCGATGGCGCTGAGCTTGGCCATGCGCGCCTCGGTCAGGTCGGTGCGCGTCTTGGTGTCGATCAGGTTGCCCTGGATCAGGTGGTTGCCCTGCTCGTCGGCATAGAAGATCTCCTGACCGATGCGCACTTCATACAGGCCCGGCACCGGTGTCTTGCTGATCTCGTCGATCTTCGGCAGGTTGGGCAGCCGTTCGGACAGGTTCTTGCGGATCAATGCGTCCTGCGCCCACGCGGCGTGGCTGGCGAACAGCGCCGCGCACAGCAGCGGCAGGAGGTGGCGTAGCTTGGACATCGGTTTCCTTCGGCAGACTCTGGGAATCGAGGCCGTCAGGACTCGAGGGCGAACGATGCCAACAGCCGTTTCAGCGGCGGCACGCCGTTGACGAGACTCAGGCCGCGGTTGCGAAGTTCCCGCAGCAGCGGCAGGTCGCTGGCAAAAAGATGCAACAGGCCGTCGGTCAGCTGGCCCATGGCCAGCGTGGGCACGGCGCGGCGGCGGGCATAGCGCTGCAGCAGCCGCTCGTCGCCCAGGCTGCGCCAGGGCTCGCGTTCGGCGATTACCTGGGCCAGCGCCTTGACATCACCCAACCCGAGGTTGAGGCCCTGCCCGGCCAGCGGGTGCACCACGTGCGCGGCATCGCCCAGCAGCACCCAGCCGGTGCCGCAGACCTGCTCGGCGCGGGCCAGCGTCAGCGGCCAGGCGGCACGCTCGCTGCACAGGCGCAGCGTGCCGGCGGCACCGCCGGTGGCATCGACCAGCGCCTGCTCGAAGGCCGCGGTGTCCAGCGCCATCAATTCGTCGGCACGGGCCTGCGGCACCGACCAGACCAGCCCATAGCCCAGCGACGGCGCGGGCCGGTCGATAGGCAGCAGCGCCAGCACGTCGGGCGAGCGGAACCATTGGCGGGCGACGCCGGCATGGGCCAGATCGGTCTGCAGCCGGGCCGCCACCGCGCTCTGGCCGTAGCGCTGCACCGGCATGGCCACGCCGAGCTTGTCGCGCGTGGCCGAGGCCTTGCCTTCGGCCAGCGCCATCAGTGCGGCGTCGACCGGCTCGTCGCCGAGGCACTGCACATGAGGCGCAAAAGACACCGCGGTGGCCAGCGCCCGCTCCAGCTCGGCCACGTCGACGATCCAGGCCAGCGCCTCGACGCCCTGCGACCAGGCGGAAAAATCGATCGCGCTGCCGGCGGCATCGCCTTCGACATGCATGTCGTAGACCGCGCAGCGGGCGTCGGTGGGCAACGCCTCCCAGACCTTCAGCTCGCGCAGCAGTTGCACGGAGCCGGCATTCAGCGCGTAGACGCGCACGTCCTCGCGCGACGCTGCGGCCATGGGCTTCGGATCGCGCTGCAGCGCCACCGACAGGCCCTGCCGCGACAGCGCCAATGCCAGGCACGAACCCACGGCCCCGGCACCACGCACGCACACATCCACCTGCTTCATGCGCCGATTGTAGGCAGCCAGGTGCATGCACAATGCCCGCAGTTTTTCACGGCCCACGCTCCCGGAGCGACGCTTGAGCGACCTGAACTGCACCCTGCACGCGCTGTACGTCCACCCGGTGAAGTCCTGCGCCGGCATCGGCGTGCGCAGCAGCCTGCTGCTGGAGACCGGCCTGGAACTCGACCGCGCCTGGATGCTGGTCGACCAACGCGGTGAATTCGTCACGCAGCGCGAGCTGCCGAAGCTGGCGCTGATCCGGCCCACGCTGCGACTGAACGACATGGTGCTGCGCGCCCCCGGCATGCTGGCGCTGCACCTGGCGCTGGACCGGGTGGAAAGCCCGCTGAACGTGCACGTCTGGGATGACTGGGTGCCGGCCTGGGACATGGGCGCGCTGGCCGCGCAGTGGTGCAGCGACTTTGCCGACCGGCCGCTGCGGCTGGTGCGCTTCGACCCGGAGCACCGCCGCCTGTCGGAACGCCGCTGGACCGGCGCGCACGAGGCGCAGGTGGCCTTTGCCGATGGCTTCGCGCTGCTGGTCACCTCGACCGCGTCACTGGCCGAGCTGAACCGGCGTCTGCAGCAGCAGGGAGCGGCAGCGGTCGACATGACCCGCTTTCGGCCGAACCTGGTGCTCGACGGCCTCGACGCCCATGACGAGGACCACGTCGACCAGCTTGAAATCGACACGCCGCAGGGCATGGTGCAGCTCAAGCTGGTGAAACCCTGTGCGCGCTGCACGATTCCGGGGGTGGACCCGCAGACCGGCGAACAGGGCTTCGAGGTCATCGATGCGCTGGCCGCCTACCGATCGGACCCGCGTGTCGACGGTGCCGCCACCTTCGGCATGAACGCGATCGTCGTCCGTGGCGTCGAGCACCAGCTGGCCGTGGGCCAGTCCTGCCGCGCCCGCTTGGCGTTCTGACCGTCACTGCGGCAACGGGATGACCTCTGTTTCACCAGGTACCGGGTCAAAACGCTGCGCGCGCCAATCCTCCTGCGCCTGGACGATGCGCCCCTTGCGGCTGGCGACGAAGTTCCAGACCACGAGACGCCGGCCCAACGGCTGGCCGCCGATCAGCACCACGCGAGCCGCACCGGGCGCTCCGAGCAGCGGCTGCTCACCCGGGTGCAGCACCACCAACTGGTGCGCCTGCAGCAGCTGCCCGTCGAGCGTGAACGGCGCGTCCACCGGATACAGCGCGCGCTCTTCGGCCAGCGGCAGCTTCAGTGCCGCGCCGGCGCGCAGCGCGAGGTCCAGGTACAGCATCGGCGAGCGCGTCGCCACCGGCAAACGGCGGCCGAAGGCGTCACCGATCAGCACGCGGGCCGTGGCACCGCCACTGTCGTAGGCCCGGGATCGCCGAAGCCGGCGTGTGCGCGAAGCACGGCTCGATCTCTTCGTCTTCGGCCGGCAGCGCCGCCCACAGTTGCAGGCCGTGACTGCGCCGCCTCTGCGCGCGCTGGTCCTCGGGCGTGCGCTCGGAGTGCACGATGCCGCGTCCGGCCGTCATCCAGTTGATGGCACCGGGCTCGATGCGCTGCACCGCGCCGGTGGAATCGCGGTGCTGAATCGCACCTTTGAACAGGCAGGTCACGGTCGCCAGGCCGATGTGCGGGTGCGGCCGCACGTCGTGGTTGTCGCCAGGAGCACCGTGACCGGGCCGAAATGGTCGAAGAACAGGAACGGCCCGACCGCCTGGCGCTGCGCCGACGGCAGCAGCCGGCGCACGACGAAGCCACCGCCGAGATCCTTGGGGTGGCCCTAAAGCGCGAGCCTGGGGTTCATCGTCAATCTCCTCCATAGGGCCGACGCAGTGTAGGGCCCTAGAATTCCCGGCTGCCCCTGCACCCCAAAGCCCCCCATGAGCCTCAAATGCGGCATCGTCGGCCTGCCCAACGTCGGCAAGTCCACCCTGTTCAATGCCCTGACGAAGGCCGGCATCGCCGCCGAGAACTACCCCTTCTGCACCATCGAACCCAACGTCGGTATCGTCGAGTTGCCTGACCCGCGGCTGCAGCAGCTCGCAGCCATCGTCAAACCCGAACGCATCGTGCCAGCGATCGTCGAATTCGTCGACATCGCCGGACTGGTGGCCGGCGCCAGCCAGGGCGAGGGCCTGGGCAACCAGTTCCTGAGCCACATCCGCGAAACCGACGCCATCGTCAACGTGGTGCGCTGCTTCGAGGACGAGAACGTCATCCACGTGGCCGGCAAGGTGGATCCGATCTCTGACATCGAGGTCATCCAGACCGAGCTGTGCCTGGCCGACCTGGCCACCGTCGAAAAGAGCCTGGCGCGCTACCAGAAGGTGGCCAAGGCCGGCCAGGACAAGGAAGCCCAGCGCCTGGTGGACGTACTGAAGAAGTGCCAGGAGGCGCTGGACCAGGCCTTGCCGGTGCGCGGCATCAAGTTCAGCAAGGAAGAGCTGGCGGTGCTCAAGCCGCTGTGCCTGATCACGGCCAAGCCGGCGATGTTCGTCGGCAACGTGGCCGAGGACGGCTTCGAGAACAACCCCTTCCTTGACCAGCTACGCGCCTATGGCGAGAAGCAGCATGCGCCAGTGGTGGCCATCTGTGCCAAGACCGAGGCCGAGCTGGCCGACATGAGTGACGACGACCGGCTGCTGTTCCTGCACGAGATGGGGCTGGAGGAGCCGGGGCTGAACCGGCTGATCCGCGCCGCGTTCGGCCTGCTCGGCCTGCAGACCTACTTCACCGCCGGTGTCAAGGAAGTGCGCGCCTGGACCATTCATGTCGGAGACACGGCGCCGCAGGCTGCCGGTGTCATCCATACCGACTTCGAGCGCGGTTTCATCCGCGCCCAGACCATTGCCTTCGACGACTTCATCGCCTGCAAGGGCGAGCACGGCGCCAAGGAGGCCGGCAAGATGCGCTCCGAAGGCAAGGAGTACGTCGTACGTGATGGGGATGTGCTGAACTTCCTGTTCAACGTATGAGGGTGTCGTTCGGGCTGGCCTCGGGCTTGCTTGCACGTACCTTCCATGGCATGTAGTGCGCTTAGGGCCTGCAGTGGCCTGATTGCCGGGGCCGCTTTCCTGACATCCGCGCTGGCCGAGTTGCCGACCGCGGTCCAGACCCGGTCCGATCCCTTCCAGAAGCTGAGCCTGATCGATGCCGGCCGCATGGCGAGCACCTGGTCATCGCTGCCCTCGGGCAGCGGTTGCCAGCAGGGGCAGCAAAGCCTCGCCGGTCATGCCATGCTGTTGGCCGAGTCCTCGGACGACGATCAGGTCAACCCCGAAGGCCCTTTCAGCCTGGTCGAGCCACGGCACCGCCTGCAACTCGACGCCACGGCGCAAATGGGCTGCGTGTTCGGCCAGCTGGCACTGCAACGGCAGAAGGACCCGGCGGGCGACTACTGGTCCTGGGATGGCAGCGCAATGAGCTGGCGTCTCGATGAATACTGGCGCATCGGCGCCGGTCGCATCGCCCGGCAATGGGGTCCGGGCTGGGACGGCAGCCTGATCCTAGGTACCGCCGCACGTCCCATCCTCAATTTCTCGGTGGAGGCCGCCAGCGGCCCGCTGGCGCGCGACGGCTTCTGGTGGTGGCTGGGCGAAGTGGACTTCAGTGCCTTCTTCGGCGAGTTGGAGGACGAGCGCAGCGACTATGCCCGACCCTACCTGATGGGCTCGCGGATCGTCGTGCGGCCCTGGCCCTGGCTGGAGCTGGGCCACTCGCGCACGGCGATGTGGGGCGGTGAGGGTCGCGACAATTCGTTCAGGACCTTCTTGAAGTCGATCCTGGGGCGCGACAACTCCTGCAACGGGTCGGACTGCAGCAGCCAGCCCGGCAACCAGCTTGCCGGGTTCGACGCGCGCCTGAGCCTCGACAGCTGGCTGCCCGGAGTGGCGCTGTACGGACAGGCGATCGGTGAGGACGGCCAGCCCGAAACGAGCATCGTGCCGGCCAAGAACATGTACCAAGCCGGCGCCGAATGGCGGCGCGACGATGCACTGGTCTTTGCCGAGTGGACCGATTCCACCGCCGGGCCGGCCGGCATCGCCTACAACCACCCGATCTACACCGATGGCTACCGCCACAGGGGCCGACCGCTGGGCTACTGGGCCGACGGCGATTCGAACCTGTGGGCCGTTGGCGGCCTGCTGCGCGACCTGTTCGGCGGCCAAGGGCTGGCCGTGCTTCGCTACGGCACACTGAACGAGTCCGGCGCCAGCACGACCTGGCCGACGTCGCGCCTGTCCAGTGCGTCGCTGCAATGGCGCAGGCTCTTCGATCGGGTATTCGGGCTGACGCTGGCGCTGGACCATGTCAGCCAGTCGCGGGAGCGGCCCGGCGGCGGCGAAGACAGCTGGCGCGACACCCAGCTGCGCGTGCAGTTCGACGCCTGGCTGTACTGAGCACCGCCCGGCGCATTGCCGTCGGAGTGATTTCGAGCAATGGAGCCGCTGGTTGCAGCCGGTTCGCCCGCAGCGGTGAGTGCCGGCCGATGCTAGGCTTGCTGTGCGCTGCCGGGGCACCCGTTGCGCCAAGCCATCGATGAAAGACGACTCCAATGTTTCTTGGCCGTGGGTGCTGGGCCTGACCGCACTGGCCTATGCCTTGACCGGTTGGCTGGCCTTGCGCCTGGCCTTCCCGCCGAGCTATGCGGCGCCGTTGTATCCGCCCGCCGGCATCGCGCTGGCCGCAGCCTGGGTCTATGGCCGTCCCGCACTGGCTGCGGTGGCACTGGGCGCCATCGGCGTCAACCTGGGCTTGAGCGCGGCTCGCGGGCAGGTCGACCTGTCGGCACTGGGGGTGCCTTTGGCTGTCGGGATCGGCGCCACCTTGCAGGCTGCCATCGGTTGCGCGCTGGTGCGGCGCTTCGTGGCCCAGCCGCTGACGCTGGCGCAACCGCGTGACATTGGGCGCTTCCTGTTGCTGGCCGCGCCAGTGGCCTGCCTGGTCAATGCGTCGATTGCCACCGCGGCACTCGGCCTGTCCTCGGCAGTACCGCCGTCGGCGCTGGCCTTCACCTGGTGGACCTGGTGGATCGGCGACTCGCTGGGCGTGCTGATCGCCGCGCCGGCCGTATTGACCCTGATCGGCCAGCCGCGCAGCGCCTGGGCACCGCGCCGCGCCACGGTCGCCGCGCCGTTGCTGCTGTTGACGGCGCTGCTGGCGGGGGCGACGCTGGCCGTGGCACGCTGGGACGAGCAGCGGCTGCGCACGGCCTTCGAACGCCAGGCTTCGGCGGCAGGGGACGCCGTCGCCGCCTGGCTGAGCGGGCCGTTGCAGGCGCTGCAGGCCGTGCATGGCGTGTTCCAGGCACAGCCGCAATTGACGCGCGAGGACATGCGCGGGGCCACGGCTTGGTGGCTGCAGCAGCCGCTGCACCTGCAGGCCATCGGCTTCAGCGAACGGGTGCCGCGTGCGCAGATTGCCCGGTTCGAGGCCGAGGTGCGCGCCGACGGGCCAGCAGATTTCCGTGTCTTCGAGCGCCCGGACCGCCCCGCCGGCGCCACCGTGGGCGATGAGGTGGTGGCCATCCGCTACATCGAGCCGCAGCAGCGCAACGCCGCCGCCCTGGGCGTCAACGCGCTGTCCATCGATGCCGCAGCCGAAGCCATCCGGCGTGCGCAGCGCAGCGGCCAGCCCAGCGCCAGTGCCGGTTTCCGCCTGACGCAAGAAGCCGCCAACCAGACCGGCGTGGTCATCTACCACGCCTTGCCCGGCACCGCGTCGGCGCCGGGTCGCGGCGTGGTGTTCGTGACGCTGCGCATGGACGATGCGCTGGGCGCGCTGCGGCAGCGTGGTGGCGGCAGTTTGCGCTGGTGCCTGGTGGACCGCGACCCAAGTACCGCGCAGCGGCGCCTGGCCGGCCCACCGGGCTGCGACACCGCCCCGCGGCTGAAGCATGCGCACGACCGTGTGCTGCCCTTTGCCGGGCGCGAATGGGAGTTGCGCTTCGATGCGCAGCCCGAGCAGATTGCCGAGGCACAGCATGCCAATGCCTGGCTGTTTTCGGTGCTGGGGATGATGGCGGCGTCGCTGATGGGCGCCCTGCTGCTGCTCGTCACCGGCCGCGCACGGCGCATCGAGATGGCGGTGGAGGAGCGCACGCGCGCGCTGCGCGACGAGGTGGCCGAACGCCAGCGTGCCGAGGAAGCGCTGCGCGCCAGCGAGCAGCAGTTGCAGGCGATCCTCGACACGGCGCACGTGGGCATCGTCAAGACCGACCTGGACGGACGCATCCTGACGCCGAATCCTGCCTACGGGCGCTTGCTCGGCTACAGCGACGCTGAACTGCGTCATCGGACCGTCGGCCAGCTCACGCACCCGGACGACCGCATCGAGGACGGCAAGCTGCTGCAGGCGATGCGTCGCGGCGAAAGCGACATCTACCGCCGCGAGAAGCGCTACCTGGCCAAGGACGGCAGCGTGGTCCATGCGTTGGTGACGGTGGCGCTGCTGCGCGATGCCGAAGGCCAGCCGGCTTTCACCGTCGGCGTCGTCGAGGACATCGGCGAGCATATGCGCCTGGCCGAGGCCGAGCGCGCGCGCGAATCGGCGGAGAGCTCCAACCGCGCCAAGAGCGAGTTCGTCTCGCGCATGAGCCATGAGTTGCGCACGCCTCTGAACGCGATGCTCGGCTTCGCGCAGTTGCTGAGCCTGGACCGCAAGCCGGCGCTGGCAGAGCACCAGCGCGGCTGGGCCGCGCAGATCCAGCAGGCGGGCTGGCACCTGCTGCACATGATCAACGACACGCTCGACCTGTCGCGCATCGAGTCGGGCATGCTGAAGCTGGAGCCGGTGGCGCTGGAGATGGGCCCGCTGGTCAGCGCTGCGCTGGCGATGGTCGAGCCGGCGGCGGAAAAGCGCGGCCTGCGCATCGAGCAGCAGCTCGATCGACGCGCCCGTGCCGTGATGGGCGACGAGACGCGCATCAAGCAGATCCTGACCAACCTGCTGAGCAATGCGATCAAGTACAACGTCGATGGCGGCAGCATCGTGGTGCGCTCCCGCGTCGCCGAGTCGCAGGCCATCGAGATCCTGGTCAGCGACACCGGGCTGGGCATGACACGTGCGCAGATGGACGAGCTCTTCCAGCCCTACAACCGCCTCGGCCGCGAACGTACGGCGGTGGAAGGCACCGGCATCGGCCTGGTCATCAGTCGCCGCCTGGCCGAGTTGATGGGCGGATCGTTGCGGGCGCAAAGTGTCGCCGGCGAAGGCTCCCACTTCATCCTCACGCTGCCGCGCGCTCCCCACGCCGACGGCGGACTGACCACCGAGAGCGAGTTGCCGGCCGAGCCGGCCAGCTATCGACAGCGGCGGGTGCACTACATCGAGGACAACGAGACCAACATCGAGGTCATGCGCGGCATGCTGCTGCGCCGGCCGCAAGTCAGCCTGAGTGTGTCGATGAACGGCCTGGACGGCCTGGCCGCCGTGCGCCTGCGCCGGCCCAGCCTGATTCTGCTGGACATGCACCTGCCCGACATCGACGGCTTGGAACTGCTGCGCCACCTGAAGGACGACGACGAACTGGGCAGCATCCCCGTGGTGGTGGTTTCGGCCGACGCCACCGCCGCGCACATCGAGGCGGCACTGACGGCCGGCGCCGCCCACTACATCACCAAGCCGGTCAATCTGGCCAGCTTCCTGGCCATCCTGGACGAACTGCTGGACACCATGGACACTCATTTTGGCTCGGGATGGATGCCAATCGATCCAAAAAGTTAGTGTCCACTACACATTTTGGCTATTAATTGTGTGATGTTCTTGAACGGTGGCCGCCACCGGGCGATGCCATCAGCACTCTTCCCCGAAGAGTGCTAATATTTGAAGAACCAAATCCAGTGAGGTAAGTCAGATCCACCAATGAACACCACCGCTACCACTGCCCTGTCGCTGCGTGACCCCTGGTCCTTGGTGCCGCCTGTCGGCAACCTGGACGCGTACATCTCTGCCGTGAACCGCATTCCGTTGCTCACGCTGCAGGAGGAGGTGTCCTACGCCGAACGTCTGCAGCGCAACGGCGACGTCGAAGCCGCCGGCCGGCTGGTGCTGTCGCACCTGCGCCTGGTGGTCTCAGTCTCCCGGCAGTACCTGGGCTACGGCCTGCCGCAAGGCGACCTGATCCAGGAAGGCAACGTCGGCCTGATGAAGGCGGTGCGCCGCTTCGACCCGTCTCAAGGCGTGCGCCTGGTCAGCTATGCGCTGCACTGGATCAAGGCCGAGATCCACGAATACATCCTGCGCAACTGGCGCATGGTCAAGGTGGCCACCACCAAATCGCAGCGCAAGCTGTTCTTCAACCTGCGCTCGATGAAGCAACGGTTGAAGAGCGAGGCGCTGGATGCCGACACGCACCGTGCCAGCTTCTCGCCGGCCGAGATCGAAGTGGTCGCCCGCGAGCTGAACGTCAAGCCCGAGGAAGTGCTGGAGATGGAAACGCGCCTGTCCGGCGGCGACGTGGCGCTGGAGGCGCAGAACGACGATGGCGAAGAGGCCTACGCACCGATCGCATACCTGGCCGACGACACGCACGAGCCGACGCGCGAGATCGAGGCCCGGCATCGCGACTGGCTGGCTGGCGACGGCATCAGCCAGGCGCTGGAGGTGCTGGACGCGCGCAGCCGGCGTATCGTCGAGGAGCGTTGGCTGAAGGTCAACGACGACTCGAGCGGCGGCATGACGCTGCATGAACTGGCGGCCGAGTACGGTGTCAGCGCCGAGCGCATCCGCCAGATCGAAGTGGCCGCGCTGAAGAAGATGCGCAAGGCGCTGGCACCGGCGGCTTGACGCGCAAGGCTCGAGCCTTGTCACTTGCAGCGGCTGCCTCGTGCAGCCGCTGTGCTGTTCGCCCTGCGCTTAGGCCGGATTCTCGTCGAGCAGCAACTTCAGGTCGTGGCGGAGCGCTTCGGCGCCGCTGCCATAGCGAACGAACAGCCGGACCTTGCCCTGCGCGTCGAAGACATAGGTGCCGGCGGTGTGGTCCACCGTGTAGCTGCCCTCGGTCTTGCCAGGCACCTGCGCATAGAAAACCTTGAACTGGCGCGCCGTTTCCTTCACCTGCTCGGGGGTGCCGCGCAGCGCGACGAAACCCGGATCGAAGCTGGCCATGTAGGCCTTCAGGATCTGCGGCGTATCGCGCTGCGGGTCGACGCTGACGAAGACGCCCTGCACCCGCTCACCGTCCTTGCCGAGCTCGCGCTTGACCGCGGCCAGTTCGGCCAGCGTGGTGGGGCACACGTCCGGGCACTGCGTGTAGCCGAAGAAGACCAGCGTGACCTTGCCCTTGAAGTCGGCCAGCGTGCGCGTCTTGCCGTCCGCGTCGGGCAGGGACAGCTCGCGCGCGTATTCGGCACCGGTGATGTCGACCGCCTTGAACGACGGCCTGGGTGGACTGCCCCCCGGGCGGTCGCATCCCGCCAGCATCCCCAAGGCCAGAGTCGCACCCAGCAACAGAAGTCTTAGCTTAGCCATGGGCTGATGTAGTGGTCGATCAGCAATGCGCTGAACAGCAGACTCAGATAGAGAATCGAGAAGCGGAAGGTGCGCCGCGCCAGCGCATCGCTGTAGTCCCGCCACAGCTGCAACGCGTAGGCCAGGAACATCAGGCCGAGGACGAAGGCGCTGATCAGGTACAGCCACCCGCTCATTCCGTAGGTGAAGGGCAGCAGCGTCGCGGCGAACAGCACCAGCGTGTATAGCAGCACCTGCAACCGTGTGAATTCGGCGCCATGGGTGATCGGCAGCATCGGCAGGCCCGACTTGCGGTAGTCCTCGGCGCGGTACAGCGCCAGCGCCCAGAAATGCGGCGGCGTCCACAGGAAGATGATCAGGAACAGCATCAGCGCCTCGGGGCCGACGTCGTTGCGCATCGCCGCCCAGCCCAGTACCGGCGGCATCGCGCCCGAAGCGCCGCCGATGACGATGTTCTGCGGCGTCAGCGGCTTGAGCAGCAGCGTGTAGATCACCGCATAGCCGACGAAGGTGGCAAAGGTCAGCCACATCGTCAGCGGGTTGACCCACAGGTACAGCACTGCACTGCCGATGGCGCACAGCACGGCCGAGAAGACCAGCGTCTGCGCGCTGGTGAGCTCGCCCTTGGCGCTGGGCCGCCAGGCGGTGCGTGCCATCTTCGAGTCGATCTGCTGCTCGACCAGGCAGTTGAAGGCCGCCGCCGCGCTGGCCACCAGCCAGATACCCAACGTCGCCGCGCCGGCCAGACGCAGGTTCGGCCAGCCGGGCTCGGCCAGCAGCATGCCGATCAGCGCGCAGAACACGATCAGCTGCACCACCCGCGGCTTGGTCAGGGCGTAGTACTGCGCCCAGCGGTTGGCACCGGGCACCTGGGTGGCAAGGGTCTGCGACATGGGAATTGACAATTCTAGGAGGCCGTCCGGCCCCGAGTCGCTCGTGCCAGCAATGAACTCAGCACGCCGACCAGTGCTGCAGCTCCGGCCGAATGGGCCAGCGCCGCAGCCAGCGGCCACCCGAGCACCACGTTCGACAGGCCACTGGCCACCTGCAGCAGCGTGAGCGCCACCACGGCCATGGCAGCGCGCCGCTGCCCGAGGCGATGCCAAAGCCCATGCGCCAGCGCCAGCAGTGCCAGGCAGGCGACCACCGCAAACAGTCGGTGCACCATGTGGATGGCCACCAGCGCCTGGAAAGGCAGAAAGTCACCGTCGCCGGCACGGCCCAGCTCGCGCCTGAGCGTGAAGCCATGGCCGAAATCCATGTCAGGCCACCAGGCACCGTTGCATTGCGGGAAGCCGCTGCAGGCCAGCACCGCGTAGTTGCTGCTGACCCAGGCGCCCAAGGCGATCTGCAGCACCAGCAATGCCAGCACCGCCAGCAGCAACCACCGGGCCCAGGCGGGCCAGCGCAGCACCCGTGCTTGCAGGGCTTCGTGCTGCGCCACCAGCAGCGCCAGCAGCCCCATGCCGCCCAGCAGGTGCAAGGTGACGATCAGCGGGTTCAGCTTCCAGGTGACGGTGAGCGCACCGAACAGGCCCTGCACCAGCACCCAGCCCAGCGTGCCGGTGGCCCACCAAGGCGACAGCGGCAAGGTGCGCCGAGCGGCCCAGCTGGCCACCGTCATCACCAGGATCAACGCGCCTACGGTCATGGCCAGGTAGCGGTGGATCATCTCGATCCAGGCCTTGCTGAAGGTCACCGGACCCTCTGGAAGCGCGGTCTGTGCGGCGTGAATATCGCTGGCCGCGCCGATGGGGCTGACATGGCCGTAGCACCCAGGCCAGTCGGGGCAGCCCAGGCCGGAATCGCTGAGCCGGGTGAAGGAGCCGAAGACGATCAGGTCGAAGGTCAGGAACAGCGTCAGTGCGGTCAGCGCCACCAGCCGGGTGCGAACATCGGCCCGGGCCTGGCGCAGCCACACCCAGCCCAGCGGCAGCAATGCGATGGCGCCGGCCAGCATCAGCAGGCGAAGGCTGGGGGCGAAGTCCATGGTGTGGCTCAACGCCCCGGCAGGTCCCAAGACGACGCAGCACGCAGCAGCCGGTCCAGGTCGCGCTTGACGCGGGCCGGGTCGGGATCGGACGGTACGCGCATCATCCACTCGCCCATCGGATCGACCAGATAGAGGTGGTCCTCGAGCGCATGGCCGGCCTCGGGTTGCAGCCAGGTGGCCAGCACTTCGCGCGGCACGCGCAGCACCTGCAGCGTCGGGTCGGCATCGAGCGCGGCGCGCAAGGCCGGCGCCGGTTCGGCGGTGTCGGTGACGAGCCAGATCTTGTCGATGCGCTCGCGCTCGCGGCCGAGCATCTCGCGCAGCTGGCGCTGCATGTACAGCCGCTTCTGGCAGGCCTGGTCGCAGGCGGCCGGGCCCACGGCCAGCAGCAGCCATTGCCCCCGCAGCGATGCGGCCTCGACCGGCTTGCCGCCCAGCGTGCGCAGCGGCAGCGCCGGCAGGCTGCGCGTCGGCAGGATCAGGCTGGAGTAGTTGCTGCGGGCCTGCGGGCGCAACACGAAATAGCTGAAGTAGGAGGCCACCACCGGCGCGGCACAGACCAGCAGCACCAGCAGCATCTTGATGCGACCCACGCGCGTGCGCCGGGCATCGGACTGCAACTCGGGCGCGGGCATCGAGTGCACCGTCAGCCCGACCGCTTCAGCGCGAGCGGCGGCGTCGCGGACGGAGGAGTTGGAACCAGACATAAAGACCCGTGATGAGGGTGCTGAGTGCAAACCACTGCAATGCGTAGCCGTGGTGCTTGGAGACATCGAGGACGGCTGGCGTCCATTGCCGCTGCAGCCCATCGGCCGGCGCGGCGGCCCCGTCCAGTTGAACGACGGCCAGCGGCCGCAGCGCAAGCCCGGTTTCCCGGGCAAATGCCGCTACATCCAGATTTTGCCGGATCACGCCCGAGGCGGCGCTGTCGAACTCGTACAGCCTTGCCAGTCCCGGGGCGATGCGGCCTTCGATGCGCACCACGCCGACCGGTGTGTCCACCGCGACCAGCCGCTCGCGCACGCGCGAATCGCGCGGCACCCAGCCGCGCTGCACCAGCACCACGTCGTCCGGCGCGATCTGCAGCGGGGTGACGACGAAGAAGCCGGGCCGGCCGTTCATCTGCCGGTTGTCGAGGTAGACGCTGTGCGCCGCCGACCAGCGGCCCTCGAGCACGACCCGGCGGTGCTGCTGCTCGACCGCCGCCTCGGGCGTGCGCGCCAACTGCGCCGCATCCAGCGCCGGCAACGCAGAGCGCACCAGCAGTGCCTCGTGCAGCGCCGTCTTCTGCGCGGCGCGGTCCAACTGCCAGAAACCCAGCCTGGCGGTGGCCAGTGCACCGGCCACGGCGGCCAGCAGCACGATGAACGAGCGCAGGCTCACTGCCCTGGCCCGCCCGGCTGCGGGCCGGCCCGCAGCCGCGGCAGACGGCGGATGAAATAATCCTCGTCCATGAAGATCGTGATCGTGCTGTTCCTGCTGGCGGTGTTGGCGGCCTTGGCCAGCGCCGGGGTGCTGATGCTGAGGAAGGGACGCGCGAGCGATCCTCGCGGCGCGATGATGGCCCGCGCGCTGGCCGTGCGCGTCGGGCTGTCGGTCGCGATCTTCCTGCTGGTGCTGTTCAGCTACTGGATGGGCTGGATCCAGCCCACCGGCATCCCGCTGTCGCAGTAAGGGCGCGCGCTGCGCGCCAGCCTCAGAGCCAGTAGACCAGGAAGTACAGGCCGAGCCAGACGACGTCGACGAA
>Ga0105097_10000590_pt1 | contig 16714 bp, 15 predicted proteins | sample PPLLak12cMay2015_FD_87035 | JGI IMG/M metagenome (GOLD analysis project Ga0105097, IMG submission 87035) | Freshwater sediment microbial communities from Prairie Pothole Lake near Jamestown, North Dakota, USA - PPLs Lake P7 Core (1) Depth... | ecosystem: Environmental > Aquatic > Freshwater >...
AGCAAGCAGGCCACGATCACGAACAACGAGACCCTAATTGGCACCTACGGGGCTGGCGAATATCTGGGCACCCTCAACGGGCAGTCTTTCTCGACGTTCTGCACCGATGTGTATCAGTCATTGAGCTTCGGGCCGACCTACACGTACGAGCGTTTGACCTCGGACCAGACAAAGCAGCTCTGGGGCAACGCGCCCTACCCAGAGACCCCCTACAACTCTAGCAGCTACAGCTTGGTCAGCAAGCTGTTCACCACGGCCTATAGCAGCGTCAACAACAGCACGACCTCGGCTGCGTTCCAGTATGCGTTGTGGGAATTGCTCTACGAGAAGAGCGGCAAATACACCATCGGTGGCGATGGGAACTTCAGGTTGACCGGTACGGATAGCGCCGCGACGACCCAGGCCAACACGTGGTTGGCGTCGCTCTCCGGCGCGGCCGAGGGATACTCCGTGCAGTCGCTCTTCAAGGGCGAGTTGAACCCTTCAAGAACCGGAGTGCAGGATCTTGTCATCGCCACGCCCGTCCCTGAGCCTCAAACCTACGCGCTCGCGCTGGTAAGCCTGGGCATCGTCGCGGGCTATGCCCGCCGCAAGCGCGACAAGGCCTGAGGACTTCGCTGCCAGGACGCTGTAGACGCGCTGGGCAGCGAATGACCTGTCGGAGTCGCTGCCCTTTGCGAATTGGAACCCGCCGGGGCCGCACGGCAACCTGGCTGGCGACCCCGCAATCCTTGCTCCCCCTGGCGCCAACGCCTGGGCACGCCGCATCGGGGCGCGGGGGTGCATCGTCGTACGGGCGTGCCATCGACCAACTTGCCGGCGGCGCGCATGCCGTTCCGCCCGAAAGCGTCCGTTGCGATCGAGTTGACCGAGCGCAGCCAGACGCCGTCTCACTTGCCACCACGATGCTGCGGCGCCTTGCAGCCACAAAGCCCGGTGCTCTGCGAGCCGGGCCGCGTGGACACCCGCCCGCATTCGGTCAAGGCCGCAGCCGGACGTGTGGTGCAACTGAACGCCTCCGCAGGGCACAACGATGCATCGCACCGCTCACATTTGCCGACGACCACCAGAACGGGGAACGGGATTGAAAACGCTTTCGTTGGGAACCCTGCTGACCAGGGCCACCCGGGCGCTGTTGGTGACGTGCGCCTTGTCATGCGCCGCAGGCGCGCACGCGGCCTGGACGTACACGATCGATGTCCTGGGCGGGTCGCCGACGGCACGCAGCTTCAATCGTGCGATTGCGTCGAACGTGGCTGCGGCACTCGACCTGTGGACGCGGCATCTGGCCGGCGGCGCAGCCATCGAGGTCGAGATCGAGCTGACCGACCACGTCGTGCGTGCCGGGGGCCATTCGCTGACCTCGGGCTTCGTGCGCCACGACGGCGGCCGCGAAGTCTATGAACAGGGCGTCGCCTACGAGATCCGCACGGGCTTGGATCCGAACGGCGCCGCGGCGGACCTGCGCATCCAGCTCAACAGCGACTACGTGGCCAACGAACTGTGGTTCGACCCGAAGCCGAAACGCCGCGGGACCATCGTGCCGGTCGACCGCACCGACGCTGTTTCGCTCTTTGCCCACGAACTCGGCCATGCGATTGCGTTCAACGGCTGGTGGGACGAACCCCAGGACCGCATGCCGCTGGATTATGGTTCGACCTGGGACCTGAACACCTACTACGACGGGTCGATGCTCTATTTCACCGGCGCTGCGGCGATGGAGCTCTACGGCGGCTGGGTGCCCGTGACGGCCGGCAACAACTGGCATATCGGCAATGCGGCCGGCGCAGGTTCCGACCTGCTGGGCGATCTGATGAGCGGCGTGTCGCTGTACCGGGGAACCCGTTACGAGGTGTCGGCGCTCGACCTGGCGATGCTGACGGACATGGGGGTCACGATGGCCACCGTGCCGGAGCCCCAGACCGCGTTGCTGCTCGCAACCGGGTTGGCGGCACTTGCCGGATTGGGCCGCCGACGCAGCGGCGCCGCTGCGGACTGCCCCCGGCCAACCTGCGCCCGAACCGGCTGACAGCGCACCGGGCCACCGGTCGGCGTACGATTGCGCCCGACCATGACCATGAACACACGCACCCTGCTGCTGATCGGGCTGACACTGCTGGCTGTTGCGCTGGCGCTGTTCCTGCCGGCCGTGCCGCAACCGATGGCTTACCACGACTTCGCCGACAAGCGCGAGGCCTACGACATCGAGAACTTCCTCGACGTGGGCTCGAACCTGGCCTTCGCACTCGCCGGCGTAGCTGGGCTGCTGCTGGTGCTGCGCCCGCGCACCTGCTTCGCCATCCCGGCCGAACGCTGGCCCTACCTGGTCTTCTGCATCGGCGTGCTGCTCACGGCGGCCGGTTCCTGCTACTACCACCTTAAGCCGAACAACGAAACGCTGTTCTGGGATCGGTTGCCGATGACCATCGCCTTCATGGCGCTGATCTCGGCGCAGATCGTCGACCGGGTCGACGTGCGCGCCGGCCTGCTGGCGCTGGTGCCGATGCTGCTGATCGGCGTGGGCACCGTGGTCTACTGGATCGTTACCGAACGCCAAGGACGCGGCAACGTCATGCCCTACGTCGTGCTGCAAGCGTACGCAGTGATCGTGCTGCTCAAGCTGGCGGCGATGCACCCGTCGCGCTACACCCACGGCGCCGCCATCTATGCGGTGTTTGCCGGCTACCTGCTGGCCAAGGTTTTCGAGCACTACGACCGGCAGATCTTCGAACTGACCGGCATGGTCAGCGGCCACACCCTGAAGCACGTGGTCGCCGGCCTCGCCGGTTTGCCGGTGGCGTACATGCTGTGGCGTCGACGTCTTGCAGTGCCCGCCGCGGCGACAGCCACCGCGGCACTTGGATCGACCCGGTTGGCCGCCTGAGCGCCGCGGCGGCAATTGCGGCCCGTTCAAGACGAGGCAGCTTGCATGTACTCGTTGCCGCCGCCGAAGCAGCTGCCGATGTGCGGATTCGGCCGGCAGCGACTGAATTGGCGCAGCTACCTGATGTGCCAGTGCTGATGTGAAGTAGCGCGCTTCCCTGCGGGAAGGCGCGCATGACGTGGCAATGCTTGCCCCCGCCGTCAGTGACGCCCGGTAGGTTGAACCAAGACCTGGCAGAGATTGCGGAAGGTCGAACACCCGTTGGCATTGCACGGGCCAGCATGCTGTCCGACCTGGCCATGGCAAGTTCGATGACATGCCTGAGGTTGCAGCAAGGCAGTGTTGGGCTGGGGAATCGATCGCGTCATGCTGGCGGGGCGTGTCGATACGTGTCGATACGTGTCGATACAATCTCGACCTTTCGGGTGCCCACTGCATGGCCGTCGTCGCACGTGAGAACACAACCGCCATCCTCGAGTTGAGGAGCACTGCATTGACGCTGATCGCGGTGGTGCTGAAGACCACCGACCTGGAAGCGCTGGCTGCCGAGCTCGAGCAGCGCGCCAGCGAGATGCCCGGCCTGTTGGACAACGAGCCCGTGGCTGTCGACCTCTCGCGCGTGCGCGATCGGGAGCAACCGATCGATTTCGTCGCGCTGCTGGCGCTGCTGCGCCGCCACCGCATGGTGCCGCTGGCCGTGCGCAGCGGCAGCGATGCTCAGACGGCTGCCGCGTTGGCCGTGGGTCTGGTGCCGGCTCCCGAAGGCGGACGCCCGCTGCGCGAGGCCACGGCGCCGGTGGAGCGCATCGTCGAGGTGCAGCTGCCGCCGCCACCGCCGCTGGTGGTGGACAGGCCGCTGCGCTCCGGCCAGCAGGTGTATGCCGAGGGGCGCGACCTGGTCATGCTCGGCCTCGTCAGCCATGGCGCCGAGGTTATCGCCGACGGCCATGTGCATGTCTACGCGCCGCTGCGCGGCCGCGCGATCGCTGGCGCCAAGGGCAATTCGGATGCGCGCATCTTCACCACGCTGATGCAGGCACAGCTGCTCAGCATCGCCGGCGTGTATCGCACCACCGAGGAGCTGCCCGCAGCGGTGGCCGGCCGCGCCGCAATGGTGCGCCTGGACGGAGACAGCTTGCACATCGAACCGCTGGAGGCCGGCGCCTGAGCGCCGAACGCCGGCCAACCCCCACGAAAAAAGGACCCACTCCCGATGGCCAAGATCATCGTCGTCACCTCCGGCAAGGGCGGTGTCGGCAAGACCACCACCAGCGCCAGCTTTGCCTGCGGCCTGGCGCTGCGCGGGCACAAGACCACCGTGATCGACTTCGACGTCGGTCTGCGCAATCTCGACCTCATCATGGGCTGCGAGCGCCGCGTGGTGTACGACTTGATCAACGTGATCCACGATGAGGCCAAACTGAGTCAGGCGCTGATCAAGGACAAGCACACCGACAACCTGCACATCCTCGCGGCCTCGCAGACACGCGACAAGGAGGCTCTCACGGTCGACGGTGTCAAACGCGTGCTCGACGAGTTGGCGCAGATGGGCATGGAGTACATCGTCTGCGATTCGCCGGCCGGCATCGAGAATGGTGCGCTGCTGGCGATGCGCTTTGCCGACGAGGCCTTGGTCGTCACCAACCCCGAGGTGTCGTCGGTGCGCGACTCCGACCGCATCCTCGGCATGCTGGCCTCGAAGACGCAGCGTGCGATCGACGGTGCCGATCCGGTGAAGGAGCATCTGCTGATCACGCGCTACAGCCCATCGCGCGTGGCCGAAGGACAGATGCTCTCGGTGCAGGACATCGAGGACATCCTGCGCATCCCGCTGATTGGCGTAATCCCAGAGAGTGAATCGGTGCTTAAGTCGTCCAACCAGGGGGTGCCGGCCATCCACCTGAAGGCCAGCGCCGTCTCCGAGGCCTATAAGGACGTGGTACGCCGCTTCCTGGGTGAGGGCCGCGAGATGCGTTTCACGAAGTCTGAGCGGCCGACGTTCTTCCAGCGCCTGTTCGCGAGGGCCGGAACGTGAGCCGCCGCCGCAGGGACAGCGCAGGGGTAGCCAGCCCGGCGCGTGCGAGCAACGACAAGAAGTCCTGGCTCGACCACCTGCTCTTCTGGCGCCACAAGAAGACCGCGCAGACTGCCAAGCAAAGGCTGATTGCCGTGCTCGAGACCGAACGCGCCATGCGCGGCGGTGCGCGCCTGCCCGATTACATGCCTGCGCTGCAACGTGAGTTGGTTCGCGTGGTGAGCAAGTACGCCAAGGTGCCGAGCAAGGAGGTGCGAGTGCGCGTTGAGCGCCGCCGCCACAGCGAGGTGGTGGAGTTGAAGGTGGAGTTGCCCGGCGCGGCAAGCGCCTGATCGACACGCCGCTGCGCCACGAAGCGCGCCGGGGCGTGGTGGCGGAGGAAGCGGGCCAGCCCTGACGAGCCGAGTCGGACGCGAAGGGCCGCAGCGTGCATGCTGCGGCCACTGCAGGCCGCGACCCTCTCGTGCCGCATCGCCTTCGGCGCTCGCGCAGAGCAGAGTGTGGCCTCCATGAGGCAAGGAATTACAGGCAGCGGCCTCAGGAAGGCTTGAACGACAAGGAGGATGAATCCGGCAAGGCCCTGGCCATCGTCCTCGAGCGCAGTGGATTCGTCACTTGGAAGATGACTGAGGTGCGCCTGCCGCTCAACAAGCAGGAACGCGGCTGCTGCTGCCGTGCGGTTGCCGCCTCAGGAAGCAAGCCAGGAAGCTTGTGCGATGTACTGGCCTGGCGCTGTGGCCAAGGTGCCGTTGCCTCATTTGCACGCGGGTCCAAAACCCTGTCCCTGTACCGGCGTCTACAGGGTGGCTACATGAAGCCCATAAACAACAAAGCCCAACCGGGCAAGTTGGGCTAAGTCATTGATTTTCTTGGTGGCCTGGGGCGGAATCGAACCACCGACACGCGGATTTTCAATCCGCTGCTCTACCAACTGAGCTACCAGGCCAAGAGCAAAAGATTATAGCCAGCGCTTGCCCGGCCACTGGCGCTACTGACCACCGCCGCGCTTGTTGCGCGTCAGGTCCACGCCCAGCTGCTTGAGCTTCCGGTACAGGTGGGTGCGCTCCAGGCCGGTCTTTTCGGCCACGCGGGTCATCGAGCCGTTTTCGCGCGCGAGATGGAATTCGAAGTAGCTCTTCTCGAAGGCATCGCGCGCCTCGCGCAACGGGCGGTCCAGGTTGAAACTCTGCTCCGGCTGCGGGCCCAGGTCGGCCTGCATCTCCACCAGACCGATGGCGCCGCCGTTGGCGCTGTCGGACGGGTGCGCCATGTCGTTGCGCAGGCCGGCCACGGCGGCGGCGATGCGCTGGCTGGGCTTGGCCAGCGCCTGTTCCACCGCCCGCAGCAGCTTCTGCAGCGTGATCGGCTTTTCCAGGAAGGCCATCGCACCGTGTTTGGTGGCCTCCACCGCCGTGTCGATGGTGCCGTGGCCGCTCATCATGATCACCGGCATGGTCAACTGCGACGTGGCGCCCCATTCCTTGAGCAGGCTGATGCCGTCCACGTCGGGCATCCAGATGTCCAGCAGCACCAGGTCCGGGCGCATGCGCTCGCGCAAGGCACGGGCCTGCGCAGCATTCTCGGCCAGTTCGACCGTGTGGCCTTCGTCCGTCAGGATCTCGGATAGCAGGCCGCGGATGCCCAGTTCGTCGTCCACCACAAGAATGATTGCCATGTGCTTTCAGTGCAACTGCGTTGTTTCACCGCCGGCCGCCGCGGGGCCCGGTGTGGGCATGAATGAGGAAAATGATAACGATACTCTCGCCCCGCGCACCGCCCCTTCGGCAGAGTCGGCGGCGCCAGGATCTCGCAGGTTGGCAATGCGAACCGTGGCGCGGTGTTCATCGGCAATCTTCTTCACCACCGCCAGGCCCAGTCCGGTGCCCTTTCTCTTGGTGGTGATGTAGGGCTCGAAAGCGCGCTGCAGCACGTTCTCTGCAAAGCCGGGGCCATTGTCGATGACGGTCAGGCGCACGGCACGCAGTTCGCCGCTTTCGCCCAGCGCGGGCGAGGTGGCCACGCGAACCAGGCCGTCAGGCTTGTCGGCGACGGCGTCCAGCGCGTTCTGCACCAGGTTGTGTACCACCTGGCGCAGCTGCGTGGCGTCGCCCATGATCAATGGCAGCCCTTCGCTGAGCTTTGCCTGCAGCCGGCCCTGCTCCTGCACCTGGCCGTAGAGTGCCAGCACCTCGGCCACCAGCGCGTTCAGGTCCAGCGGCGCCAGCTGGGCCGCGGGCAGCCGCGCATAGTCGCGGAACTCGTTGACCAGCTGCTTCATCGACTGCACCTGGTTGACGATGGTGGCCACCGAACGCACCAGCAACGCCTCGTCGTGGCCTTCCAGCTTGGACTGCAGCTTGTGCTGCAGCCGTTCGGCCGACAGCTGGATCGGCGTCAGCGGGTTCTTGATCTCATGCGCCAGGCGGCGCGCCACCTCGCTCCACGCAGCCGATCGCTGTGCCGACACCACCTCGGTGATGTCGTCGAAGACCATCAGACGGGCGCCCGGCGCCGGCCGGCCGCCCGAAGTCGCCGGCTCCCCCTCGGGGGGCGGCCACTGCTCGGCAGCGGCCTGTGGGCTGTCGTCCGGCAACGTGGCGCCGCGCACCAGCAGCATCTGCGTGTCGCGCTCGCCGGGGCGCAGCTCGAAGGCTTCCTGCCAGTGGTCGCGTTCACCGGCCTCGGGGCTGGTGGCATGCAGCTCGAAGCGCTGCCACACCCGCCTGGCGAACTCGCCCAGCTCGGGCACCTCGTCCAACCGCCGGCCGCGGTATACCGACAGTGGCAGTCGCAGGATGCGCGTGGCACCGGGGTTGACCGTGTCGATGCGGCCTTCGCGGTCGAACACCACCACGCCGGCAGTCAGGTTGTCCAGGATGGTCTGCAGCCGGGTGCGTGCGCCTTCCAGCTGCGTCACGCCACGTTGCACCTCTTCCCGCGCGTCGGCCAGCTGCGCCGTCATGTCGGCGAACGACCGCGTCAACCCGCCGAGCTCGTCACGCGAGGCGAAGACCGGTCTGCTGCTCAGGTCGCCGGCGGCCACCTGGCGGACGCCGTCGGCGAGCAGGATCAGCGGACGCACCAGCTGGTTGCCGAGCAGCGCAGCCAGCAGCACGGCGCCAAAGACCGACAGCACCAGCGCCAGGGTCAGCGTGCCTATGTACATGCGGCGCAGGCCGCTGCGGGCCAGCGCGCGCTGCTGGTATTCGCTGTAGGCCGACTGCACCGCCAGGGCGTCGGCCGCCAGCTGCCGCGGCACCGGCTGCACGGCCAGCAGGAAGTGCTGCTCGCCGGGCTTGAGCGAGATCTCGGTGTCGGGCACGAGAGCCAGTGCGCGCACGCGCGCGCCGAGCTTCGAGTTGCCACTCAGCACCTCCTCGTCCAGCCCTTCGATGTGGCTGGCCACGCGCAGCGACCGTGCCTGGCGCAGTGCCGCGGCGCTGGGGCGCTCAGGCGCCATGGCGTCGGCACCGCCGCCAGCACTGATGAGGATCTGCCCATTGGCGCCCAGCAGGGCCAGGTCGCGGACACCCAGCTGCTCACGCAAACGCTCCAGCGACAGCGGAGTCATCGCGGTGCGCTCGTCGCCCAGCCGTTCGGCCGCCTGGCGAGTCTTGGCGCCCAGATCGCTGGCCAGGGATTCGAGAGTACCCTTGCCCAGCGCCAGGCCTGCGTCCAGCGCGGTAGCCACCTTCACGTCGAACCAGATCTCGATGCTGCGCGACACGAACTGGTACGACACGGTGTAGATCACCAGTCCGGGCAGCAGCCCCACCAGCGCGAAAATCCCCGCCAGTTTGGTCAGAAGCCGGGTACCGAACTTGCCGCGCCGCTGGCGCAGCACCAGCTTGACCAGCGCCACGGCGATGACCACGACCAACACACCGCCGACGGCGACGTTCAGCCAGAACAGCCAGAGGAAGTTGCGCTCGTAGAAGCCTTCGCTCTGGCCAGTGAGGGACAGCACGAAGGCCAGCACCAGCGCGGCGCCGAACACCGCGATGCCGGCCACCCACCAGACCCAGCGTGCGTTGCGGTTCATGCCGCCGGCAGGCGAAGCGCCGTCACGCGCTCATTCCAGGCGCAAGCTGCGCTCGATGCCCAGCACCCATTCGGCCTGGCTGCCCAGGCCCAGCTGCAGGGGGCTGGGCAGCTGCGAGTTGTCCAGCCGGTAGCTGAACTCCAGGTAGTACTTCGATTCGGCGTCCAGCTGCGACAGGTCGGCCACCTTCCAACGCGAACTGCGCGACACCACGGTCAGCGCCTCGGCCAGGCTCTGGAAGCTCTGATTGAAGCCGCCGAAGCCGACACGCCAGGTCGACGTGAGCGGTTGGTAGGCTACGCGCCAGCTGCGTTGCACCCGGGCCACGCGTTCGTCGCGCCAGTACCAGCGACCGCGGTAGAGCGTGGCCTCGGCGACGAAGTACACCGGCACACCGCGCTGCATGGCGTCTTCCACGCTCTTGGGCAGGATCAGGCGGGCGTCGAAGTCCAGCGTCAGCTCGCCGTCCTGCCGGTGCAGGTCCAGCAAGGCCAGCTCGATCCCCTGTGCGCGTACCGGCGCGGCGCCCAGCAGCCCCAGCATCAGCACGAGCGCCAGGCCCTGCAACAAGCTTCGGCGGACCATCTCGGGGCGCATCGCGGGTCTTGGCAGGGGTTTCTCAGGGTTTGCGGATCAGGGCCAGGTAGAAGCCGTCGTGCAGCACCTTGCTGCCCACGGCGTCATCTCGATTGTCGGGCACCGTCAGCAGATGGCCGGGCGAGCTCGGGTGCAAGGCCGCCCCGCTGGCGCCGTGGCGTTGCAAAAACGCGTCGATCTGTGCCTGGCCCTCACATTTGAAGACCGAGCAGGTGGCGTAGAGAAACCGCCCGCCCGGCTTGAGCAGCGGCCAAAGCGCGTCCAGCAGCCGTGCTTGCAGCGCGGCCAGCGCGGGCAGGTCGGCGGCGCGGCGCAACCAGCGGATGTCGGGGTGGCGGCGCACGATGCCCGAGGCACTGCACGGTGCGTCGAGCAGGATGGCATCGAAAGGCCGGCCGTCCCACCAGATGGCTGGCTGGCTGGCGTCGCCGGCCTTCAGCTCGGCGCGCATTTGCAGCCGGCGCAGCGTGTCCCCCACCCGGGCCAGGCGCTGGGCATCGCTGTCCAGCGCCAGCAGATCCAGGTCGGCCAGCTCCAGGAGGTGCGCGGTCTTGCCACCCGGGGCGGCGCAGGCGTCCAGCACCCGGGCCCCCTGCGGCAGCCCGGCGCCCTGCAGCAGCAGCAAGGCTGCGCGCTGCGCCGCGGCGTCCTGCACCGAGACATCGCCTTCGGCAAAGCCAGGCAGCACCTCGACCGGGCAGGGCTGGGCCAACACCACCGCCTGGCCGCCGAAGGCCGGATCGTCGAGCAACCGGGCTTGGTGCCCCACGGCGACCAGGCGCTCGACATAGGCAGCACCGCTGCAGCGGCGGCGGTTGACGCGCAGTGTCATCGGCGGGCGCTGGTTGGCCGCGGCCAACAGCGCTGGCCAGTGCTCGGGCCAGTCACGCTGCAATTGCTCGATCCACCAGACCGGATGGTTCCACGCCGCCACAGGCGACTGCAGCGCCTGCGCGACGCGCGCCTCGCGCTCGCGCAGGAACCGTCGCAACACGGCATTGACGAAGGCCGCCGCGGCCGGTGTGTGTCGGCGCACGGCCGCGACCGCCTGGTCGACCAGCGTGTGCGGCGCGTAGGCCGGCCGTTCGGTGGGCCAGAGCAATGCCAGTGCGACGCACAGCAGCGCCTCGACGCGCGGCGCCGGCGACTTCGGCGCCAGGCCCTGCAGCGCGACCGAAGCCGCACCGAGTTGGCGGAGCGCGTTGAATGTGAGCGCCTGCACACCGGGCCGAAGGCTTACTGGCACGTCGGACAGCACGTCGGTCAGCGAGCGCCCGGCACGCACCGCCTGCACGGCTGCAGCGCTGTGTTCGAGCAGCCGCGACAGCGCGGGTTGAAAGGGGGCGTCGCTCACTGCCCGCAGTCTAGCCACCCCGACCCCTGCGCACCGGGGAGATGCACCGGCGCGCACAATGCGTGCTTTCAGCCGACCCGCAAGCCCATGTCCACCACCCAACTCAGCTCGGTCGCCCCGGCGAGCCGAGCAACGCGCAGCGACGACGAACTGGCGCAGCTGCCGGCGTCCGAGCGCATCCGCTACCGGCTGGTGGCCGCCAATTGCCGCCACCATGCCAATGACAACATCGCCGACCACATCCGCGACGGCGAAATCGCCGAGCTGAAGGCCGAGGTGCAGGCGAAGATGCACGAAGTGCTGCGCGCCCTGGTCATCGACACCGACAACGACCACAACACCCAGGACACGGCCAAGCGCGTGGCCAAGATGTTCGTCGAGGAGGTGTTCCGCGGCCGCTACGTGCCGATGCCGGCGGTGACCGAGTTTCCCAATGCCGAGCGGCTGAACGAGCTGATGATCGTCGGCCCGATCACCGTGCGCAGCGCCTGCAGCCATCACTTCTGCCCGATCTTCGGCAAGGTCTGGATCGGCATCCTGCCCAACGAACATTCCAACCTCATCGGCCTGAGCAAGTACGCGCGCATCTGCGACTGGGTGATGAGCCGCCCGCAGATCCAGGAAGAAGCGGTGACCATGCTGGCCGACGAGCTGATGGACCGGGTGCGCCCCGACGGCCTGGCCATCGTCATGGAAGCCGACCATTTCTGCATGCATTGGCGCGGCGTCAAGGACACCGATTCGGCGATGGTCAACAGTGTCATGCGCGGCGCGTTCCTGAAGGATCCCAACCTGCGCCGCGAATTCCTTTCGCTGTTGCCCCGCAAGAACGACTGAAAGCCCCAAGATGCTCGTCAGACTTCTCTATGCCAGCCGCGCGGCAGCGCCCACCGCCGCGGACGAACTGGGCGCGATCCTGCGCCAGTCCAAGGCCAACAACCCGGCGGCCGGCATCACCGGCGTGCTGTGCTGCTCGGACGACATGTACCTGCAGGTGCTGGAAGGCGGCCGCGCTGCCGTGAACCGGCTTTACAACCGCATCGTCACCGACCCGCGGCACAAGGACGTGGAGCTGCTCAGCTACCAGCAGATCGGCGAGCGCCACTTTGCCGGCTGGTCGATGGGCCAGGTCAACGTGGCGCGGCTGAACCCGGCGCTGCTGCTCAAGTATTCGGCCACCGCGCAACTCGACCCGTACGCGATGTCGGGCAGCGTCGCGCTGGCACTGCTCGAAGAGCTGGTGGCCACGGCCTCGATCGTCGGCCAGCCGTAGTTCAGCCTGCCGCGTCTTCGCGCGGCAACCACAGCACTACCAGCAGCGTGCAGGAGGCGATCAGCGCCATGCCGCCGAACAGCGCGCCAAAGCTCGAGGCTTTGACCAGGGGCCCGAGCAGCCACACCGCCGCCGAGCTGATGCCGATGGACAGTGTCAGCCGTGCGCCGGCCACGCGCGAGCGGTTGCGGTCGTCCACGTAGCGCACGATCATCGCGTCGGTGAACGGGATCGAGCCGAAGATCACCACCATCACTGCCAGCAGCAGCAACAGCATCCACCAGCCCTGGGCCAGCGCGGCCAGCGCCAGCAGCGGGATCTGCATCGCGACGATGCCCAGGTACAGCGGCTTCAGCGGCACGCGGTCGATCAGCCGGCCCACCACCACCTGCGCCAGCGAGGCCAGCGCATAGACACCAGCGAGCATCACGCCGAGCAGCGCCGGGTCTTCGACGATGCCGCGGAAGCGCTCGGTCAGCAGCTGCGCATTGCCGTTGGTGGTGAAGTTGAACAGCAGCCCGCCGGTGACCGAAGCCGCCGTCATCACCGCGAACACCCGCGCCATCGCGCGCGGCGGCAGCGTCACCCGGGCCTTGGAGCTGCGCTTGGCGGGGGCTTCGGTCTCCCGCGGGCAAAGCCACGCGAACAGAAAGCCGCAGGCGATGGCCAGCAGCCCCGGCAGCGCAAAGGCCGCGCGCCAGCCGAACCACTGCACCATGAAGCCGGTGCTCAGCGCCGCCACCGCGATGCCCAGGTTGCCGGCCAGGCCGTTGACACCGATGACCGCGCCGGGGTTGGACGCGCGCTGCAGCAGCATCGGGATGCCCACCGGGTGGTAGATCGACGCAAAGGCACCGAGCAGCGTCAGCGCCGCGGCCAGCTCCCAGGCGTTGCGGGTGGCCGCAGCCAGCAACGCCGACGCGCCGATGCCGAAGAAGAACAGCAGCATCATGCGCCGCCGCCCCCACAGGTCGCCCAGCCGCCCCGACGGCAGCGAGCCCAGGCCGAAGAGCACGAAAGCACCGACCCCATAGGGCATCAGGTCCTCCCAGCGGCTGAAGCCGAACTCGGCCGCGATCGAGCCCACCGCGGTGGCGAAGATCAGCAGGAACATGTGATCGATGGCATGCGCCAGGTTCAGCAGCAGCGCTACGGCACGCGTCCGGCTCTGCGGAAACTCGGCCGCCTGCGGCAATGCGTCGCTGGACGCAACCTTGGCACGGGCGGTAGGTAGGGCCATGGCCGCAGTGTGCCGCATCGGCACTGCTAGGCCCCGGCGGGCGGCCCATCCCGGTGCCGCGGGCGGCTGTCAGGCTAAGCCCGGCTTAAGGAAGGCTGCGGACAATCAGCCAGGTGGATGACGCCTCGATGTCGGCCGTGGCAGCACGGCCTTGGGTGCTGGCCGGTCGGATCGCGCCGGTAGTGGCCGCGGGCCGCCTGCGCGCCGCCTGGATCCTGCTTGGCCTGTTCCTCGCGCTGAACCTGCTGGTGCGGCTGGGACTGGCGGTCCTCAACGGCGACCCTTCCCTGTGGTGGCCATGGCGCCTGCTGCCGGCATTGGCCATCGGCGCGCTGCTCGACGCGGCCGCGGCCGTGTTCGGACTGGCACCGCTGGCACTGATGATCGGCCTTTGGCCGCAGCGCGGGGCGCGTTCCACTCGGTGGCTCAAGGCAACCGTGGCCGCGCTGCTGCTGCCACTGTGCGTCGTGGTGGTGTTCGTCGCGTTCTCGGAGTTCACCTTCTGGAACGAGTTTGCGTCGCGCTTCAACTTCATCGCGGTCGACTACCTGATCTACACGAAGGAAGTGGTCGGCAACATCCGCGAGTCCTACAACCTGCCCTTGCTGCTGTCGGCCGTGGGGGTGCTTGCGCTGCTGCTGTGGGCCCTAGCCTGGCGGGCGTTGCGGCCCGCCTGGTCCACGCCTGCCATCGGCTGGAAGCAGCGCGGCACGGCGATCGCGATGTGGGCGCTGCTGCTGCCCGCCCTGGCGTACTGGGCGGTCGACGCGCGCTACAAGGAGTTCTCGCGCCACGCGCAGCTCAACGAGCTGGCAGGCAACGGTTACTTCGACTTCTGGCATGCCTTCCGTACGAACGAGATCGACTACGGGCGCTACTACCGGATGATGCCGAATTCGCAGGCCGTGGCCAGGCTGACGATGGAGATCACCGGCCACCAACCCGGCAACCTGCGGCAACATCCCAACGAGCGGCGCGTCGAAGCGGCGGGGCCGGAACGCCGGCTGAACGTGGTGCTGGTGTCGGTGGAGAGCCTGAGCGCAGAGTTCCTTGGCGAGTTCGGCAATGCAAAAGGGCTGACGCCCAACCTGGACCGGTTGGCCCGAGGCGGGTTGCTGTTCACCAAGCTGTACGCCACCGGGACGCGCACCGTGCGCGGCCTGGAGGCGCTGGCGCTGTCGGTGCCGCCCACGCCGGGCCAGGCCATCGTCAAGCGACCGGACAACGCCGACCTGTTCACCGTCGGCGAGGTCTTCAGGTCCAAGGGCTATGAGGCGCTGTACCTCTATGGCGGCTATGGCTACTTCGACAACATGAACGCCTTCTTCTCGGGCAATGGTTACACGGTGGTGGACCGCACGGCGCTGGTCAGTTCGGAAATCCACTTCGAGAACATCTGGGGCGTGGCCGACGAGGATCTGTTCACGCTGACGCTGCGCGAGCTCGACCTGCGCCACGCGCGTGGCACGCCCTTCTTCGCGCAGGTGATGACCACCTCGAATCACCGGCCGTTCACCTACCCTGCCGACCGCATCGACATACCGTCCAAGACGGGACGCGACGGCGGCGTCAAGTACACCGACTACGCCATCGGCCGATTCATCGAAGAAGCCCGCGCGAAGCCCTGGTTCGTGAAGACGGTGTTCGTCATCGTGGCCGACCACACACACAACGGCCGTGGCCGCCAGGAGTTGTCCCCCGAGGCGTACCACATCCCGATGATCATCTACGCACCGGGCCTGGTGGCGCCCGGCCGGGTCGACAGCATCGCCTCGCAGATCGACGTGGCGCCGACGCTGCTGGCGCTCTTGAACATGAGCTACGACTCGCGCTTCTTCGGCCAGGACATCCTGAGCGAAGGCCGCACGCATCAGCGGGCGTTCCTGTCGAACTACCAGACGGTGGGTTACTACGAGCGCGGTCGCATCGTCGAACTGCGGCCCCATGGGCGCGTGCGCGTGGTCTCGGCCGCGAACGGCAAGGCGGCGCCAGACGACGCGATCAGCCGTGAATTGCAGGAAGAGGCCATCAGCTACTACCAACTGGCCTCGCAGGCCTACCGTGCCGGCGCGATGAAGTTGCACCACTGACCACACGGTCGCCATGGCGCGCCCCGGCGGTTGGATCGCAGCCCGTCGGCCCCGTGCCAGGATGTTCAGGTTACGATGGACGCTCGTGAAGGTTGACGGCATCGAGGTCCAGGTCGAAGGCGACGGCGCCGAGACGGTGGTGATGGTCCACGGCTGGCCCGACACGCTGCACCTGTGGGACCGCACAGTCGAGGCGCTGAAGCCGCACTGGCGCTGCGTGCGCTTCACGCTGCCGGGTTTCGACCTGTCGCGCCACGACCGGGCCTATTCGCTGGACGAGGTGGTCGAGACGCTCCACCACGTGGTCGCGCAGACCTGCCCGGGCCAGCGCATCACGCTGCTGCTGCACGACTGGGGCTGCCTGTACGGCTACCAGTTCGCGCTGCGCCACCCGTCGCTGGTGTCGCGCATCGTCGGCGTGGACATTGGCGATGCCGGCTCGGCGGCCCACCAGGCCGAACTGGGGTTCAAGGCCAAGCTGGCGGTGCTGGCCTACCAGCTGTGGCTGGCCCTGGCCTGGCGCCTCGGCGGCGTCCTCGGCGACCGCATGGCCCGGGCCATGGCCGCGGCAATGCGCTGCCCGGCCCAGGCACAGTCCATCGGCGCGCAGATGGGCTACCCGTACGCGGTGCTGTGGTTCGGCGTGAGGGGGGGCTTCGGCGCGGCGCGGCCCTTCGACCCCGCGGTGCCGATGCTCTACCTGTACGGCCAGCGCAAGCCCTTCATGTTCCATTCGCAGGCCTGGGTCGATGCGCTGGCGCGGCGGCCCGGCAGCCGCGTCGTCGGCCTGCGCACGGGGCATTGGGTGATGCTCGACAAGGCCGAGGACTTCAACGCCGAGGTGGCGCGCTGGCTGGCCGGGACCGCGCCCGCTATCGATCGCTGATGTCGCGGCGGCCGGCGTTCATCTCGGCCATGCGCTGCAAGGCCGCCTCGCTGACCATCGTGTCACAGAACAGCGTGCGTTCGTCGGCCAGGCCGGCGGCGGCATCGCCTTGGCCGGCGCGCCGCGCGAGGCGCTTGATATGCGCCAGTGCCGGTTGGGGCTTGTCCGCCAACTCGGCAGCCGCCGCCAGTGCATGCGCCATCACGTCGTCGCAGCACGCATGCACCAGGCCCTGCGCGGCCGCTTCGGCCGGCTCAAAAGTGCGGCCCAGCAGCAGGGTCTCCAGCGCGCGCGCGGCGCCCATCACGCGCTG
>Ga0105097_10000591_pt1 | contig 16709 bp, 38 predicted proteins | sample PPLLak12cMay2015_FD_87035 | JGI IMG/M metagenome (GOLD analysis project Ga0105097, IMG submission 87035) | Freshwater sediment microbial communities from Prairie Pothole Lake near Jamestown, North Dakota, USA - PPLs Lake P7 Core (1) Depth... | ecosystem: Environmental > Aquatic > Freshwater >...
CGGCCTGAACTCCGACCGATCCGTCCGGTCCCTGAAGGGCCAGGGGCGCCCCATCGTGGGCCAGGAGGATCGCAAGAGGCTCCTCGAGGCCCTCTGGTGCGTCTACGAGGTCCGCATCTTCGACGAGGACACCCCGATCGAGCTCATCAAGCGGATCCGTCCGGACGTGCTGGTGAAGGGCGCGGACTGGGCTGGCCGCGGGATCGTCGGGTCGGAATACGCCGGCCGGGTGGCGTTCGCGCCCCTCGTGAACGGGCTCTCGACGTCGGACATCGTGCGGAGGATCAAGGCGGGATAATAGGGTGAGGCGTCCTGGCGACGGCCTCTTCGTGCGACCGGGGAGGTGGATCGTGGGCCAGGAGGACAACGGATGATGAACACCATGGTGTGGATGATGTCGGTTGCGGACGACGTGACCATCCCCCTGGCGTGGGTGGCCGTGGCGTTCGGGGCCATGGCGGCGGTGATCGGATGCCTGTGGAGGGACAACCTGAAGTTGAGGGCGGCCATCCTCAAGGAGAAGGAGGAGAAGGTGGCCCTCTGCCAGGGGTTCCTGAAACTGGTCCAAGGGAAGACGAGGAGGTACGGTCCGTGAGCATGAAGAAGATGCTGCGTGAGAAGGAGCAGGCCGCCCAGCGTCTCATCGGAGAGATCGTCTCCCAGATCGACACCATCCCCGACGAAGCCGTCGAAGAAGTGGCCCAGTACCTGAAGGGCAAGCTCGAGGTCTACGAGCAGGCCCTGAAGACGAAGAACGGGAACGGGGTGAACGGAAAGGTCTAGGGATGCCCCTGGAACTCGTGGACCCCCTGGGAATCCGGCCTCCACATGGGGTGGAGGTCACGAGGAAGCTGAAGGCGATCATGGGATCGATGTCGACGAGAGGATGGATCGGGAGGCCGCTCCTGGCCATCCGGACTGCGGATGGCCTGCAATCCCTGACGGGATCCCACCGGCTGGTCGCCGCCCAGAAGTCCGGGACGAAAGAGGTCCCGGTGTATGTAATCGACTCTCCCGGTCATCCGGTAAACGTGCCCAAGGACGACCGCGATTTGCTCGGCTTCGTGTCCCGCCTGGGCGACCCGGCGGCCACGGATATCATGAGGCAGGAAACGATCAGGAGGAAAAGATGAGCGCTCTCGCGAAGACCCTCAAGCTCGAGTGGATCCGGCCCCTAATGTACAACCTGGGCGGCCGGAAGGTGGTCGTGGCCGGCGGCGGCATGGCCATCATCAAGACCATCGTGGACGGCGGCCCCATGGACTGGCCCCGGGCGGTGGCCTGCCTCAGCGTGGCCGTCGTCGCGGCCGTGACCGCGATCGCGGTCGGGATGGACCCGAAGGCCGACGTCAAGCCGGAGGTGAAGCCATGAGTAGCGAGAGGCTTGCCAGGGAACTGTCTGGGACTTCCTACCGAGGGTGGAAGTTCTACGTCGATGACCCTGAGCCTTTCTTTTTCTTTTCCCATCCAAGGGGCGGCGTAACCGTCTACTGCACTCCGGACTGGGAAGAAGATAACGTCATAGCCATCCAAGTCCAAAGTGAAGATGGACGGGTTGTTGAAGGGATCGTCAACATCCCGTTCTTTGTCAGAACAAAGCAGCGTTTCATGGAAGCGGTTCGTCCCTGGCTGGACAAGTATCAGCCCTAACGTGGAGGTGAAACCATGAAGAAGTTCCTCGTCGTTCTCGTCCTGGCGGTGGCCCTGGTGGGCTGCTGCAGTCATCCCGTCGAGGTCGGGGCCCTCGGGCGCCTCGAGACGGAGATGGACGACATGAGCGCCCGCTACCTGAAGTACGTCGATGCCGACCCGGTCTACGGCGGGGCGGCCCTGACCCCGGAGCAGAGGAAGAAGGCCCGGGAGAACGAGCGGGCCTGGACCGTCCGGGTCAAGGGGATCGTGGTGTCCGTGAAGAAGTCGCTGGAGGACTAGAACCATGCCGATCACCAAGGCCGAACTCGCGGAGCTCCTGGGGGAACTCGGCGGGAAGCTCAAGGACCTCATCGTCGCCGGCGGGAAGGACTTCCTCGACGAGCAGGTCGTCAAGGGGAAGGACTTCCTGAAGGCGGAAGTGGCCGACGCGGCCTACTGGACGGTCCAGTTGGCGAAGGCCTCCGACGACGCCCAGGCGGCGGCCTGCCAGACCCAGCTCGACCGGATCAAGGATCGGACGATCGACGCCCTCTGGGCCGCTGCGGTGGACTCCTCGAAGGCAACCCGCTCCACCCTCAAGCTGGTCGCGGAGACCGTCTTCGAGTTCGCGGTCAAGGTGCTCCCGAAGATCATCGGGATCGTGGCCGTTGTGGCATAGGAGGATTCCATGTCGTTTACCCGGGAAGAGCTCCAGGCCATGTCCCGGCTTTCCCCGTCCCAGCGGAAAGCCGTCTACAACGAGGTCTACCGGGAGGCGTCCCGGGCGGCCCGCGTCGCGGCCAGCGAGGGCGACGGGCTTCAGGACGCCGGGATGGGCAAGTCCCTCCGGAAGCGCATCAAGAAGGTCGTCAAGAAGGTCACCGCGCCCGTGAAGAGGGTAGTCGACAAGGTCGAGGACAAGGTCAAGCGCGTGATCGACAAGACCGAAGAGACGGTCAAGCGGGTTGCGAGCAAGATCCCTGGGGCCAAGGCGGTCTCGGACATCGGCCGGGAGATCCAGGAGCAGGCCAAGCGGGCCGGCGGCGCCGTCCAGAGGATCGCCAAGGAGGCGGCGCGGAAGGCCGCCCCTCTCCTCGCCGTCGCCGTGCCCCTCAGCCTCAGCGTGAAGTCGATCCGGGAGAGGGCCGGCAAGTTCTACAAAAAGCACGGTGCCGTCATCATAACGGTGGTCGGGGCGGTCCTGTCCCCGTTCACGCTTGGGATCTCCGCAGCGGTTGCCGGTATCGTCGTGGCCGGCATGAAGTATGTCCAGGCCAGCCAGGCGGCCAAAAAGGCCATAAAGGAAGGCAAAAAAGAAGCCGCCCAGATGGAGGAGGCCGTTCGGAACCAGGAGGCCGACCTACACGTCCAGTGCGACGAGATCTACAACCACCCCGAAAGCCACGCGCACTTCCTCGCGATCGGGATCACGCCGGAGAAGTGGGCGTCCATGTCGGTCGAGGTCAAGATGGGGATCATCGACAGCCTCTCGAAGGGCGAGATGCCTGCGGGGTACTCGCTTACGCCGGAGGCCCTGGCTGACGCCGACGAGGTGCGCCGGAAGGCTCAGAACGACGAACTCGACGACCTCTACGTCAAGTACCAGGCCGCCTTCGAGTCCTACGGGTATCCCCCGGACCAGTGGTACGCAATGACGGTCGAGCAGAAGTACGCCGCCATCGACAAGCTGACGGGTCCTTCGATTGACGAGCCGGCTCCAGCGACTCCAGAGGAGACGTTAGCTTTCCTCGAAAAGTTCTACTCTTCAAGGCCGGAGGCATTTGCAAATGCGGGATATCCCCCGGGTGTCTGGAGTTCCATGACGCTTGAGCAAAAAACGGCTGCCGCAGAGAAGGTCTTTCGGGCTGAGTCCTCTGCGTCTAGCCCTTCCCAGGAGGCCACCACGCCTCCTTCCCAGCCGAGCGTCCCGTCGACCCCTTCGACGCCGACCTACTACCCCGATACCAACATACCCCTGATAGAGATTCCCTCCACCGCCTATACAGGCCAGCAGCCACAAGTTTCTGTTCCGCTTCAACCCCTGACGACGTTCTCTGTATCCGTCGAGGGCGATCCGGTCGGGGTGTTCGGATCCCTCAGCGAGGCGACGGAGAAAGCCCTTGCCGCGTCGAAGCCCGGAGACCGGGTGCAGATTTACCAGAAGGGCAAGGGAACCACCCTCGGAATCCGGACGGCCGGCGGCATCGTCCCGGTTCCCGAAGACCAGGTCGCCGCCGTTCAGGCCATGAGTCACGGCGAACTCGTGTCGAAGGTTTCCCAGGCCACGGCCGCCGCCGGAGGGGCCAAGACGTCCGGAGGCTTCCCCTGGTGGCTGGTCGCGGTTCCTGCGGTTCTGTTCGTAGGCGCGAAAGCGAAAGGAGCATAGCCATGGTCAGTCCGCTACTCATTCTCGGGGGCCTCGCGGTCGGGACGGTCGCTACCGTCCAGGTCATCCGCAAGAAGAAGAAGGCCCAGGAGGTCCCGCCCGGGATCGTGAAGCAGATCACGAAGGGAACCCCGCAGGACCTCGTGGCCGGCGCCGTTGCCTTGGCCCAGCAGAAGATCAACGAAGGCCTGCCCCCGGGCGAGGCCGCCAAGGCCGCTTCGGACGCCGTCGCCAACCTGGCCACGAGCCTGACAAAGTGATCCGCTCCCCTGAAAAGTTTGCCGCCGCATTCGCCGCTTCTGCGGAAGCGGACCTGATGCGGCCGTCCGTCCAGAGGATGGGGCTCTCGAGAGACGAGCTCTTCAACCTCGTGATGACGGACCTCCAGCGCGAGGCCCAGGGGAACCGCCGGGATCCGCTGTTCCCGAACCTCCGGGCCTTCATGCGCTCCCAGGCCGTCGCCCAGGAGGCGAAGTCCACCGGGATGGGCCAGGACTTCGCCGCGATCATGGAGGTTGTTGCCCCGCTCGTTGAGACGGGGGTGAAATTCGCAAGCACCTACTACACGACCAGGATCACGACCGACGCGAGGATCAAGGTTCTTGAGTACCAGGCCCGGAGCGCGGCCCTGGCCCAGCAGGCCCTGAACCTTCAGGCCCAGAACCTGAACGTCCAGGCGGCCGTCGCGGAGGGGCTCCCCCAGACCATCGCGAACACCGTGGCTTCGGCCCGGGCGGGGACGACCATGATCGGGGGGATCCCCGTCATCCCCGTGGCCATCGGTGCTGGAGTGATTGCCATTCTCGGTGTATACTTCCTCGTAAGGAGACGTTGAATGCGGGCCATGAAGCTGATCAGACGTCCAGCCGCCGCTCAGGTGGTCGAGGATGTCGTGAACGACGTGATGCGAAGCGGGTACCAACATCCCTACGCGGTGCGCCTCGTGACGGGAGCCGTCTACCGGGCCCGGCGCAGAGGATGGAGTACCCAGTTCGTGGGGCGCCAGATCCCCGGTCAGACCATCCGCCAGACAGGGGGGATGGGAGATGCTACCCTGGACGAGATCACCTCAAAGGGCCAGGAGATTCAGAACCGCCACCAGGCCATCGTCAACAGGATATCCCCGGGCCAGACTGCCCTTGAGCTCCAGCCGATCAAGAACGACCTCGAGGGTCTTCGGACGGAGTGGACGGACTGGGGGCTCACCATGGTGGGCGTCCAGTACCCCTACGAGCTCAACAAGACGAACCCCGCTCATGCTGTCGTGGCGGCCGTTCGAGATGACATCGGACAGACCATCAACCTAATCGACCTGAACCGGTCGGCCGAGGCCATGGCCCGGCAGGTCCAGAGGGTCAAGGCCCTGTCCTATGGGCCCAAGCTTCCCGAAATTCCTCCGACGGACTGGTGGAAGATTCTGGCTGTCCCTCTTGGAGTTCTGGCTGGCGGGTTCGTGATCTTCCAGTTCTTTAAAAAATAACATGAAGATCGCGACCGTCACGGCCGTCTACAACGAGGAGGATCTCATCGGGCAGTACCTGCGGCACTATGAGCCCCAGGTCGATAAGATCTTCCTCCTGGACAACGGGTCATCCGACCGGACGCTCGAGATCGCCCGCACCTGTCCCAAGGTCGAGGTCTCCAGCTTCCATACCCCCGAGGGCATCCCGTTCGACGGCCCCAAGCACGTCGCCGTCATGGACCGGTTCAACCGCTGCCGCGGGGAGTACGACTACGTCCTCCTCGTGGACGCCGACGAGTTCATCATCTCCCGGGTCGGCGGGCCCATCCGGGAGATCCTCGAGAAGCTCCCGGAGATCTCCGTGTTCCGGACGAACGGCTTCTCGATGGTGACCCTGGCCGAGGACCTTCCCTACGACCCGCTCAAGCCCCTCCCCGAGCAGAGGCGGGTCGGGTTTCCCGACAAGCTCTACTCGAAGCCCTGCATCGCACGTCCCTACGCCTTCCCCATCTTCGCCCGGGGGATCCACAGCGTGGCGGGGATCACCGCCCAGAAGATCTCCGTGGGGGCCTTTCTGCTCCTGCACTACCCGGGCCCGACCGACGAGATTTTCCTCAAGCGGCGCCTGGGGAAGGAGCCCCGGATCCACAAGAAGCCCAAGACCCAGGAACATTTCACGAAACTGCTCGCCTCCTGGCGGGCCCGTCCTGAACTGGCTCTCGTGGTTTAAGAGGTGAACTGTGGGAAAAATGATCGACATGATCCGGACGGTTCCAGAGACGGCGGTGCGCCTGTACCTGGGTGCCCGGATCGGGAAGGGCGATGACGGCCGGTGCCAGATCGACCTCGACGGGCGCCCCTACGAGGTGTCCCTCGAGGTGCTCGAGCAGGCCGAGCGCGTGGTCCGGGCCCTCAAGATCCGGCCCCGCACCGTCCAGTACGCCACCGACATCCTCGAGCTCAGACTCCACGCGGAAGACCTCTTCATGGAGGACGTCTTCGGGGTCAAGGATCTCCGGAAGATCCTCTTCGTGCCGGCCGGCGGGCTCATGGCGAGCGCGTTCTACCGGGCCCGGCTTCCCGCCGACATCCTGACGGACAAGGGCCTCGCCCTCGCGCACTTCACCGACCACCTGGACCTCGCCAAGGCCGTCCGGTACGACGTGCTGTGGATCCAGCTCGCCTGTTCTCCGATCCTCTACCGGATCGCCTCCGAGGCCAAGGCCCAGGGCGTGAAGATCATCTACGACGTGGACGACCGGTTCGACGCCATCCCCCCCGAGAACTCCGCGGCGGCCATCTACGTCGAGCGCAAGGTGGAGGACGTCTGGCGGATCATCGATCTTGCGGACCTTGTGACGGTGTCCACCGGCAACTTGAAGGAACACATCGGCGGGAAGGTGGGCGCCGACAAGGTCCGTGTGCTCCCGAACATGATCCCGGCGGCGATCACCCCGGACCGGGCCCCGTTCCCCGGGGACTGCACCCGGATCCTCTGGGCCGGGAGCCCCACGCACAAGCGCGACCTCGACCTCGTGGCCCCCGCGCTCTCCCGGATCCTGAGCCGCTACAACGGCGAGGTCCGGTTCACCTGCTTCGGGGAGCGGTGCCCGGAGGGCCTCCCGAAAGACTGCGTGGACCTCATGGAGTTCGTCCCGTTCACGGAGTACCTGACGAAGCTTTCGGAAGTCGGGGCCCATTTCGGGATCGCCCCGCTCGAGGACAACGACTTCAACCGGGCGAAGTCGGCCATCAAGCACACGGAGTATTCGGCCTGCGGATACCCGTCGCTCCTGAGCCCCGTCGGGGAGTACAACGAGCTCCCGATGGAATCCGGGCGCACCCTCGTGAACGACGGAGACTGGGAGCGGGCCCTGGACACGGCCATCGGAAGCCCGAACTCCATGACCCAGCTCGGCCGCCAGGCCCAGGCCTGGGTCCGAAAGAACCGTTGCGTGATCAAATCGGACGCGGCACAATGGCTCGAGGCCGCGGAAGGGGTGCTGGCATGATGATGACGAATCCCAAGGGGAGAATCGTCCTCGCCAACTGGATGGCCATCAAGAAGAAGCGCCAGAGCTTTCTTCCCATCCAGAAGGAAGACATAAAGGGAATCGACTTCGAGAACTACCGCATTCCGATCGTGGAGCTCAGTAGGGAGATAGGGAAGGACGAGATTCCTCTTTCTGGAAAGACGCAGTTCGTCTCTTCCGTTCACATCCTGACTGAGACGTCGAAGATGGCGGCCTACAGTTTCTCCCTTCCGGCGGGCACCCTTGGGATTCATGGGTCCTGCCCCGCATCGAACCTGCATCTGAATGAGGCCAAGAGAAGGACGGCCAAAGCAGGATTCGAGGGTGGAAGGGAGGCTTCGGCTTTCCCGAGAAGGAAGCCCCCCGGGATTTCCAGCGTTTCCCCCGAAGAGATCAGCGGCATCTACATCTGTGACGCCTGCTACGCGGGGAAGTCGAGCTACGCCATGTACAACAACGTCCACGTCGCGCAGCGGATCCGTTTCATGTGGGTGCAGAAGGCCCTGGAGGAAGGCACGTTCGCGGACGAGATGACGGATGCTCTGATTGCGGCCCTGGGGCCCCAGGAGTCGTTCGGAGGGAAGCACGTCATCAACCCAGCGTTCTTTCGGATCCATGATTCCGGGGACTTCTTCTCCCCGGAATATATGTTCGAGTGGTTCCGGGTATGCGAGAACATCCGCTCCCAGCTCCCCCGGGTCCGGTTCTGGGCTCCGACCCGGGTCTGGGGAGATCCCGACTTCGACGAGGCCTTCGGGTTCGTTCCGGAGAACCTGTCGTTGCGCCCGAGCGCCCTCTTCTACGGGATTTCGGCCCCCAGGGCGAGGGACCAGCACGAATTCCTCGCCGCGGGGACGGCGTCTTCCCCCCATCGCCTGAAGGGTCACTGGGATTGCCCGGCCTACAAGTCGGGGGTGCTCGAGTCCTGCGAGGGGGTCGGGTGCAGGACGTGCTGGACGAAGCCCCTTGTCCCGGTGAATTATCCCACTCATTGAGGTGTACTATGGAACGCCGGATTTCGGAAGCCGTACAGAGCTTCAAGAGGATTCGGAAGAATCCCCCTGAGAACCTAGTGTCGGAATTCAAGGCCCATCTCTTCAGGAAGGGAATCCTAGAGCCCTCCGAAGACGATCTCGTCGAGGCCGCTCTCGCGGTCGGGATTCCGGAAGAGGAACTCGTCGACTTCGTCGAGGACTTCGCCAGCAGATTGTGAGGAAGCCATGAGCAAGCAAGAGGCGATGCGCGAGCAGTACGCGCTCCTGGTCCTCCGGGGCTACCACCCGAAGGCCGCGAAACGGATCGTGATGGAGAAGGCCCGGGAGATCCTGGGCCGTCCCGTCCGGGCCGGCATGGGCCAGGACGAGGGGGAGAACATCCTCGTCAAGGCCGCGAACCTGGAGCCCGTCAAGGCGGCCCGGGAGATGGTCAGCCCCTGGCTTTGGGTGACGTCGCTCGTGGGATTCGGGATGGCGATCCTCAACACCCGCAGGATCGCCAAGATGTACCGGGGCTGGCGCGGGAAGCGGATGACAGCGTAAAATGGAGGATGTTATGGCGAAGGAAGAGCTATGGGTTGTTGCACAAGGAAATCCCTTTGACGGGATTTCTCTTACTGGGCCTTTCGGTAGCGCAGAAGAGGCCAACGACTATGCGGAAGACATCGATGACGATTGGTGGGTGATGGAAGTGGACAAGCCAAAATAAGGACACCCATGGAAACCGGGATCGTCCTCGTGTACACGACGTGGAAGCGGAAGTTCGCCCCCAAGAAGGCGACGGCATAGGGAGGTATCATGGACTCGATCTCGGTCGCCCTGTTCGCTCTCGTCGCGGTCTTCTCCTGCATCATCGCCCTCGTCGCCTGGAGGTCCGTCCAGAAGAGGGACCGCCGGCCATGCTACCGGTGCGGGGCCATATCCGATCCGGACTGCGATTACATGGGCCTCCACTACTGCCACGTCTGCCGGGACGTCGTCGTGGCCATGATCAACGTGGTGCAGCACGACCCGCCCTACGGATTCCCGGGCAACAAGGGATACTTGGAATTCCCCGAGAAGGAGCTAAAATGAAGAAGCCGAAGGCGTCCTCCATCACCATGGCGTTCGATTACGACATCGGGGAGCTCCTCGACTTCTGCGGGGAGGTGCTCGAGGACGCGAACGAGCACTGGATCGCCCATGCGCTGTGGTCCGCGAACGCCGGGGATCCGGAGCTGGCCAAGAAGTTCATCCAGCTCTCGGCCGACGTGGACAAGGCCGGGGAGCTGACCCGGGACCTGAGAGAGCAGAGCGAGAAGCTTCTGGACGAGTTCAGGGTGGCCGTCGAAGAGGACGACTCCGACGAAGACGGCGAACCCGAAGAGGACTAGCTATAATGGAGGTGAACCATGGGAACTGATGGCCTTCCGAACATCATCGTGCGGCACCGCCCGAAGACCCCTGTGGTCGACAAGAGCGACGTCATCGACCGCTTCTGGAAGAACAAGGCAACGGGGATCACCGTCCAGGTGACCGCCTACCAGAAGGTTCACCCGGAAGGGACCCGGATGGTGAAGTACCTGGACCCGACGGTCGGAGTCAACCTCTCCTGCACTCTGGAGAAATTCAAGGAAGACTTCTATTCCGTCGGGAACGTGAGCGCGAAGTTCTGAAGGAGGACGTCATGGCCAAGACCGACTCGGAACTGTTTGTTTGGGATCAGGAGCATGGGGCTTCCTATGATGTTCCCGGAATCATCCTGCATCTCGTCCGGAAGGGAATCCTGACGGACGAGAGCTGGCACAATGACGTTTGTCCCCGGTTTGAACTCGTGGGCCGGAAAAAGAAGGGCCCCAATGGCCTAGACGAGTACGGGGTGACCCTCTGGGTAGAACACCCCTACCGGACGTTTCGTGAAGGGGGAGACGAAGCCAAGAGGTTCATGGCCACGGAGGGATACCTCTCGAGCGACACGGACCAGGAGCTGGAGACGAACGACCTCAAGGACGCCCTTCTGTTCGTCTTCAAGCGGATCGGTAAGTATGTCCCGAAGTACCGGGGACGTAATCCGGAAGAACTCCTGGACGAACTGGCTGCGGAAGTCGGCGGGGCGTATGTCGGAGGCTAACGGGGACGAAGAAGGAGAGGACTAGAACGTGAACTGGAACGACCGCATCAGCGCCATCCTGAAGTCAGTCAGCCGCCGGGCCGTCTTCTACTGCCTCCTGGGGCTGGGGCTGTACGTCCCGGGGTCGGTGGCTCTCCTCGTCTTCATCCCCGACAAGGCCGCGGCGACCCTCTGCGTGATGATGTACTTCCAGGCCCTGGCCATCGTCTTCACGACCATCGTCATGTACCCCTGCATCGGCGGGGCCTTCAAGGTCGGCCTCGAGGCGAACAGGGATATGTTCTCGGCCCTCGAGAGGCTCCAGCGGATCGCGGAGTCAGGCGACCACCCGACGGTCAGGAAGCTCGAGGATGTGGCCCTCCAGGTGGCGGCCGACATGAAGGCCGTCCGGGTCGCGATCGAGGAGCGCACGAAGCCGGTGCCGGTGCGCCGGCGTCCGGACAGCGGATCATCAAACGGCGAGGAGAGCCCTGCAGAGGAGGTCACCCTGCGGTGAGCCGCCTCAGCACCAGATTTGGGGCCGTCCTACACCAAGCCATCGGCACCTTCCCCTGGCTCTCCCGGGTGCAGATGTGCTATTGCGACCAGGCCGACCGGGAGCACCGGAAGTCCTGGCGGCAGTTCGCCCACTCCTGTCACCACAAGGATATCGTCTGCTGGGCCCCGGCTGCGGAGACTGAGCTCACGGATCTCGAGATCGACGGGATCGCGGCCCACGAGCTCGGGCACATCGTGGCCGACGAGATGGGGCTCCCCGCCCACCGGGCCACCCGGGAATCGGGCCGGCGCACCCCGGAGGTCGAGGACGAGGCCAACCGGGCGGCGAGCCTCTTGGGGTTCAGGATCCGGTACAACAAGCGGGAGCTTGAGGAAACTTTCTAGTCGGCTTCCGACCTGAAACACTCCCAGGCCTCCGCGAAGATACGCTCAGGGCCGAGAGCGCAGCCGACCAGGACGAACAGCCACCAGAGCTTCTTTTTCATGGGTGGTCCTCCCACCATTCTTTATCGGCATCCTCTCCCTCGACCTGTGGCCAATTCAGCCAGATCAGGACGAGCCAGAGGATGACGGCGACGGCCAGGAGAACCGGCCAGATCATACCTTCGCCTGCTTGTGCTGGTAGAACCACTGCATGATCCTACGCCTCTCCGGGTCGTTCCACCCCTGGGAGAGCTGGTCCCCGGTGAGCGTGTTCTTCTCGAGCGCGTCGAGGGGGTGATACCACATGGGGAAGGGCTTGGTGCCATGAGACTCCACCCACCGGCACCGCTCCCAGGCATCCTCGACCCCGGTCTTGAACCCGACGAGGACGTAGGAGCCGATCGAGTGCTTGGCGATCCCCCGGGCCCTCAGGAACCCGAAGGCCCGCTCCCAGGCCGGCTTGACGGAGGCTTGGTCGAGGGACATCCGGATGTAGCACTTCCGGATCCGCTTCAGCCGCTCCGCGTGGTAGTCGGTGAGGAGGCGGGGGTCCAGGCCCTGGTTGAAGTCAGCCCGGCCCCACCGCTCCAGCCGGTCGAAGACCCGGTCGAGATGCCCAGTGGAGGCCCGGAGGAGGTTGTTGTCGATGAGGATGGGGAGGTCCGGCCAGTCCTCGAGCTCGCGGAACTCCCCCTCGAGGGAGGGGACGGCGCAAAACGGGCACTTCCTGGGACACCCGACCGTCGTGCGGGTGGCCTCCGGGTTGTGCCGCTGGAGGGCCCCGGGGACGGATCCTCCGATCTGGGCCCCGGTCCCGGCCAGGTACTTCGGCATGAGCTCCACCGCCGGCCCGCCGACCCGGATGACCCGGGGCTGGTCGAACGTCCTCTGGATGATCCGGTTGGCGACCTACGGAAGGTTCCAGGTGAAGGGGACGCTGATGAAGAGGACGTCCCCGTCCCGCCATTCGATGAAGGACTTCGGCCAGGAGTCCTTGGTCTTCAAGGGGTCTTCTTCCCTACCTTCCCGCCCCAGATGCCGACCTTGTGGCGGTCGAAGAACGTGACGATGTCCTGGGGAAGCGGGTTCTCGAGGCGGCCGATGTCCTCGAGGGCCCGGGCGGCCTCGGGATCGAGTTCCCCGACGGCGGCCTGGGGAAAATGCTTCCGGACGAACGCGATGCCCTTGCTGACGGCGCCTTCTGTGTCCACGGTTTCCTCCATCTAAAATTTCTCCCTGGGGGCCGGGGGGATCCCGGCCTGGACGGCCTTCGTCAGGGCCTGTATCTCCAAAAAGACGTCGTTCAGGACTTCTGCTCTCGAGACGATGTTGTTCATGTGGCAGATCAGGTGGTACGTCCGGACGCAGTCCTTGGAGCAGAAGGACAGGAGGCTTCCCTTGTCATTGTCGGGGACCAGGGTATAAGGCCCATAGACGAGTACCAACCCTTCCGGCTTGAAGGTTCCCGCTTGTGGCCGTTTCCGGGTCCAGGCAAACCGCTGTCCGCAGATGGCGCAGGCCCAGCACACGATCGCGTCCTTGTCGAAGGCCCTCACGTCCTCTTCCGAATAGATGTAGGTGTTCAGGTCAGCCATCGTAGTCCTCCTAGATCATCGGTCTGTAGGCCTGCACTCGGTGGGGTCCGCACTCCTGTAAGTCGTCGACGGCCACCTTCTGAGCATCCTCGTAGGTCGGCTTCGGCTCGACCCCGGGGTGCGGGGTTCCGTCCTTGCAAAGGACGAGGTAGACGACCTTCTTTGCTTTCACCCAGGCCCAAGGGTCCGCGTGGACGGCTTTGTTCTTCGCAGTCATGGCCTGCGCTCCTTCTAAGCCATATACCAGGGTTCTTTTCGCGCCCACTCCGGGCGACTCGTCAGGAGGACGTAGGTCCGGTCCTCCAGGCGCCGGACGTGCCAGAGTTCCTTGTCGGGCGTGGCCATCCTCCACTCATGGCGTCGACAGTCGAAGTGGGCCACCCAGTATCCCTCCGAGGTGTGGCACTCGAGGACCTCCCCCATGAGGACGGCGACCCCGGCCTCGCCCCGGACACGGATGTCGTTCCCGCAGGCCACGCAGACGGGTTCGTGGCTTTCGTCCCAGCCCTTTTCCTGGCAGATCATCGGCACTCCAGAGCCACGATCCTTCTGTCCGTCATGAGGGGCGCGGAGTCGGTCAGGTCCCCGAAATCGTTGCCGGAGAGGTCGAGGCCGGCCTGGAAGACCACGCGGGCCCCGGTCTCCTTGAGGATCCGGGCGTACTGCTGGATCCCCGTCGGGAACGAGACGGCGTACTCGATCACCGTCCGCTGGGCCCTGCGGACGAGGTCGAAGAGGCTCTTCCAGCCTTCTTCGTCGAGGTGAAGATCAAGCCCGAGAAGGGCTACGCCGTGCTTCCCCCTGAAGACCGGGTTGCTCGGGTAGTAGACGACGTCTTTGGTGAAGAGCATCTTGTGGTGAGAGACGGAGACGTTTCCGTGGTTTGACTGGTGGGTGTAGCGGACCTCTTCCCGCAACCTTGGGTCGATGACGGTAACGGAGTCGATGAACCCGCCGTCAAGCGGCAGGAAATCCGTGATGGGCGTCATGTAGCCGCCGATCTCGATGATGTTCCTGCAGTCCTTGAGGAGGTGGGCCGCCAGGACGTACCGGCTCTTGAAGGCCTCGCTCCAGAGATATTTCCATTCGGGCATGGCTATTCCCTTTCTTGGCTACGGCATGGATGCCGTCTCGTCTATGGCCCTTCTGACGAACCTCCCCACCTCGATGACGCATCCCTGGCAGAGGTCGAAGAAACGAAACATCACCCGGGCGCAAGTCAGATCGTGCGGGAGGAGCACCTTGAATCCCGGAGATTCCCCCGCGCACCCATAATCGCCCTCCGCAGGGACGGTCAGGGTACAGATCTTCACCCCGCATCGGTCGCAGTGGGTACTGGTCATCGCTCACCTCGAGAATTGGGCTCCGGGGACGGCCTTCACGAAGCACTCGACGTGGACGTAGGCGTCGACCCTCTGCCCGAGGGTGGAGATGTAGTCGGAAATCCGGACGATGGGTTCAACCGTCCCTTCCACCAGCCAGACCTTCTTGCCGTCGTAGTAGTAGTGGATCAGCTTCCGCTTGACGTACTCGACCTTCTTCGTGCAGACGGCACAGACGATGACCCGTTGCTCCTCGTCCTTCCGGACGGCCTCGCAGACCTCCTGCTCCGTGGGCATCGCCCCGCAGTGTCCGCACTTCTCGATCGTGATCTCGATCTTACTCATGGCTTGTTTTCCTTTCTAACGGGGGACAGAATAGCGAGCGGAGACGCCCCGGGATAGATCGTGATTGTTCTTCCTTTGTCTTTCCAGGTCACGGAGTACACGCTTGTCCCCTGGGATTCCACGATCGGCTCCGAGGGGGTCTCGTAGATGTAGAAGTTGCAGCGGATTACCCACAGGCCTTCTCTACTCATCGCTCATCCTCCTTTTTAACAGTGCCGTTCCCATCCCCTGGCGGAACTCCACGAGCTCCCAGGCCTTTTCGGCCCTGAGTTCCCGAAGGGCCTTCCAGACCCCCAGGTTCTCGGCCCGGTTGATCGTGTCGTGGATCGTGACCACGCCCCCTTGGGCCACCCGGGGGAGGTAGTCCTCGAGGTCGCTCTTCGTGCCGTAGTAACTGTGGTCGGCGTCGATGTGGAGGTAGTCGATGTCCTTGAACATCGTCGCCGCGTCATGGGACTTCATCTTGAGGACCTTGATGTCCGGGTAGAGCCTCGTGAAGGCCCCCAGCTCCCCATGGAAGTAGTCCGTCGTCCCGTACCCCAGCTCCGGAAGGTCCGCGTCCACGAGGTACGTCTGGGCCGCGGGGTAGCCTATGTCGCACTGGGCCTGGCGCATGAGGCGTGGCACGAACCCGCTCCCCGATCCCAGGCAGACGCATAGACTGGGATGGGTGTACGCGAGCGCGTAGTAGAGCATCCCGAGGCCCAGGTGGCCCCCTTGGAGATTGGCCCCATGGGAACTCGCGAAGCGTTCGTTCGAGAGGATCTGGGACCGGATGTACGCCTTGTCGATAATGGGCATCTACTCCTCCTCCACCGTTTCGGTGACTCGCCAGCCCACGGTAAAGTCGAACCGGAACCGGGCCTGGTCCTCGGCCCCATGGGCCGTCTCGCTCCTCATCCAGACGACGGCCTTGCGGCATTTCGGGATGTCCGGGTCGTCCTTTCTCTCGAACTCGAACGTGATCCGGAACGTCTTCAACGCCTTCACTCCTTCCTCCTCTTCCGGCCCCACTCGATGGCCCGCTTCCCGGCCTCCGTCACCTCGTAGACCTTCCGCCGGCGGCCTCCCTGGGACTTCCGCTTCGGATTGGTGTGGACGGCCGGGTCGTACCCGAGCACCCGGAGGTAGCCCCACTTCCGGAGCCGCTCGAGGAGCTGGGAGGCCCCGGCGTAGGAGAGGTCGAACTCCTCCGCGACGTCCCCCGCGTTAAACTCCTTTCGGCCCCCCAGCCACTCCAGGACTCCCCGCCAGATCTTTTCCGTCATCTGATTCCTCCACGATACTGATCCTGACCTTGATCCCGACGTCATCGAACTCCTTCTGGAGATACTCCATGAGAATCGGGAAGTACCGGCTCCCGACCCCAGGGGCGTTTTTCGCTATGTTGCCGAAGAGAAGCCTGGACAAAGAGATCAGGCCGACCGCGCAATGGGCGATGGCCAGGGTTTCCGTGGTGAGTTCTGTCAGGTCCATCCCCGAGGAGGCCCGGTCGAGGATGGATCTCCCGATCTCGATCGACATCAGCCTGCCCCGGACGGCCGCGTCTTCCGAAATCCGGTGGGCCAGGTCGATAGGGTCCTGGTTCATGCCACCCCCTTCTTCTGCTTCTTCTCGAGGCCGGCGGTGACGGCCACGTCCCGCTTGGACGTGATCCAGTCCGGGGCCGACTTGCCCGCCTGGGCCAGGATCCGGGCCTCCTCCACCTTCGGGATGGCCCCGGGGCAGAAGAGCGCGAGGACGGCGTCCCAGTCCACCGTCACCCGGGTGCGCTTGGTGTAGGTGAGGACGAGGTCCCCGACCGGGACGCTCGTCACCCGGGCCCTGAGGAACCCGACCGGGGTGAGCTTGAGGATCTCCTCGCGGAGGGCCTCGGCCAGGACTTCGGCGCGGCGCCGGAGCCGGTAC
>Ga0105097_10000592_pt1 | contig 16708 bp, 11 predicted proteins | sample PPLLak12cMay2015_FD_87035 | JGI IMG/M metagenome (GOLD analysis project Ga0105097, IMG submission 87035) | Freshwater sediment microbial communities from Prairie Pothole Lake near Jamestown, North Dakota, USA - PPLs Lake P7 Core (1) Depth... | ecosystem: Environmental > Aquatic > Freshwater >...
CCCGCGAAGTCGGCGCCGTTGTCGACCTGCTGCATGTTATCAGCGCCTCGCCGGTCGACAGGCTGCGGCGGTTGCTCGTCGAGGCCCCTGCGGACCTCGAGGACCGGGTGCTCACCGATGCCCGCGCCGACGTCGAGCGACTCGGCGAAGTCCTGAGCACCGCCTTCGGAATCGTTGCGCGTGCCGAGGTCGCGAGCGGCGAGCTCCTCTCCCAGATCAACGGCCGCTGCGGGGCGACCGGTGCCGACCTCGTGGTCCTCGGTGCGCGCGGCGCGAGCTTCATGCGCCACCTGCTTCTCGGCTCGACGGCCGAGCGGCTGGTGCGGAAATCCGTCAAGCCTCTGCTGGTGGTCAAGCAGCCGCCGCACGATCCCTACCGCAGGGTGCTCGTGGCCGTGGACTACTCGCCATCCTCTTTGCCAGCGGTCGCACTGGCGCGGGCCGTAGCGCCAGCGGCGGAGCTCGTCCTGCTGAACGCCTATGAGGTGCCGTTCGAGGACCGGCTGCGCTCGGCCGGGCTCGCCGAGGACACGCTCGAGCGGTACCGGCGGATCGCCCGGCGGCAGGCCCTGCAGGGGATGCAGTCCCTGCTCGCCGCGGCAGGTCTCGAACCCGGCGGGACTGGCACCATCGTCCGACAGGGCGACCCGTCGAGCCTCGTGATCGAGCAGGAGCAGGAGCGGGACTGCGACCTGATCGTCGTGGGCCGGCATGGCGAGAGCGCGCTCGAGGCGGTCCTGCTCGGGAGCGTCACACGGCACGTGCTCCAGGAGTCACAGGGCGACGTGCTGGTATCCCTTGCCCCGCCTTTACTCGAGGGTCGCGCCGGCTGAGAATCGACGCGGGGTCGAGTCCGCACCATGACAAGGAGATTCGCCGTGAGAACCCGCACGAACCTCGTTCGCAACGCTCTCCTCGCCACGGCGGTCGCAAACGTCTGCGCGGCGAGCGCCCAGACGCCACCGAAGCAGGTCGTGAAGCCGCCGGTCGCACAGTCCTGGATCGACGTCGCAACGTTCTCAGGGATGCCGATGGGCGGCGGCATGGGCGAGGGCATGATGAATGCGACGCTCGGCGCGCTCATGGGTGGCGGCAGGAACAACACGGCGGAGTTCGGCTTCACCCAGGTCGGCACCGTCGGCCGCTGGATGGACGTGACGCTCTACACCAGCCGCAACCCGAACCTCGCCGAGGCGCTGCAGGCGGTGCCGGCCGGCACGCAGCTCGCGCCCACGCTCAAGCTGCAGGCGCCGGAGAAGCCCAAGCCGCTGCCTCGCGAGAAAGGCGAGGATGAACCCGAGGACTGGAACTACGAGCCGCCGAAGGGAAGGCTCGTGATGTACTGGGGCTGCTCCGAGACTGTCCGACCCGGGCAACCCAAGGTCGTCGATCTCGAGACCGCGACCCTGGCCGAGCTCGGCAAGTTCTTCGAGTCCCGGCGCGCCACCCAGCGCGGAGCCCACGCCGCCGTCGGTCGACCGGTGTGGCCGAGCAAGTCCGACAAGCGCGCCCTGCCCCCCGGCGCATCGATTGCCGGGGCACACGCGTTCACTGGCGAGGGCGTGCCGGAGAGCTTCAAGTTCACGATCCCGGCAGCCCAGGACATCATGCCGGAGATCGCCCTGCGCCAGACCGACAAGGGCGGGTTCGTATTGCTCGAGTGGAACGCCCTGCCCACCGCGCGCGCCTACTTCCTCGGCAGCATGGGCGGCGCCGAAAGCGACGGCGGCGGCGATAGCATGACCCTTGTGATCTGGACCTCGAGCGAACTCCCCGACTCGGGCTTCGGCCTGTTCGACTACCAGACCAACGCCGCGGTCGACAAGTGGCTCAAGGACAAGGTGCTGCTGCCGCCGACGACGACGCGTTGCGCCGTGCCCAAGGAGGCGGCGGGCCAGGGCATGCTGCGCGCGATCGCCTACGGCACGGAGCTCAACATGGCCTACCCGCCCCGGCCCACGGATCCCAAGATCGCCTGGGAGCCGGACTGGAACGTGAAGATCCGCGTGAAATCCATGACGACGACGATGATGGGCATGGAAGGCGGCATGCCCGGCATGGGCGGAGCGGCGGCCGACGAGGACATGACGGATGCGCCCGAGCCGCCGGCGGACGGCGAGGCGGCGCCCGCGGAGGCGCCCAAGAAGAAAAAGAAGTTCAATCCGTTCGACGTGGTGAAGGACGTCGTCAAGGACCAGCTGCCGTGAGCTCGACCTCGACCGGCGTGCCGTTCAGCACCGCGGTGCCCGTCAGCACGTCGATGCGCTGATCGTCGATCACGTCGTTGATGCTGGCGCCGGCATGCCGGCTCGCCACGGCGAGCCGGACGCCGGCACGGTCATGGCCCCAGCCGTGGGGCAGCGACACGACCCCCGGCATCACGGCATCGCTCAACTCGGCCGCCACCGCGACCTCGCCGACGCGCGAGTGCAGCCGCACCGTGGCGCCGTCTGTAATACCGCGCTGCGCCGCATCGTCTGGATGCATCAGCAGCGTGCAGCGCGGCTTGCCCTTCACGAGCCGCTGGCTGTTGTGCATCCAGGAATTGTTGCTGCGGACGTGACGGCGGCCGATCAGCACCAGCGCGGGCGGCTCGACGCCGAGGGCATGCGCCGCACGCCCGAGATCCAGCGTGTGGCGCTCGGGCGCGAGCTGCACCTTGCCGTCCGGCGTGGCCAACCGCCGCAGCAGGCTGGGCTCGAGCGGCCCGAGGTCGACGCCGTGCGGTGCCTGCTCGAGCCGGCGCAGGCTGAGGCCCGTGGGCCGGCGGTGCGGCGCCGCGAGCTGCCGGCGGATCGCGCCGAGCCCGGGGAGCGACGAGATCCAGCGCACCCAGCCACGGTCGGGCATCCCGTAGGCGCCCGTGCGCAGCATCAGGTCGAGCTGGCCAGTCGGACCGAGGCGGCGCATCAGGGCGCCCTTCGCTCGTTCCGCGAGCCGCGACCCTCTGCGCGCAGTGGCAAGACGCGAGGTCAGCTCCGCGAGGATCTCGTGGTCGTGCAATGAATCCACGGGCTTCTCGAACAGCGGCGGCGAGTACTTCGCGAAATTACGCACCGCGAACCCGCTCAAGGCGATGTCGTAGTGGGGGCGCTCGAGCGGACTGACCGGCGGCAGGACCAGGTGCGCGTGCCGCGTCGTCTCGTTGAGATAAGGATCCACCGAGACCATGAACTCGAGGCCCTCGAGCGCGCGGTCGAGCTGGCGGCCGTTCGGCGTCGAGAGCACCGGGTTGCCCGCGAAGGTGAGCAGTGCACGAACCTGGCCCGCCCCCCCGGTGAGGATCTCCTCCGCGAGTGCCGCGACGGGGAGTTCGTTGCCGAATTCCGGCAGGCCGCGCACGCGCGAGTGGAACCTGCCGTAGTGCCCTTTCGAACCATAGGCGCGCGTCAGGTCCACCGCCGGCTCGGCGAACATCATGCCGCCCTCGCGATCGAGGTGCCGCGTGACCGCGTTGAGACAGTAGATCAGCCACAGCACGAGACCGCCGAACTCCTGCGTGCAGGCGCCCACCCGGCCGTAGACGAGGGCGCGCGGTTCGGCGGAGATGTCACGGGCGAGGGAGGCAACCCGTTCGCGCGGGATGCCGGTCCGCGCCGCGAGCTGCACGGGATCGAAGGCCATCACGGAGTCTCGCAGCGCCTCGAGACCGGCGACTCGATCCGCGAGATGCCCCAGGTCGGCGCGTCCCGAGGCGAACACCTCGTGCAGCAGCCCGAGCAGCAGGAACACGTCCGTGCCCGGACGGATCGGCAGGTGCTCGTCGGCGACGTCGGCCGACTCGGTACGCCGCGGGTCGATCACGACGAAGCGCCCGCCGCGCGCCCGCAGCGCCGCGACCCGTTTCTCGAAGCCCGGTGCGCCCATGATGGAGCCGCCGGAGGCCACCGGGTTGCCGCCGATGCAGACGAACAGCTGCGTGCGATCCACGTCCGGCACGGGAATCAGGAACTGGTGCCCGAACATCGCGTGCGAGGCGACCATGTGGGGCAACTGGTCCACGCTGGTCGCCGAGTACAGGTTGCGGGTTCCCACGGCGCGGATGAAGTCGCCGACCCCGAGCATGGCGCCGAGGTTGTGCACGGTGGGGTTGCCAAGGTACATCGCCACCGCGTCGCGCCCATGGCGTCGACGCACCTCTCCAATGCGCGTCTCGACCTCGTCGAAGGCCGCAGCCCAGGAAATCTCTTCCCATCCCGCGGCGGTGCGCCGCAGCGGACGTCGCAGCCGGTCGGGGTCCTGGTGGATGTCCTTCAGTGCCACGGCCTTCGGGCAGATGTGGCCGCGGCTCAGCACGTCCTCGCGATCAGGCTTGATCGACAGCACCTCGCCGGCGCGGTGCTCGATGACGAGCCCGCACATGGCCTCGCACAAGGGGCAGGTGCGATGGTGCAGACCGGTCTCGCCCATGCGCGGCATCCTCTCCGGCTTCAGGAGGTCCTGCGGGTTCGCGCCAGCCGCGCCAGGCCCAGCGCGCCGAGCAACAGCAGCAGCGCGGGCCCGCTACCGCCGCCGCCGCTGTTCCGGCGCTGACCGCAGTTGGTGATGCCATCCACGGTCGCGCCCGTCAGGCCGAGATGGAAGATCACGCCCTGCCCGCAGCGTCCGCTACCCGCCGCCAGGCCGACGAAGGTGTTGGCATCGAGTTGCACCATGCGCCCCGTCGGCGACGAGCCGTTCGAGCCTTCGAAGCTGCGCAGGCTGGTGAAGCCCGTGCCGTCGCGCGCGATCGAGAAGACGGTGCCGAAAGTCGTGACTGCACCGGCCGAGCTGGTGCCGCCGGTGGCGGTCGTACCGAACAACGAGCCGTTCTGGGCCAGCAGCAGTTCACCCGACGGCCGCGCACCCGCCGTGCCATCGAAATTGTGCAGCGTCGTCAGCACGCCCGAAACGGGGTCGATCGCGAAGACCGTGCCGTTGCCGCCCGCTCCACCGAGGTTGGTGGTGCCGTAGAGTCTGCCGTCGCCCCCGTCGGTCATCCCGGCGACCGGGCTCGCACCCTCGACGTTGGTGGGCAGACCGGCGCTGTTGGTAACCAGCTCCGGGAAGACGAACAGTGTCTGGAAACCCGTGCCGTCGAAGCGGACGCGGAACAGCGTGCCGTTGCCGTTGGCGCCTCCGGCGGAGGCGGTGCCGTAGAAGTAGTTGTCGGCCCCCGCCACCAGCGCTCCCGTCGGGCTGATGCCGTCGGCATTCCGCGGCACGGTGACCGTGCTGGCCGACGTGATCGGCCCGAACACATGCAGCACGGCGAATTCGGTCCCGTCTCGCGATACCCTGAACACCACGCCGGTGCCGTTCGGCCCGCCGGTGCGGCTGACGCCGTACAGACGGCCGTCGCTGCCTTCGACGAGTTCCGTCTCGGGATTGGCACCGTCCTCGTTGATGGGGGCGCCCGCCTGGTTGACCGTCGAAAAACCCTTTAAACGATGGATGATCGTGAAGCCGCTGCCGTCGGGGGCGATGCGGTAGACCGTGCCGGCCGTGTTTACCTCGGTCAGCGGCCCCGAACTGGTCACGCCGTAGAGCAATCCGTCGCTGCCGAGCAGCAGGCCGCCGACGGGGTTGGCGGCCTGCGTGATCGCGAACTGGTACACCGTCTCGATCTTCGTGCCATCGGCCGCCGCACGGTAGATCAGGCCGCTGGCGAAGGCCGTGACCACGGCCGTCGTTCCGTAGAGCGCTCCGTCCGGTCCGCGCACAGGGGCGTTGGAGGGCTGCGAGCCGCTGAATGCCGCGATCGTTGAGATCGCCGGGACGGTCTGGGCCGCAACCACCATGGGGCCCGTCGCGAGCAGCACCGCGAACAGGGGACGGACGAGCGTTCGGAATCGCGGTCGGCGCAACGTCGGGAACATCGTGTCGGGGTCTCCAGGGGCGGCCCGGCGACGGCGGCCCGTGTTAAAGGCGGGATTGTGCCGGATTCCGCCGGTCGCCGCATGGCATCGCCGACCCGGAGGTCGCGCGGTCCGGCCACGAGCCTCGGCCACGAGCCGATAGAATGCGCCCGCCCGACCACCCTGCCGGCGGCTCCATTGATCCAGCTTCGACAACTCACGCTCGCCCGCGGCGCCCGCCGCCTCATCGAGAACGCCAGCCTGCAGATTCACGCGGGCTGGCGCGTGGGCCTGGTCGGTGCGAACGGCTCCGGCAAGTCGAGCCTGTTCGCGCTGCTGCAGGGCGAACTGCATCCCGAAGCCGGCGACTGCCTCGCGCCGCGCGATTGGCGCGTCGCCTCCGTCGGCCAGGAGACGCCTGCGCTGCCGCAGCCGGCGGTGGAGTTCGTGCTGGATGGTGACGTGGCGTTGCGGGAGGCGGAGCGCGAGATCGCGACCGCCGAGCAGCAACGGGATGGTCATTCGCTCGCGGAGGCGCACGCCCGGCTCGCGGCCATCGACGGCTACGCGTCACGCTCCCGGGCCGCCACGCTGCTGGCCGGACTGGGTTTCACTCCCGCGGACCTCGAACGCCCCGTCGCGGCCTTCTCGGGCGGCTGGCGCATGCGGCTCAACCTCGCCCGCGCGCTGCTGAGCCGCGCGGAACTGCTGCTGCTCGACGAGCCCACCAACCACCTCGACCTCGACGCCGTCGTCTGGCTCGAGCGGTGGCTGGCCGGGTACCGCGGCACCCTGCTGCTGGTCTCCCACGACCGCGACTTCCTCGATGCCTGCGTCACGCACGTGGCGCACATCGAGAACCAGCGGCTGACCCTGTACTCGGGCAACTACTCGTCGTTCGAGGAGCAGCGCGCGGCGCGGCTCGCCGGACAGCAGGCCATGTTCGAGAAGCAGCAGCGGGAGATCGCGCACATCACGCAGTTCGTCGAGCGCTTCAAGGCCAAGGCGACCAAGGCCCGGCAGGCGCAGAGCCGCCTCAAGGCGCTCGACCGCCTCGAGCGCGTCGCGCCGGCGCACGTGGACATGCCGTTCGACTTCGAGTTCCCCACGCCGGCCCGGGCGCCCTCCCCGCTGCTCACGCTCGAGGACGCGGCGCTCGGCTACGCCGGGCGCACCGTGCTCGAGGGCGTCCAGCTCACCCTGCCCCCCGGCTCGCGACTCGGCCTGCTGGGCGCCAACGGCGCAGGAAAGTCCACCCTGATCAGGACGATCGCGGGCGAGCTGCCGCCCCTGCGCGGGCGCAGGGTCGAAGGCTATGGCCTCGTCACCGGATACTTTGCCCAGCACCAGCTCGAACACCTGCGGCCCGACGAGTCCCCGCTCGAGCACCTCGCGAGCCTCGACCCGACGGCGCGCGAACTCGAGTTGCGCAGCTACCTCGGTCACTTCGACTTCCGGGGTGCGATGGCCGACGCGCCGATCGGCGCATTCTCCGGCGGCGAGCGCTCGCGCCTCGCGCTGGCGCTGATCGTGCGGCAGCGACCCAACCTGCTGCTGCTCGACGAGCCCACCAACCACCTCGACCTCGAGATGCGTCACGCACTGACGCGTGCGCTCGCCGGATACGAGGGCAGCCTCGTGCTCGTCTCGCACGACCGCGCGCTGCTGCGCACGGTGTGCGACGGGTTCCTGCTGGTGGCCGATGGCGCAGCTCGCCCCTTCGACGGCGACGTGGACGACTACCTCGCCTGGCTCGCCGAGCGCCGCGCCCGCGACGCGACGCCCGGTGCGGCGACGGCGGGGCCGGATCGAGAGACGCGTCGCGCGCAGCGCGAAAGCGCGGCCGCCGAGCGGCAGGCGAAGCTCGCGCAGCGGCGACCACTGGTGCGCGAAGCGGGCGAGCTCGAGCGCAGCATGGCGAGCCTCGAGGCCGAGAAGTCGACGCTCGAGGCACGGCTCACCGACGCCGGGTTCTACGCGGGCGCCGACCCGCTCGAAGTGCAGGCCGTGACCCGCCGCTGCGGTGAGGTCGTTCGACTGCTCGAGCGGGCCGAGGACCGCTGGCTCGAGGTGCAGGCGGAACTCGAGTCCATCGGCGAGCCCTAAGATCAGGGCAGGACGACCACCTTGCCGCGGGCGCGTCGACCGGCCAGCGATTCGAAGGCCGCGACGTAGTCGGCGAGCGGGTGCGTTTCTCCCACCACGGGTTTCAGCCGGCCGGACTCGAACAGTCCCCACAGCTCGGCGACGTTCTGGCGCTGCACGTCGCGCTCGCGCTGGGCGAAGCTGCCCCAGAACACGCCGACGATGGAGCAGCCCTTGAGCAACGGCAGGTTGAGCGGAATGCGCGGGATGTCGCCGCCGGCGAAGCCGATCACGAGGTAGCGCCCCTTCCACGCCATGCTGCGCAGCGCGGGCTCGGCAAGCGAACCGCCGACCGGGTCATACACCACGTCGACCCCGCGGCCCGCGGTGATCTCCTTGATGCGCTCGCGCAGATCCTGCTGCGAATAATTGATGAGGTGATCGGCGCCGAGGCTGCGCGCGACCTCGAGCTTCTCGTCGGTGCTGGCGGCCGCGATCACTGTCGCGCCGAGCGCCTTGCCGAGTTCGACGGCCGTGGTGCCGACGCCCCCGGCAGCCCCGAGCACGAGCAGCGACTCGCCGGGTTGCAGAGCGGCGCGCTGCCTGAGCGCGTGCAGGGTCGTGAAGTAGGTGATACAGATGCCGGCGGCGGCTGGAAAGTCGAGTCCACGCGGAGCGGGCAGCAGTTGCGACGCCTTGACCGCGACCCGCTCGGCCAGTGTCCGCCCGCAGGCGGCGACCACCCGGTCCCCGGGCGCGAACCCGCTCACGCCCTCACCGGTCGCTGCCACCACGCCGGCCATTTCCGTCCCGACCACGAAGGGCAGCGGCGGCCGCTCCTGGTAAAGGCCCTGGATCATGAGCACGTCGGGAAAATTGAGCGCGGCGGCCTTAACCTCGACGACCACCTCGCCCGGCCCCGCCTGGGGGTCAGGCCAATCGGCCACCTGCTCGAGGCCTGCGATTCCGGTCAGTTCCCGACAGATCACTGCACGCATCGATCCCTCCGTCCTCAGCTGCGAACCAGGTGCCGGCCGAGCTCGGACAGGTTCCGGCACCCGAGCAGGGTCATGACGCGCTCCATCTCCACGCGCAGCAACCCGATCGCGTGCGAGACGCCCGCCTCGCCGCCGGCGGCGAGGCCGTACAGGGCCGCGCGGCCGATCATCACGCCGTGGGCACCAAGCGCCAGGGCCTTGATCACGTCGGATCCGCGGCGGAAGCCGCCGTCGACGAGGACGCACAGCCGCTCGCCGACCTCCGCGGACACGGCCGGCAGCAACTCGACCCCCGAGACGGACGAGTCGAGCTGGCGCCCGCCGTGGTTGGTGAGCACGATGCCGTCGGCCCCGATGTCCACCGAACGCTTTGCGTCCTCGACGCACAGGATGCCCTTCAGCACGAGCTTGCCCGGCCAGCGGCGACGCACGTGTTCCAGGTCCTGCCAGCTGAGCTTCGGGTTGAGCTGCGTGCCCATGAAGCGCACTCCGGCGAGCGCCGAATCGACGCCCGGCGGCAGGAAATCGCGCAGGTTCTCGAACTTGGGCGCCCCGCTCGGGATCATCACCCGCCGCAGCCAGCCCGGGTGCCTCAGCACGTCCAGGAGATTGGCGAAATCGAGCTTCATGGGCGCGCGGTAGTTGCGCTGGTCCCACTCTCGCGCGCCGAGCACGGGCACGTCGGTCGTGACCACCAGCGTGCGGCAGCCGGCCCCGGCCGCAAGGTCCACCAGCCGGTCGATGAAGTTCTGGTCCTTGAACGGGTAGAGCTGGAACCACGTGCGGTCCCGGATCTCCTCCGTGAGCTTCGCCAGCGGGTAGTTGGAGACCGTGCTCAGCGTGAACGGGATGCCGGCATCGGCGGCCGCGCGCCCGAGTGCCCGGTCGCCCTGTGGCCAGAGCATGCCGTTGAATCCGGTCGGCGCGATGACGAGCGGCAGGTGGCAGCGCTCGCCGAGCAGTTCAGTCCTGAGATCGGGCAGACCTACGCCCGCCAGCGTGCGCGGCAGCCATGCGATGCGTTCGAAGACGTCACGATTGCGCTTGAGGGCCACCTCGTCCTCGGCGCCGCCCTCGAGGTATTCGAAGGTGAAGTTCGGCAGCCGGCGACGCGCGAGGTGGCGCAGGTCCTCGATGGTGATGGCCCGACGGTAGTCGTCGCCGCCGTAACGCCTGCGCTTCATGGGCGGACTCCTGGGCCCTGTACGAGTTCGGTGATGCGGAGGGCCGTCTCGAGCGCACGCAGGCCGTCCTCGCCCGACACCGCGGGCGCGCTGCCCGTGCGGATCGAGCGCAGGAAGGCCACGATCTCCAGCCTGAGGGCATCGCCCTGCTCGTAACTGCGCTCCTCGATGACCACCTGCCCTGGTGCGGCCGCGGCTGCCTCGGGCGGCTTGCGCACGATGGTCAGGACCTTCTGCTGAAGGTCGATCGACACGTAGGCATCGTCCTGGAACAGGCGCAGCTTCCGCTCCATCTTCATGCTCACGCGGCTCGCCGTCGTGTTGGCGACGCAGCCGTTGGCGTAGCGGATGCGCGCGTTGGCAATGTCGAGACCCGCGGAGAACACCGATGCGCCCACCGCGTCAATGGACTCGATCGGCGCGCCGACGAGACTCTGGATCAGGTCGATGTCGTGGATCATCAGGTCGAGCACCACGTTGACGTCCGTGCCCCGCTCCTTGAACGGAGCAAGCCGGTGCGACTCGATGAAGCGCGGCCGCCCGAGCGTACCCTCGAGGGCGAGGATAGCGGCGTTGAAGCGTTCAAGGTGGCCGACCTGCAGGACGCAGCTGGATCGCGCGGCGATCTCGATGATCTCCCGCGCCTGTGCCGGCGTCTCGGTGACCGGCTTCTCCACCAGCACGTGCACGCCCCGCTCCAGGCAGTCGCGGGCAATGTGGAAATGGAGCGGCGTCGGCGTCGCGATGCTGACGGCGTCGACCTCGCCGAGCACCTCACGATAGTCCGCCACCGCCCGGCAACCGAGTTCGGCCGCGACCCGGTCACGGGCATCAGCCGCCGCATCCACCACGGCAACCAGCTGCGACTCGGGCAGCACGGCATATTTCTGGGCGTGGAAACGGCCAAGGTAACCCACGCCGATGACAGCGGTTCGCACTCGTTCCATGTCGCCGGATGATACCGAAGGCGCACCCTTGCGGTCCGGCCCGCTTGCCCTCAGCATCGCCGCCCATGAGCCTCAGGGGACACTTGACGTGGATCGTGGCGGTCGCAGTCGTCGCTGCCGTCGCACTGCCGGTGCTGGTCTTCCACACCGGCCAGGCGACGCTGGGACCCTACGCCGGCGGCGGCCTGGGGGAATTCCTGGCCGACTACCTCGCCGACCTGGCCCGACTTCGCGCCGGCGCCTGGACGCTGCTGCTCGGGCCAGTGGCCATGGTCGCCGCGTGGCGGTTGATCGTCGCAGTCGCCTGGCCGCGGCAGCCGGCAAGGCGGTCCGCCGCCTCGCCGGCTGAGCGCCAGGCGGCGGCCGCTGGCCGCCGCGATCCGACCATCGGCGGGCTCAGCCGCGAATAGCCGCGTACAGGGCCGCGAGGCCGGCCAGCGCGGCCCACAGGGCCGCCTGCGCCCAGTGACGCCAGGGCCGCTGCCGTGCGAGACCGATGAAACCTGTACCCGCGAGCGCGGTCAAAGCGAGGAACACGCCGAGGTAGACCGCCAGCATGGGCAGTTCGGAACGGAACTGCGGGTGTTCGTCGGCCAGCAGCGCAAACACCACCAGCGTCGCGGCGAGGCCAAAGCTGGTGGCGGCGGCCGAGCCGAGCACGATGCCAGTGAGTACGGTGAGCGGTCGCACTGTGATTTGCCGGACGTTTTCCGGACCCGCCCTTGATCGGGGGCGGGCCACTCTCTAGCCTTAGTTGCCGTCGTCGGTCGAGGAACCCAGAAAGTGTATCAGTCAGGTCAACAGGTCGAGACACGCAAGCGCGGAGCGGCCCTGCGTCGCAAGGGGCCCATGGCCCTGGCCGTCGTCGTCGTGGCAGTCGCAACGTTGCTGCTCGGAACGGCCCGCGCACCTTCGACCGCCGCCACGGCCGCCACCGTTGACATGGCCCCCACCGAACGGCAGGCACGCGTCGCACGGCTCGTGAGCAGCATGTTCGAGCGATCGCACTATCGCCAGGCGCCCGTCAACGACCCGGTGTCCTCGCTGGTGCTGGACCGCTACCTCGAGTCGCTGGACGGCTCGCGGAGCTACTTCCTCGCCTCCGACGTCGCGGAGTTCGAGCGCTATCGCTACCAGCTCGACGATGCGATCACGAGCGGCAAGCTCGAGCCCGCCTTCGAGATCTACAAGCGGTTCCAGGTGCGCAGCCGCGAGCGCCTCGAGCACGCGATCGAGATCCTCGAGAAAGAGCCCGACTTCACGCTCGACGAAAGCTTCGAGTTCGACCGTCGCAAGGCCCCGTGGGCCGCGAGCCGCGAGGAACTCGACGACCTGTGGCGCAAGCGGGTCAAGAACGACGCGATCTCGCTGATGCTGACGGACAAGACCTGGCCCGAGGCGCGCGAGATCCTCCGCAAGCGCTACGAGCGGGCCGGCAAGCGCGCCGAACAGGTCACGGCAGACGACGTGTTCGAGAACTTCATGAACGCGTTCGCCCACGTCTTCGACCCGCACTCGAGCTACTTCTCGCCGCGGAACTCCGAGGAGTACCGCATCCAGATGAGCCTGTCCTACGAGGGCATCGGCGCGTCGCTGCAGTCGATCGACGACTACGTGACCATCATGGAGATACTGCCCGGCGGCTCGGCCCAGCAGAGCGGCGAAATCAAGGCGACGGACCGGATCATCTCCGTCGGACAGGGCAAGAGCGGCGAGATGGTGGACGTCGTCGGCTGGCGGCTCGACGACGTCGTGCAGCTCATCCGCGGCCCGGTCGGCTCCGAGGTCCGCCTGATGATCCAGCCTGGCAAGGCATCGCCGGGCGCGGCGGAGCGGATCGTCGTGCTGCCGCGCGCCAAGATCACGCTCGAGGCCCAGGCCGCCAAGAAGGAACTGCGGGAGATCGAGCGGGGCGACCAGAAGCTGCGGATCGGCGTGATCACCGTGCCGTCCTTCTACCAGGACTACAACGCCCGCGCTTCCGGCAGCGAGGACTATCGCAGCACCACCCGCGACGTACGCAAGCTGATCGAGCAGCTCGAGGCCGAGGGCGGCATCGACGGACTGGTGCTCGACCTGCGGGAGAACGGCGGCGGGCACCTGACCGAGGCCATCGGCCTCGTGAACCTGTTCGTGCCCAAGGGCCCGGTGGTCCAGCTGCGCGAGACCGGCGGCCGCGTCGAGGTGCTCGAGTCGGACGACGCGTCGGTCGCCTACTCGGGCCCGCTCACCATCCTGGTGGACCGCTTCAGCGCCTCGGCCTCGGAGATCTTCGCCGCCGCCATGCAGGATTATGGTCGTGGCGTCGTGATCGGCCAGGAGACGTACGGCAAGGGCACGGTGCAGAACCTCTATCCGCTCGACCGCTACGCGCTGGGCCAGGACCCGGGCTTCGGACAGCTCACGGTCACCATCGGCATGTACTACCGGGTGACGGGCGACAGCACGCAGAACCGGGGCGTCCAGCCCGACATCCGCCTGCCCTCCGCGATCAGTCCGACCGAGGTCGGCGAGAGTTCGCGGGACGCCGCCCTGCCGTGGAATCGCATCCGGCCGACCCGCTACACGCCGGACGGAGCCCTGACCCCGCTGATCGCCGACCTGCAGGGCAAGCACGATCAGCGCGCGGCCGCCGACCCGGACTTCCAGCACGCGCTGGCCGAGATCGCCACGATCGAGCGCATGCGCAGCCAGAGTGCGGTCTCCCTCAACCTCGAGCAGCGCCGGGCCGAACGTGCCTCGCTCACCGAGAGCCAGCTCGCCCGGGAAAATGAGCGGCGCACGGCCGCCGGTGAGGAGCCGCTCGACGAGGCAGGCGCCATCGAGAACCTGCCGGACCCGATGCTGGACGAGGCAACCGAGATCACGGCGGACCTCACGCAAGTCGAACCGCGCTACGTTGCCCGTGCCCGACCGGCGGGCTGATCCTGACCGCAGTGGCGGGCCGCTAGGCACTGTGGTGTTGTACTTGACTACAACACCATAGTTCCTTACGATGCCGCAACATCTGCCACTCGCCTGGAATATCCCCTTGAACACGATCCGAAGCATCCTGCCCGTGCCGACCGTGCTTCTCGTGTCCGCGCTCCTGGCGGCCGGGTGCAGCAACGGAACCGCGAACGACAAGGGAGCGGACGTCGCCGAGGCCGAGGCCAGCGTGCCGGTGGAGGTCCAGCCGCTGCGCCGGGCGGCCATGGTGGCGGTCCACTCCGGCACCGCCCCCATCGAGGCCCATGAGGAAGCCGAGGTGGTCGCCAAGGTAGGCGGCGAGATTCGGCAGATCCTGGTCGAGGAAGGCGACGCGGTTAAGACCGGTCAGTTGCTGGCACGCCTCGATGGCGACCGCCTGCGCCTCGAGGTCGCCCAGACCGAGGCCAACCTGCGCAAGCTCGAGCGTGATTACAAGCGACAGCTCGAACTCAGCGAGAAGGGACTGGTCGCGAAAGGCACCGCCGAGAACGCCAAGTTCGACCTGGACGCGCTGCGCGCCGCCTACGACCGCGGCCGGCTCGAACTCAGTTACACAGAGATCCGCGCTCCGATCGACGGGGTCGTCTCCGCTCGGCACATCAAGCTCGGCAACACGATCTCGCCGAACACGCCGGCATTCCGCGTGACCGACCTCGATCCGCTGGTCGCCTACGTCCACATTCCCGAGAAGGAATTCCGCAAGCTCGCCCCGCAGCAGCCGGCAGAGGTCGTAGTCGACGCGCTCGCGGGGGAGCGATTCACGGGCGTGATCTCCCGCATCAGCCCGACAGTCGATCCGAAGACCGGCACGTTCCGGGCGCGCGTCGAGGTGCCCGACCCATCGCGTCGGCTCAAGCCCGGCATGTTCGCCCGCGTCAACATCGTCTATGAGCGACGCGACGACGCACTGCAGCTTCCCCGGGCCGCGATCCTCGATGCCGACGGCACCGAGTCGGTGTTCGTCGTCGTCGACGACAAGGCCGAGCAGCGCACCGTGCGGACCGGGCTCGCGAACAACGGCTGGCTCGAGGTCGTCGAGGGGCTCGACGGCAGCGAGCGGGTGGTGGTCGTGGGCCAGGCCGGTCTCAAGACCGGCACGACCGTGAAGGTCGTCGACGCGAGCCCGTCGGCGGGCGCGCCCGCCACCGGCACCGCCAAGGCCAAGTAGCCGCGCTGGCGGCACGGCCGCCACGCCACTCCGGGGGATCGACATGCAGCTCATTGACTTCGCGATCTCGCGACGCGTCACCGTGATCATGTGCACGGTGGCAATCGCCCTGTTCGGGCTCGTGTCGCTGTCGCGCCTGAACCTGAACCTGCTCCCCGATCTCTCCTATCCCACGCTGACGATCCGCACCGAGCTGCCGGGCGCCGCGCCGCTCGAGCTCGAGACGCTCGTGACCCGGCCCGTCGAGGAGGCGGTCAGCATCATCCGCAACGTCCGACAGGTGCGCTCGGTCTCGCGCGCGGGCCAGTCCGACGTGACGCTGGAGTTCGTCTGGGGCACCGACATGGACGTCGCTGGCATCGACGTGCGCGAGAAGCTCGACGCGCTCCAGTTGCCGCTCGAGGCCAAGCGCCCTCTCCTCCTGCGCTTCGACCCGTCGAGCGAGCCGGTGATGCGCCTCGCGTTCATGGACACCGAAGCGGCCCGTCAGGACGAGAGCGTCGATCGCCTGAAGACCCTGCGGCGGTTCGCCGACGACCGGCTGAAGCCCGACCTCGAGGCCGTGGAGGGCTCGGCAGCCGTCAAGGTCAGCGGCGGCTTCGAGGACGAGGTGCAGGTATTCGTCGACCAGCAGAAGCTCGCGCAGATGGGCCTGTCGATCGACGCGGTGACGCGCCGCATCCGTGCCGAGAACGTCAACCTCTCCGGCGGACGCCTCGAGCAGGGCACGCAGCGCTTCCTGGTGCGCACCCTGAACGAGTTCGAATCGATCGAGCAGATGGCCGGCGCGATCATCGCGACCCGCGACGGCCAGCCCGTCTACCTGCGCGACGTGGCGCAGGTGACCCGCGGCTACAAGGACCGTGAAGCCATCACCCGGGTGGACGGGCGCGAGGCGATCGAGCTCGCCGTCTACAAAGAAGGCGACGCGAACACCGTGCAGCTCGCCGAGGGCGTGCGCAAGCGGCTCGAGGAACTCGGCAAGTCGCTGCCCGAGGGCACCGAGATCCGCCCGGTCTACGACCAGTCCAAGTTCATCTCGGCGGCGATCGGCGAGGTGAAGTCCGCGGCCCTGCTCGGCGGCGTGCTCGCGATCCTGGTCCTGTACGCGTTCCTGCGCGACGCGCGCGCCACGCTGATCACGGGCATCGCCATCCCCGTGTCGGTGCTCGGCACCTTCGTGCTGATGTACGCTTTCGACCTCACGCTCAACATCATGTCGCTCGGCGGCATCGCGCTCGCCGTCGGCATGCTGGTGGACAACGCGGTGGTGGTGCTCGAGAGCATCGTTCGCAAGCGCGAGCACGGGCTCGACCGGCGCGAGGCGGCCCGCCGCGGCACGGGCGAGGTGGCCATGGCGGTGACGGCCTCGACTCTCACGTCCGTGGCCGTGTTCTTCCCGATGGTGTTCATCAGCGGCGTCGCAGGTCAGCTCTTCAAGGACCAGTCCCTGACGGTCACCTTCGCGCTGGCGTTCTCGCTGGTGGTCGCGCTCACCCTCGTCCCCATGCTCGCGGCG
>Ga0105097_10000594_pt1 | contig 16666 bp, 22 predicted proteins | sample PPLLak12cMay2015_FD_87035 | JGI IMG/M metagenome (GOLD analysis project Ga0105097, IMG submission 87035) | Freshwater sediment microbial communities from Prairie Pothole Lake near Jamestown, North Dakota, USA - PPLs Lake P7 Core (1) Depth... | ecosystem: Environmental > Aquatic > Freshwater >...
ATGGCCCTCAGGTGTGCCGAATCGTGCAGGATTGAGGGTGTCGAATTCCTCAATATGCGTCTTGTGCAGCTCAATCCTAAAGTGCCCCAGAAAACTACAAACTGTGTTGGCTCTGCACTCAACTTTGCGGTAAAACCGCAGAATGTTGCCGAACTCAAAGAATATATCAGAAAATATGTCGAGGAACACACTTTTTCGAGTGACACCGGCATCGCCTGCTATCGGGGTATCGATTTCACTGTGGATTCAACGGCATTCAAATGGGTTAAGACTGAAATAATGACCCTCGAACAGGCGGAACGTGAAGCACAGACGCTGGGAATTGAATTCCTCGACAGGAATGCAAAAAAAGGCAGGATTGGGGCGCTCGGTGCAGTATTATGGGGAAACCGTGGTATAGAAGCGGCGGGACTGTATGGCGAACATCTCTGAACCTTACGTGATCCATTACCCACGAATAGTGGCAGTAGCACAGGGAGATGGCAGGAGGGTGGAGCTCATTGAATTCTTTGAGTGTATTGGCGGTGCGATGTGGTCAAAACATCACTACGCCAAGAGCCCTGTCGTTGAACAGGTCCGCTGCGTGGGAACTACGATGAGATACCTGCTGAAAACCGGATCAGTTGATCTCGTCCTTGAAGGTTCGCGGTTCCCGGCAGGGATATCAGCCTGCACGGTTGATGAGTCTGAAATCATCATCAGGTATATTGGCATGGGCGGTGGCGGTGTGGGTGCTGCTGCATGCCGTTCCGATGCAGCAGGGGTCCTGCGGAGCAGGAGTGATGAATCCGGGGGTGGAAAAGTTGCCGGTTCTACGATATGGCTCCCCCGTATGCAGCGGGTCCTGATCGGAGTTGATGACACTGACACACCGGAAGAGGGTGCCACCTGGACGCTTGTCCATAATATTGCAAAGGCAGTTGAGGATGAACATACGGTCTATCTCTCTCACACGATTGTCCAGCTATTCCCGGTACCCTACAGGACCAAGAATTGTGTCGGGCTGGTGGCAGAATTTGCCACAACAGATCCGGAAGGGCTGACCGCAAGGTTCCACCAGCTCCTGGAACAGTATACGCTGTCTCGAAAAACCGGGATGGCCGTCTACACCGGATTTATTCCCTCACGGGATTTGCTTGAATTCGGGTGGAAGGTGAAGAGGGGTGAGATAAACCCGGGACTGCTGGAAAACCTGCAGGATCCGGATCTGAGGATAATTATGAAGGGGCGTGGCATCATCGGTGCTGTTGCTGCGCTCCCCTTTTACACGAACTATACGGAGGCACTGGAACTATGCACTGGGAAGACCTGAAAGCACATCTTCTTGCTGTTGGCCGGGCACGACTGACCGGTGAACCTGCCGATCAGTACATCGCGTACTCTACGGCAGGACCAGGTGCCGGAGGAAGCGGTGCAGTTTTTTTTGCCAGAGGAAACCAGAGGGTCAAACTTGCGCTCAGTCCTGAAAGCAGCATTGAGATTGTGCACGCTGGAGACGGGGCTGCCGATCTAATCATTGAAGGGCAGCATATCTCCGGGCATTTGCTCAAACCTGGGTTCCACTGCCCTGACCAGGCTTTCATCACGGTGACTGGCAGTTGCATCTTTTCGTGCAGGTACTGCTCGGTCCCACGAATCGGGGGAAAACGAAAGACCATCGAAGAAATCAGGCACATGGTAGAATCGGTCCGGGACCGTATCCACGCCATTTCCATAACGAGTGGGGTGCTGACCTCTGTCGAAGAAGAAGAAACCTATGTGCTCGAGGTGGTAAAACACCTCACCCCGTTTAAGCTGCCCATCGGTGTTTCCATATATCCAACCGCAGGGACGCCAGACCGGTTAAAGGAAGCCGGTGTCTCAGAAGTGAAATTTAATCTCGAGGCCGCGACACCGGAACTCTTTTTGCGGATGTGCCCTGGTCTGGATTACGGGCTGATCTGGCAGGTGCTCGATCGCTCGGTCCGGGTGTTTGGGAAAAACCGTGTCTTTTCCAATGTCATCGTGGGGCTTGGAGAGACCGACATAGAGCTGGAAACCTGCATTAAAAATCTGACCTCCCTCGGGGTGATACCCGTCCTGCGCCCGCTCAACCCGGTAGCGGGGGTTGCAGGAATGGAACGGCCGACTGCGGAACGGTTAAAGAAAATCCTGGCGATCCATACACGGGCTCTTGCAGACTCCGGTCTTGACCCACTGCTGGCTACGACGATGTGCACGAACTGTGCGGGGTGCGATCTGGTGCCCGGGAAGGATGCATGAAAGGATGTGAAGCTATTGCTGAAGCTCTCTGCAGGTATACTGACCGGCAGTATACCGTTCCGGGATTCCCGATTACCGAACTGGGGGAACTGACGAAGGCAGAAATGGTAATCAACGAGAAGACCGCTCTCGAATATGCGCTGGGGGATTCCCTCTCCGGACGAAGAGCTGCTGTTATCATCAAAAATGTCGGGGTAAATGCCTGTGCAGATCCTCTTCTCCAGGCAGTTGCGCAGGGACTGGTTTCCGGTGTCGTTCTCGTTGCTGGCGATGATCCGGATGCTGTCGCATCACAAACAGCACAGGACTCGCGGTATTACGGGGAACTTGCAGAACTTCCTGTAATCGAACCTGATGTATCTACCTGCTACACAGGAGTGGAATCGGCGCTGCAGGCCTCGGAAATGTTCTCACGTATCGCGATTCTCCGCCTCACACCCTGGCTCCTTGATGCCCGGGTGGATCACAATCCCGTCCCCCGCATGGATGGCAGAGGGCGGTTGTCGGATCGCACCTGGACCATGAACGGACGGATAACGGCAGCAGAAGAATTATACAGGACGATGTTTTCCTGGGCGAACGCCTCTCCTTTGAACACGTGGGCCGGAGAACCTGCCGGTGCAGGGGCAGCACCGGGCGAAACCCGGATCATTACCGTCCATCCCCTCCCGGAGCAGGCAGCGGCTCTCCGTACCGTACGGGAATACGGGCGGACATTCGTCCGGGATCACTTGGGAGTGCAGCCACCGATCCCACAGAAACGCCCGCAGTCCATGGAGGACCGGGGATATTACCGTACATTCTGCCGGGAGTGCCCATTTAAGCCTGTGATGAATGTCCTTAAGGACAAGGATATGAAAGTAATCTGCGACGCAGGTTGTTCGGTCCTTATCATGAATCCGCCTTTTGAACTGGGTCTGGCGAGTTACGGCATGGGGGCAAGCATTGCCGTTGCTGCAAGGAGCACGGGCGTCGCACTCATCGGTGACTATGCGCTGCTCCATTCCGGGTTGAATGCCCTGATCGATGTGTACGAAAAAGAGCTCCCGCTTCTTTGTATTGTCATGAAAAATGACTGCACGGCCATGACCGGGATGCAGTCGGTCTATGATCCGGTCCGGTTCCTTGCCTTTGCAAAACCGGTTGTCTGCCGTGCAGATGATGAACGCACGTTGTATAAGGAGATCGTGGTTCCGGACAGGCCACGCACTCTTGTTGTTGAAGGGATCTGTCCGGGAGGGTGCAGCCATGAAACCGTGGAATATTGAGATTTGTGATGTAACGCTGAGGGATGGTGAACAGACCCCAGGAGTCTCGTTTTCCTGTCAGGAAAAGGTAGAAATTGCGCAGCAGCTGGACGCCATTGGCATCGAACTCATCGAGGCCGGATTCCCTGCGGTATCCCCCAATGAAAAGCAGTGCGTGAAGACTATAGCAAACCTTGGACTCACTGCCCGTGTCTGCGGGTTTGCCCGGGCACGGGAAACGGATGTCGCGACTGCGATCGATTGTGATGTGGACATGGTAAGCATATTCATCCCGACATCCGAGCTCCATGTCCGGCTCAAATTCAAAAAAACCCGGGAGCAGGTGCTGGAAGATGCACTCGGGGTCATCGATTTTGCCAATGATCATGGGGTACAGGTCCGGTTTGCAGCCGAAGATGCGTCCCGGACAGATCTGCCTTTCTTAAAAGAGGTGTACCATCGTGCATCAGAGCATGGAGCAGTGCTCCTGAGCTTTGCCGATACTGTCGGCTGCCTGATCCCTTCCGAGATGCAGCGCATCATGACTGAGCTTGTTTCATCGGTGGACAAACCGCTCTGCGCCCATTGCCACAACGATATGGGATGTGCCGTTGCGAACACGATCACCGCTGCTGAGGCCGGAGCTTTCCAACTCCATACAACCGTGAACGGGATCGGTGAACGGGCAGGCAATGCATCGCTCGAAGAGGTGCTTGTTGCACTAAGGATGAAGGGAGGGATTGAAAGATATGACCTTTCGCTTCTCACCGATCTTTCCCATACGGTCGAAAAATTCTCCGGCATCACCCTCCCCCGGAACAAACCAGTCACCGGTGAACTTGCGTTTTCCCACGAGAGCGGTATCCACATTGCAGCAATTCTCCAAGATCCTTCCTCATACGAATACTTCCCTCCGGGACTGGTTGGGAGCCAACGCAGGTTCATCCTCGGGAAGCATACGGGTAAAAAAGCCCTTGAACATGTCATGGGCTCGCTTGGCTGCGATCTTACCGAAAAGCAGGTCTGCCGGGTGCTTGACCTTGTCAAGGATCATTCGGAGCAAAAATGCTCCATCACCCCCGATGTCTTAAAAAAACTGATCCGGAAAGCGCAGCAGGAGAATGTGTAATGGGGACATTATCGGAGAGGATTCTTGGCGGCACAGCAGGTGAATATGTTGATTGCCATGTGGACCGGGCATATGTACACGACGGGACCGGGGTACTAACTCTGGAGGCATGGAAGAATATGGGGGGAAAGAGTATACAGGATGCGGCACACCTGTATGTTCTTTTCGATCATATTGTCCCGGCGAACAACAGCATTACAGCGGCGCTCCAGCATGAGCTGCGGGAATTCGCCTGCGGGTCATTCCTGCAATTCTCTGACATAGGTGGGGGTATCTGTCACCAGGTCATGGGCGAAGGTGTTGTGCTCCCCGGTGAAGTCGTGGTTGGCGCAGACTCCCATACCTGTACACTCGGGGCATTCGGCGCATTTGCGACAGGTGTCGGGGCAACCGATATGGCGGCGATCTGGATGACCGGGGAGACGTGGTTCAGGGTGCCTGAATCGATCGGCATCCACCTGTCAGGAATCCTGAGTGGCGCAGCGGAAGCAAAGGATCTTGCACTTACCTATGTCGGCAGGCTTGGTATGGACGGTGCAACTTACCAGGCCCTGGAATTTATCGGGGAGGGTGCTGCAGCACTCCCTATGGACGACCGGCTTACGCTCTGCAACCTTGCGGTGGAGACCGGTGCAAAGGCCGGAATGTTCTATGCAGACAATATCACCGTGCAGTATCTCGCGGCGTCGGGACATGAAGCCCGGCAACAGGAACCGGAACCCTGCAGGTATCAGCAGGAAATCGATTTCGATCTGACGGATATTGTGCCGGTTATTGCAGTACCACCACGGGTCGATACGATACGGCCGGTATCGGATCTTGCCGGGGTGCCGCTTGATCAGGTCTTTGTGGGCACCTGCACAAACGGGCGGTATTCCGATCTGGCACGGTTTGCCAGGATCTTGAAGGGAAGAAAAGTTGCGGTCCGCACGATTGTGGTCCCTGCATCCCGGGCTGTGCTGGAGGAGGCGATCAGAACCGGAGTGCTCGCTGATATAGTGGAGTCCGGCTGCACAATCGGTACCCCCGGTTGTGGCCCATGCCTTGGAGCTCATATGGGTGTGATAGGCGAGGGGGAGGTCTGCCTGTCAACGGCAAACCGCAATTTTAAGAACCGGATGGGTACAGGGGGAGAAATATACCTGTCCTCGGTTGCTACTGCAGCATCCAGCGCACTGGAAGGAGAGATAACCCCGCCGGAGGATGTATCCTGATGCCGGGCAAAGGGCATGCGGTCTGTGTCGGTGCGGACATTGACACGGATCAGATAATCGCCGGTCGCTACCTGCGGACGAAGGACCATGCCGTCTGGGTTGAGCATATATTCGAAGATCTCGATCCTTCACTCGCCCGGCGAATGAACGGAGCGGTTATTATCGCAGGAAAAAATTTCGGCTGCGGCTCGTCCCGGGAACAGGCGGCTATTGCTATCAGGGAATCCGGGGTTGTCGCTATAGCAGCGCCATCATTTGCACGGATTTTTTTCCGGAATGCGATCAATGTCGGACTCCCGCTGATTGAATGTGACCTTACCTGCACCGAAGGAGATATTGTGAAATTTGACCTCGCTGAAGGATGGGTTGAAACACGGGGTAAGAAATATCCTGTCAGGTCCTTGTCACCCCATATGCAGGAAATCCTTGCATCAGGAGGCCTTGCTAACTATATGAGGACCCTCAGATGATCTTTCCCGGGCAGTGCAAGGAGGTAGGATATGCATCGACAAAACCCTGTGGTGATCGGGTATATTTCCTGAGTCGCTGGCTTGTGCGGGATACCGGTACCGGTTACGAAGTGCTGGAAATCACGTTGGATCCTGCAGGAAAGAGCATGATGCGTCCCCTTGCGGGGTCAAAGGTGATCGCTACAGCCCGTGAAACCTGCTGGTACCCGGAAAAAGTTCAGATCCATGACCGGACCCGCCTGATCGGGCTTGCGCTTGATACGGGGTACCGCTGTACGATTTTTACCGGACTAGATGAACACATGACCTTTGTTCTCGATCCTGATTTATCCGAATTGGTCAAAATTCATGTCTACGATGTTACACCTCCCCGCCCAAGCCTGTCTGCCTGTATCCGCGAGCTGGAGTCTGCCGGGCTTTTCGGGGACCTTTCAGTACTATTCTGCCATCATACCCGTGATATCTCTCAGATGAGGGCGGATGTATACCCATGCCGCGCCGCAGGATATTCCCGTACCCTCGATGCAGACCCGGTGCACGGTGGTGAGCGGGTGGCCGGTTGCCTGACCGGCTCGCAGTTCCTTGCCGAGTGCTACGGGAAGGACTTCGTACTGGAAAATATCTGCCCGCTGGAATCCGTGAGAGAGGAGCCGTTTATTGCCCGCTGCTGCCGTTCCGAGCGTGAAGGTACAGGTTTATACAAAGGAAAGTACGGGGCTGTTGTGCACTGGGGAGCGAGCCCGGCCACTATCGCCCGTGCTGTCAATGCACTGGTAAGAGGGTGGCGATCGAAATGACACGGATTGCAGTGGTTGAAGGGGACGGGATTGGTCACGAGGTAATCCCGGTTGCCTCTGCCGTTCTTGAAACGCTCCATCCTGAGTATGAGTACTTCTCTGTTGATGTCGGGTTCCACCGATGGGAAGTGACCGGTTGCCCATGTGCAGACCGGGATATTGCTGAACTGAAGACCGCAGATGCGATACTGTTCGGGGCAATTACAACACCTCCGATGAAGGATTACCAGAGCGTTGTGCTGCGGCTGAGAAAATCCCTTGATCTCTACGCAAACCTGCGCCCAGTGAAGGGTAACGGGTTTGATATCATGATCGTGCGGGAGAATACCGAAGGACTATACTCAGGAATCGAAGAGATCAGCCCTGACAGGGCAACAACGCTCCGTGTCGTGACCCGCATTGGAACCGAGCGGATCGTCCGCTGCGCCCTCCGTCTTGCACACAAGCGGAGAGGAAAAATTACTGTCGGGCACAAAGCAAATGTGCTCAAGTCCGATGTACTGTTCCGTGATATCTGCCTTGCCGAGGCAAAAGCCGCGGGAATATCCTGTAATGACAAATATATCGATGCACTCGCGCTGGATATCCTCCAGCGCCCCGCTTCCTACGATGTCGTAGTCACGACAAATATCTTCGGGGATATTTTGTCAGACATGGCCTCCTATCTTGTCGGCGGCCTGGGCCTCATACCCAGTGCTAATATTGGTGACCAGTATGCCCTGTTCGAGCCGGTACACGGGAGTGCCCCGGATATAGCCGGGAGAAACATCGCCAATCCGATTGCAGCCCTGCGGAGTGCGGCGATGCTTCTTGCCTACTGCGGCGACCATACAGGTTCAGACCGCATTGAGGCGGCTGTGCAGGAAGTGCTCGCACGGGGAATACGGACCCGGGATCTCGGGGGATCGGCAGGGACCCGGGAGTTCGGCGAAGCGGTCCTCTTGGCACTTCAACAGGGAGAATAACCCATTGCGATGTTTGTAAAATTGTATGTACCTGTATCTCCATAAAAATTCTTATACCTATACCTGGCACACTTCCGCTCCTCACGGAGTTCTATTAAAAAAGGAACAGACCTCCCGCGCTCCTCTTCTCCCCATTGAATTGACCTCCTGCATTATTTCAACACGGATGATCATGAGGATAGCACATGAGGAAGATGTGATTTTCGGAAAGTTGACAGCCAGGTCACCCGAATAATGTACCGCGCCGGGTGACAATCTCTGCCAATTCTGTTGTCGAAACATTGTCCCCGCACTTGAGGATTATCGCCCAGAAGGTAAACGGGAGTAAAAAGTTAATATCGCCGAAATAAAGAAATCACACATCAATGCACATACGATCACTCCGTCTGCTCCACGATTCCTTCCCGACAAGAAATTTTTACCCGTTTAATCTGGATATTTTCCAGAAAACCGATGTGATGGAATTTTCCCGTCCCGTGACGTTTTTCATCGGCGAGAACGGTTCGGGAAAATCAACCCTCCTCAGGGCCATCGCCCGTGGCAGTACTATCCATATCTGGGAAGAGCGTGAGGGAAACCGGGACCCTCACAATCCGTATGAAGATCTCTTACATACCTCCCTCGTGATCGAATGGACTGATGGAAAAGTCCCGGGTTCGTTCTTTGCCTCAGAAATTTTCCGTCATTTTACCGAGATCCTAGATGCGTGGGGAATTGCAGACCCCGGATGCCTGAATTTTTTTGGCAACAGTTCCCTCATACTCAAGTCCCATGGACAGTCCCATATGACATTTTTTGAAAACCGTTTCAGGAGAAAAGGACTGTACCTGCTTGACGAGCCGGAGAATGCCCTTTCCCCAAAGATGCAGCTTGGATTATTACGATTATTGCGCCAGCTCGTCAGCCGGGGAGATGTCCAGTTTATCATCGCTACCCATTCCCCCCTCCTCCTCGCCTATCCGGATGCGGAGATCTTCAGTTTCGATGCTATTCCCATCAGGAAAATCGGGTATGAAGATACAGACTATTTCCGTATCTACAGGGATTTCCTCAATAACCGGAAGAAATACCTTGATGAAATCTGAAGAACAGATACAATGTACACATTTCCGGCCGTGTCTTCATCTCTTCCCAAAAGAATGAGCAGGCAGCTTTTCAGGCTGCGGGCATTAAGTTCACCAGATGATATTCACTGATTGATGGGATATGGACACGGATGCTGATAAAAACCCCCTTGTCGGGGATTTTACTCGGGTGAAATCGTGGCCGGCGTTATCATCGTTCTTGCCTTCGGGATTTTCTCTTCATTTTCCTTCGAGAGGAGGGTTGGCGTGATGGTGGATTCGGATCGGGTGTTCATAGAGCAGATGATCCCCCACCATGGAACCTTGCGCTCGTGAAGGCAGAACACCCGGAAATCAGGCAGCTTGCGGAGAATATAATCCGTGACCAGAGCCAGGAGATCTCCCGGATGCGTGAGTGGTACAGGGCACGGTATGGCATGGATGTGCCCAAATACCAGGGAGCAGTGATCGGTGAAAGAATACGGCGGGGAAGCGGTATAGGTATGATGGGAGGTGGTATGAGCGGAAGTAATATACAGACCTGGTACATTTAGGGAATGCCACACACTTTGATAAAGAGTTCATTGAACAGTTGGTCCCGCATCACCAGATGGCTATCATGATGGCCGGAATGGTGCAGAATTCAGAACACCGGGAGATGCTGGTGCTTGGCAGTTCTATTATCAGATCCCAGAGTGCCGAAGTAAACCAGATGCGGGTCTGGTACTTCACATGGTATGGTATAGAGGTTCCCGGTCTTATCCGGATGAGCATGAACAGGGGTCCAGGTGCATGAATCCCTCGTGGTACGTTGTGCCGATCGGGGTGTTCTAAGACATTATCGGGATTCGTAGCGTGACAACTATCATCCCTTTCTCTTGTCAGTATCGCACCATGGTGGAGAGGATGCCGTGTCCCGACACGTGCCCAAGCCGAAGGGAGGATTTGCGCGTTGTAACAGTATGAGATTCCTGACATCTTCATCTTTTTTTAAAAAAGCCCGCTAATAGCGGCACCATCCGGGAAACTGATTGTTCCCGACAGGGAACATCCGTATTTAAGAACAATCATTGCGGATATTTCTCTGACAAACCGGTTTTTTCATGCATCAGGAACGGGATACTTCGTACGGATTCTGGTTGAGCGCTGCCGTTGTATGCCTCCTCCTCGTACTACCGGGTACCGTCTGTGCAGACACTGTGGGGAATACCACGGCGGCACCTCAGGTTACAACCGATATAGTATACGGTGTCACGAGCGTGCCGCAAACCCCCGCACCGACCGAACCTAAACCCCCGGTGAACACGACCATTGCAGTCATCCCACCCCCGGTCCTCATCATCGATTCGCTGATAACGGAGAATCTCACCTGTACCATCTTCGGGACAGTCGCTTCCGGCTCTGTGGACGTGACCATAGTCAGCATCCGCTGGGACTGGGGAGACAGCGGGACACCTGAATACCACGGGTTCCCGTACTCCCATGTGTATGTTAGTCCCGGCACCTATATCCTGTCGATCACCGCACTGCAATCCGACGGGCAGAACACTACCCGGACCACGAACGTTTCTGTTGCCCGGCCCGTCATCGCCGAAACGCTTCCAACACCCATGAACACCTCTGTTCCGGGAGTTCAGGATGGGCCGGTTACGATCGCTAATGCCCCGATCCTGACGCTGCTTGAACCGGTAATCAACGGGATGAACGTCACCCTGAATGGAAATCTCAATCCGGGATCTCCCAGCGTCACCATCGAATCGGTGATTGTCGACTGGAATGACGGGAACACCACGAAATCTGTCGATCTCCCGGTATATCACCAGTACTACGGTCCTGGCACCTTCACCATCACGATCACGGGAAACCAGTCGGACGGTCAGTCTACCACCAAGAGAATTGCACTGGACCTCAGGGATCAGATCTCAACCCTTCCCGGGCAGATCCCTTCAGGTCCCCCTCCTGCTGACATGACCCCCTACTTCATCGGCTTCGCGGCGATCGTGATCGTTTTAGTCACTGCAGCCGTAGTCCTGATTATGTACGGGAGGAAGGGTCAGATCTCTCCGCTTGAGAAGGTACCTGCACTGAGGAACGGCAAGATATCTGAACATATGCCTTCACCGGAAGAACTGGATGCCATCTGTTCCGGAACCGACGTTGCCCCGGCTGTTCTTGATTCTGTCCTTCATGTTGCCATGGAAATTGCCCGGGAAGGACGGGAGGGAAAGATGATCGGGACATCGTTTGTTGTCGGGGACTCTGAAAACGTCCAGGGCCACTCGAAACAGTTTGTCTTAAACCCATTCTATGGTCATGGCGAGACTGAACGGCAGATAACCAATGCCGGAACGAGAGGAGCTATCAAGGAGTTTGCCCAGCTGGACGGGGCATTCCTCGTTACTGGCAACGGGCTGGTCGAAGCCGCAGGGAGATGTATTACCGTTGATATGAGCAGGGTGGACCTGCCCGGGGGGCTGGGTTCACGGCATTCGTCAGCCGCTGGCATCACTCAGGCCACAAGGTCAATCGGAGTCGTGGTTTCGCAGAGCGGCGGCCTGATCTCCATCTTCAAAGAAGGAAGGATCGTCTATACTATCAATTCCTGAAAGGCCAGAGTGAGTTTTTCTCCCCGGTCCAGATTCGTACCCTGCACTATCCCAACCATTTTTTATCAGACTGGTGAAACCAGAGTACGCATGATACCCCCTTCACCTATTGTCATGGAAAACCGTGCCGCATGGCGGGCGTGGCTTTCGAAAAATCATGCCCTGTACAAGGAGGTATGGCTCGTCCTGTCCAAAAAACATGCACGGCACTCCTCTGTTACTTATACCGAGGCTGTCGAAGAAGCAATCTGTTTTGGCTGGGTTGACGGGCAGGCAAAGACGATCGACGGTGAGAAGTTCATGCAGCGATATTCACCCCGGAAACCAAAGAGTCCCTGGTCGGAGACCAACATTGAACGGGCAAAAAGAATGATCGGCAAGGGTCTTATGACGGAAGCAGGCCTGAAAATTTTCAAGAAGGGCGTGAGAAACAACCTCACCACCCCTTCCAGTAAAAATTTTTCCGTGCCTCAAGACCTTGAAGAAGCGCTCAGGAAGAATGAGACCGTATGGAGCAATTTCCAGAGGATGCCCCCATCGGCCAGGTTAATGTTTGTATATTGGGTCAACAGTGCAAAAACACCGGCAACCCGTCAACGGAGAACCGATAAAAGTATTGAGCTGATCGCAGAGAATCGGAGACTCGACGAGACCGTAGGAAGGTAACAGAGTAAAAAATGAGAGTATTAGAAATTTTACACTCGTAGAATTCCTCATTATCCCTGAGGTACCGGTGAGGATGCACACATATCTCCCTGCCGGTATCCGCCGCGTCTCAAACCTCATCCCTCCTGCTTTCGGTCTTCGTAACATTACTATATTCGACCTCATCCATCGCCGTCGGGCATTGTTGAATAATTCCGGCCCGGTTCCGCATTTTTCATCATAATGACCTCTTAAGTTCCGGGGGCGGGGGGAAATAAGGTACAACAGGGCTCGTAGCAGGTTCCGGTATATCAGAACTCCCACCGGAGTTTTTTGACGGCGAAAACCGCCCTTCCGGCGATAACATCCGGCCTGGTCGTCGATGAGATCACTCTTTAAACACAAGATTTCCACAGAGCAAAATTTTTTAGAATTACTGGTAAGTGAGAGTAAGGACCACTTGCAACAACACAACAAACAATAATCCTATGTGGAAAGTTGTTGTCAGGCGTTTTTAGTTGGAGGATAAGTAGCAGGGCTGCTGCACTTCCCGTCCCGTCTTTAATCTTTACCAGCGGAATTTCCTTTGTTTCTTGTTCTTCTCCTCAAAAGTAACGAGCAGGTAGCTGTGAATGCAGTTCCCATCATCCAGCAGTATTTCCAGGTAGAGTTCGTGAGGGCGGTGTTCCATCGCGATGGCGACCTGATCTGCACCTAACTGAATAAATCCCATATCGCCGAGCTCTTTTTCGATGCGGTAGAGTGGGAGATTGCAGCTGCCTGAAATGAGCCGCTCGGTTTTTCGTTTAGTTCTCAGTTGATGTCCTTTATTCACCATTTCTTTATCACCTTACACTCTGGATAACCGGCATTGGTAATAAAATGCGTGGAGTGAGTGAATGGATGCGATACATCAGTCCCGTTATAATTATGAGGAAAATTGATGTCAATGAAGAAGAAATACGTGAAGAATATGACCGAAAAGAAAGGGCAATTTGAAAATGGACGATGGGTGGCAGAGAGCGAACCTTCGGTTACCCAAACGACTGAAAACGTCATTGATAAGAGGTTTTCTGAGGCGACACAGGCCGTCATATCTTCTGTTAATGATGTGATGAATGTCACTCATGATCTCATAACAACTGAAGAGGGAAAGCAGTACATAGAAAAAACCATAAAGAATACCCAGGAGCAGATCCAGAAATCTTTTGATGAGATCGTCAGCCGGCTAAAAGGCAAACTGGATAAAAGGTAAAAATGGTATAATAATTTTTTCCGGCTTTGGCCGATGCGGTCTCAATCCAGAGGAAGAATGGCTCACTATTTGATAGATATCCGCCTGATGGGTTCAGTGAAGGATCAAATTCGCAATTTAAGCAATCATCTACAGGAAAAATTTAATCTCGGGGACAAACGGGTTATCCCGCATATCACTCTGGCCGGGCCTTTTTCAACCTGTAATGAAAAAAAACTCGTCGAAGATTTCACACATATATGCAAAAATCAAAAGGAGATTCCAAAATATGAGGTTGGAAGGTATGGATTTTTTGACGATTCGAAGGTCATTTATGTCACTATTACCCCTGACGAGACCCTGAAACAATTCCGCTATCATCTCTCCCAGGCAATCTCCCCCTATTGCTCATTACGGAGATATGACCTTGATTCTGCCGATGAGTTCAGGTTCCACTCTACGCTCGCCATGAAACTTGACTGGTTCACATTCCAGAGAATAAAATGGTATTTCAGAGGTCAGGAAAGTGTCGTATACCGGCACCATCCTATCAGAGTAACATTGCTCCGGAATTCAAAAATTCTCTGGGAATATGATTTTATTCAAAGCAGGATGCTGAGCCGGTCACAGGCACTTAGCAGGGCGACATTGATGCGTGATTTTGATGTTCTTAAGTTATAGGCTGATGGAAGTTGGGAATGAGAGTAAAATCGTCATGTGTTCAATCCTGCGATAAAACTATAAGGATAATCAGTCCAGGATGGGATATGCCGGAACAGGTACGGGCTCGTTTTGCATGACATCATCTAGTATATTCCCATCGAAAAATCGAAAGAGGACAGCCCCATGACGATCTTAGTTGACGAAACCACCTGCACCCGGTGCGGGATCTGTTCGATCGTGTGCCCGATGCGGATAATTGGACCCGCAGACGAGATAACCCTGCCTCGGGTTAAGGATGAAAAAGCCGGCATGTGCATCGCCTGCGGCCACTGCGAAGTAAATTGCCCTTCACAATCACTCATCCTGAATATTCGCCAGGACGAAAGGGTATCCCTCACGACCGGGGCTGGCATGCTTGCTCCGGAAGATCTCGGGATATACCTGAAAAAGCGCAGGACAGTTCGGCATTACACAAAAGAACCGGTACAGAGGGAGAAGATTGAGGCAGTGCTGGACATTGCCCGCTACGCAGCGTCAGGAGGCAACGCCCAACCGGTGCAGTGGCTGGTCGTACACGATCCCGTGGAAGTCCAACGGCTGGCGGGACTGACCGTTGACTGGATGAAGTCGATAATGAACACCGGCCATCCGATGAGCGGATATGTCCCTTCTATGATTGCTGCCTGGGAACGCGGTTACGACCCGATCTGCCGTGGCGCACCGCATCTCACGATAGCCCATATTCCTGAGGGGAATCCTGGTGCAATGACTGATGCCATCATCGCTCTCACGCATTTCGATATCGCTGCTCCTGCGTTTGGCATCGGTACCTGCTGGGCAGGGTTCCTCTCGATCGCTGTTGCATCGTACGAACCCCTGCAGAAAGCGCTGGATTTGCCGGCTGGACGGAAATACGCGTACGGTCTGATGTTCGGCAACCCGAAGTACAAGATTTATGGGATACCACAGCGGAATCCTCTCCAGGTCACGTGGCGGTAAGGCCCGAAAACAAGCTTTTTTTGAACGAGGTGGTCCAAATTCCCCATTTCTATGGTTTTACTCCTGTAAAGGGTTTATCAGGGATCTTTTTCAGGCTCAAAATTAGTTATTTCGGTAAGAAACCAACATTATTCGAAATCGCAAAGAAAGTAATCTCTTGAAATTCCTGATTTCGTAGACCTATCTGGATATAGATCCCTCTTTTTGCTAAAAGAAGCCTAGAATAAAAAATAGCAGTGAAGGGGGGATGAGCTTTCCCTTCATGAACTCAGAAAATGGACAGATGAACCCTGTCCCAAACGGCGAAACCTGCTCCTTACCCGTATCCTGGGTGAACACTATGTCAGGATCCGGTCACCCGATACCACGAGGAGATCAGATAGCATAAGTCTCCGGTTCAGAAGCTGGTTGTATACACCCAATACTGAATACCGTACTGGAGCAGCACAACAACTGCAATGGCTATTACTGACTTGCCCCACGAAATGTGATGTGTGTGCCGGGCGGCGCAAAACCAGAGGTACCAGCTCCAGATCGAACAAACCCATAACAGGACCAGAAGGATAGCATAGGGTATTATATCGACAGTATTCGCGTGGAACAGGACGCTGAAGAGCAGCCTCACTGCAGCGGCAATTGCGGGTGGGAACATACCAAAGCCGATATTCTGGAATGTGGCAGTGAAAGAACCGCTCCCGGAAAATGCACGGGCGACAGCGAATATCACGAGCGTGACAGCAGCCCATAAGAGGAATGGGTAGGCCATCTGCCCGAGGACCGCCTGCGGGGCAATTATGAGATTTGAAAAATCGAACCGGTAGTTCGTCGCGAACAGAAGAAAGTCAAACACCCCGAAGATACCGCTGATGAGAACGAACACGATCGGAACAATGAAGTTTTTCCTTTCGCAGGTAATTCCCGCAAAAAATGTGCCAGGACGGAAGATCAGGTTCTTTAAACTGACGTTCATGGAAGACCTGTGAAGTCTTATCCTATTTGAACAAACCGGAATGGAACCGTGAAGACCGGGAATAATTAAGCATTCTCGCTCTCAAATCTTCGTGCGACTCTGTACTTGCCACCGGTTGTATTGTCATCTTCTGCACCCGGTGCTGTCTCTGCTTTTTTCAAACCTGGCCCAAATCGTTCCACAAGATATTCAAGAATCAAACAATGACTACTAAGATCAGGAGTGTGACGAGAAATCGGGCCTGGAATTCTTGATGCTGCGGCTTTGCCCCTCCTGATCCTGATTGCACGGATCGTGGAGACCAGCCTCGAAACCGTCAGGACCATTTACATCAACCGTGGACATGCTAACCTTGCCGGCTGGATCGGTATTGCAAAAACCGGTATCTGGCTTCTCTCGAC
>Ga0105097_10000595_pt1 | contig 16643 bp, 13 predicted proteins | sample PPLLak12cMay2015_FD_87035 | JGI IMG/M metagenome (GOLD analysis project Ga0105097, IMG submission 87035) | Freshwater sediment microbial communities from Prairie Pothole Lake near Jamestown, North Dakota, USA - PPLs Lake P7 Core (1) Depth... | ecosystem: Environmental > Aquatic > Freshwater >...
TCCAGCAGGCCGAGGACGCGCAGGCCGTCGCCGAGCGCAGGGCTCGGCAGCTTGTCTGTCAGCACCAGAATCCGCATGGGCCTGGCCGAGGTTACCGCGCTGCGTTCTGGCATGGCGTGTCGTCAACCGCCGTCAGAAGTCCCCGGCCGGCAGCTTGTACACGTAAGCGGCATTCGAGTCGGCGGCCAGCACCAGGCAGGCCTGTCCATTCCCCATGTCGTGAACGATGTTGAACTTGCTGTAGCAGCCGTTGGGTGAATATGCGGGCGCTTCGCTGCCCGACGCTGCCGCTACGTCCTCCCAGGTGTACGAGTCCCGCAGCGGATTGGCGGGGAGTCGCAGGCGGCGCAATGTACTGCCCAGTCCCTGGTGACTCGCATCGACGATCCGAGCGCGGGGCGAGTAGACGAGAATGGAGCGACTCGCAGCGTGGTAGACCGCGCCGTGTCCGGGAGCGTGACGGACGGAATCGGCCGGCGGGCTGCTCGTGTTCGAGGGGTCTGTCCAGTAGGTGCTGGCGGCATTGGTGGGCGTGCGCCTGATGATCTCGCCAGAGGCGAGGTTCCAGATCGTGATTGCGCTCGATTCCATCTCGGCAAACACGAACAGGCTCTGCCCGCGCTCCGGGGCGTCGGGTATGCAGACGCCCCAGCCTTCGCCGTAAGCCGTGCCGGGCAGCGTGATCGCGAAATCCACGATCTGGCCCGTACGTGCATCGATGTACCAGGCCCGATGGCCGCCCGACGAGTGCGCCAATCTCGAGAACGAGTAGACGCGCTGGCTGATCGGATCGTAGATACTCGGATGCCGGGCAAACCGCTCCGTGGACATCTCGGCGCCCGGCAGGTTTGGGCTGCCCAGGTACGTCCATGGGCTCTGGTCGACGCGGTGCCGCAGCGGAAACTCCCCGATCGACTCGACGAGATCGCGGTCGAAACACCAGCTCGCCGGCGTCTGGCTGCCGGAGGTGTTCGAATAGCCGTCCTGCGCTGCGTACCAGACCTTGCCATTTGCAAAGCACGCGCGGTTGTAGCCGTGCACCGCCCGCATGCGACCGCGAACCGCAGGCGCCACGAAGTCGTCATAGGATGCCGGCCCCGGGGCGACGACGTCACCTCGCAGGTATTGCGCCGGTGTCGGGTCCGTCAGTCGGGAGTATCCGGGCGCATCGTTTCCGAGCCGGAGGAGGTAGACCTCGTTGCCTGGATAGGCGCCGTGCCCGCCATTCGCTGCAAAGATCATTTCGCGGCGATCCTGGTCTACACAGGCGCCGTTCCATTGCCCGAATACGCCAACCTCTGGCCCCTCGACATTGATGGAGCTGGTCGGCAATGCCGCAATATGGTCACCGGGACTGCCCGGAATGACGCTCCGGAAATCGGTCCCTCGCTGCCATGCCTGGCCAGACAATGACGCACCGCCAGCAATGCGCGACCAGGTTCGCTCGGGCATTTCCACGAACCACATGGGTGCGGTTCCCGGGGGTGCCGGTACACATCCAGTCTTGACCGCCGCTTTCTGTCCGATCCGCGCGAGTGGAGGCGGGCATGGCCGCTCCTTACCCTGCGAAAGAGGCGCGAACATTGCTCCTACGAGGCCAGCCGACCCGGCGAGAAAGTCCCTGCGTTTCATTTGTGAGTCCTCGTATCTGCGGCACGTGCAGCGGTTGGTTTGACAAGCGTGACCAGCATCCAGCCTTTCAGGAACCCCAGCGCCGGCACATTGCTGATCAGCTTCTCGTACCCGGTGGCGATCATGAACAACGCGCCATTGAACATGAAATAGTTCGGGTACTGCGACAGATAGTCGAACCTATCGACCTTCAGTCCGGCCTGTCCAGCCAGCCTGTAGACGCTGGTCCGCGTGTTGCTCTTGTATGCGGTCGGGAATACGTCCTCCTCGGCCCGACCCTCCGTCTTTGCGACCAGCCAGGGATGGAACCGGTTCGGTATGGCCATGGCCAGCAATGAAGCATAGTCCCAGAGATTGGCCGTCAGAAAAACGAATGCACCGCCAGGCCTGAGGATTCGAGCCACTTCGCCATAGGCGCTCTCAGGATCCGTCACATGCTCCATCACACTTCTGGCCATGACGACGTCGACTGATCCGGACGGCAGACCGGTCTGACCCATGTCGCCCCGCACCAGTTCGACGCCTGGAACCGAGTTGCGAAATTCGACCAGATCGATGCCGATCAGCCGGGATGCGAGCCCCCGGAAGCGCTGCAGAATGGGAGCTTCGCGGCCGCAACCGACGTCCAGTAGGACGGCCGTCGGCTGCAGTCGATGGCGAACCTCCGCCTCGAAAATACGGTACGGATGGTCGTCGTCGCTGTAATAGCGATCTTTGAGGCGTTCGGCCAACCCACTCATGATTGATTCCTGGTCACGTGCGATGAAGGGCGATCGCTGCCTGCACGATGTATCGACATGTGGACTTACCTGGGCCGACTGCCGAAACGACTAGAGGCGATTGCGCGTACCTGAGCGTAAAGCCAATTCTCGGCGCCCTCCTGGCGGCCGCTGAGTGTCCACAGCGAAACCAGCGCGATGATGTAGACGACAGCGCCGAATCCCACTGCCATTGCAAGCGCGACAGCGTTGTCGAGGGTGCCGGTAATTGTTCCGGATACCGGAAACGCCCGCAGCACGGCGAAAGCCATTACGGCCCCGGCCAGCAGCGGGCGCCAAAGAATGGCGAGCAGCTGGCCTGCGTTCAACTGGAGGAGGCGCAGCGCAACCGAGAAATTCGCGGGCACCAGAATGAAGGTGGAAATGAGGAATGCGTAGGCGACGCCCAGCAGCTGGTAGCGGGACATCAGCAGGTACGTCAGCGGCAACAGCAGCAACATTTCGAACAACGAAAACAGCGCCTTGAGCTTCGGTCGTCCGAGCGAATAATAGAGTGACTCGATGTTGGCCTGCAGGACGTGCACGGATCCGCCGATGGCGAGTAGGCTGATCAATGGCGCCGTGCTCGACCAATTCGGACCAAGCACGGCCGGCACGAACAGATGCGCGACCGCCGCCATGCCGAGACCCGCCGGAATCGCGATGACTGCAATCAGGCCGACGACGCGCAGGAAGCCCGACCGCAGCGCCTTGCGGTCGCCGCTGAGGGTAGCGTAGCCCGGGAATACAGCCCGGTTGATCGGCGCCGCAAGTTCGGTGGTTGGCAGGTTGGCCATCTCATGGGACACCGTGTACAGGCCGAGCGCCTGGGCGCCTGCAAGGCGACCGATGATCAGGTGGGCACCTCGCGAGCTGAGGAAAGTGAGTCCGCTGTTCACCATGATCCATCGCGAAAACCGGAACAGGGAACCGGCAGAACGCAGGCTGAAGTGCGGTCTGAACGGATGTAGCAGATAGGACAGGACGATTCCACCGGTGCGACCGGCAATGATCCCGCCCACGAGTGCCCAGTAGCTGCGGAAAATGAACGCCAGCGGTATGACGGCGATGACGCCGATCAGTTTGCGCCCAGCCATGAACAGGAAATCGCGGCGAAACTGCAGATACTTGCGGAAATCCACGCAACCCATGTTGTAGAGGCCATCGATGACCGGGACTGCACCCAGGACCCAGATGACAGGGACGAGACGCTGGTCGTTGAAGAACGTCGCAATGGGATGTGCGAGGATCCACATGAGGCAGCCTGCCGTCAGGCCGAGCAAGACGTTGAGCGTCCATGCCGAGTCGTAGTGATCCCGGGTCGCCGACTGATTCTGAATGATTGCATTGCCGAAGTCGGCCACCGTCAGGACCTCGAGCAGCGCGAGCAGCATCATTGCCATCGCTACAATGCCGAAGTCCTCCGGGGTGAGCAGGCGAACGAGTACCAGTGTGCTGCAGATGCCGATGAATCGATCGACCATCCGGAATGCGACGGTCCAGGCGACGCCCTGCGCCACCCGCTGTCCGATACCTGTCGGGGGTGTTTGCGAACTCATGACCGCCCGAATCGCACGATGCTGCTGAACGCCTGTCGGACCATGAGGCCGAGTTGGCGCAGTCCGGGGCGCGGATCGCTCGAATCGAGGACCGAATAGGTTCGGCGGCCGCGCAGCATTGGAAGCAGCGCCCGCAATCGGCCATCGCGACGCACAACTCCGGCGAGACCGTACATGAAGAGGTCCTGCTCCGCGATCCAGCGGACGGATTCGCTGAGCTGTCTCGGCGGCGCGCCAGAGGATGCTTCGTCCATGAGCCTGCCGGGATCCTCGAGGTCCCTGTACTGCTCGAGCGTCAGGTTGACGCCACACACGGTGCCAAGGTGATGCTGATCCCAGTGCCGCGGGTTGATCTCGATCAGGTAAGGGACTCCAGTGACCTCGTCAATCTTGTACTCGATTTCGGAGATGCCACTGAAGCCGAGTGTCGCGAGCAATCGCCGGCTGGGTTCGACGATCTGCCCGATCGGCAGACCTTCGACGATTACGCCGGTGCCCCGCAGCGGCGGAATCTGCAGCCGCTTGCGAGCCGTAAAATAGGCGCGGACATTGCCTCCTGGGCGACAGTAGGATCCAAAGATGACGAGGCTTGATTCGGGGCCCGGAACGTACTGCTGCACGCTCACGGCCGGGTCGAGGAGCTCGATGCGGCGGTAGAGCTCGATGAGCTCGGCCGCCGAATCAACCTGGATGGCCTTCTGGTGCTCAACGACGTCCCAGATGCCGGGTCGACGCCATTGCTTCGCATATACGGGCTTGACGATGGCCGGGAACGGAAACGATTCGGCGCACTTCTCGAGTTCGGTCCGGTTGGTGACGGTCGCGGATTCCGGCAGGGCAATTCCGCACTGCTGTGCAAGCGATGGGAGCCGATCCTTGTTCATCGCAAAGTCGATGATGTCTGTGTCCGCGAGCGGGATGACGAAACGGCTCGACAAGGCGTCACGGTGCTTTACGAGGAACTCGATATCGTGGTCTCGGGTCGGCAGCAGGATCGGACGAATGGCGAACTCCATCGCCATCTCGAGGAGAAAGTCCCGCAAGCCGATCGGATCGAGCAGCGAGTCCGGTGCCGCACGAAACCGGCAGTATTTCGACGCGCTGCCCGGGAACTCGGGGTGAGCGCTAACACCATGGACAGGAATACCCTGACGACCGAGGCTACGGGCAATTCCAAGGCCGGAGTAGTGCATGTTCAGGATTACGACGGGCGGGCGCATCAATTCCTCTCGTCGGCCCCGGGCGCGGCGCCACCGCGCGCACGTCGCAGCGTGTCGCGGACGGCGCGCGCGCGATCCTTGGCCCGCGAAGCGAGGCGGGGGGCACCGTAGGCGAACAGTGCCCTGGGTGTTCGCCGCGCGATCTCGAGCGTGACGTCATTCGGTGTCGAGTCGGACCAATTCTTCTTGTGTCGTGAAACGCCGGCCAGGAAGTCATATTTCTGGCATCCCGCATCGATCAGGTGTTCGAAGACGTAGCTCCGCAAGGCATTGCCGATGTTTTCCTTCGCAAGTGCAAAGGCGAAGCCTTCCTGCAGCAGGAAGACGGTGCCGGAGCTTTCGAAGCAATACTCCTGGGCGACGATCCGTCCGTCGAGCTTCAGAAAGAAGAAGCGGAGCGCGCCCGCATCATGGAGCCTGGCGGTCAGCAGGCGATAAAACTCACGGCGACGGGCATTGGCAAAGACGCCCGCCTGCTCCTTGGCCCTCCAGCGTGACTCGTGATTCGTGAACAGCGCATCCAGCGCCGCCGGGAACTCTGCGGGATCCGTGTGCAGGCCGAACTCCACCCGGTAACTGGCCGCAAGCCTCTTCCTCGTCGAGCGAATCGTCGTCCGGAAGCGGCTGGGCATCGATGCAAGCAGAGAATCGAAGTTCGCCGGTAATTGCCGCGCCGGGCAAGGTATGGCCTTGCTGGCCATAGGATATCGGCGTCGAGCCGCCCAGAGTCGCACCGCTTCGATGGTCTCGGAATGCTCCGGGATGTTCGACAGCACGGCGAGATCCCAGGGAAGCTCATCGAGATCCTCGAGGATTCTGCTGCGGAGCAGTGCGGCATCCTGGCGACGGACGAGCAGGTCCATGTGATCGGACTCCGTCGTGCCATCACCGAGAAATCGCAGGCAGCGGACGCCCAGTCCAAACCGCTTCTCGGTCGCGATCATCATGGGGGCGAGCGCGGCGAGGCCGGTCGGTGCGTGCACTGCGATGCAGGCAACCTGCGCATCGGGCCGGTAGGCTTCCCACCAGGACAGAATCCATTCCGGCGTCAGGAAGGTATTGGCCGCTGCCGCGTCCGCACTCAACAGGGACCAGGGTTCGGCCAAGGCCGAAAGTGCTGTAGCGGTGCGTATGGCCTGCAACGTGAATGCGGGCTCGCCTGCGGCCGGCATCAGGCGATGTCCTACCGGTCGGAGCGCAGGCGGACTGGGAATGCCACGGGCATCCCGAGAACATGTGTCCGTCGACCCTCCAGGGCGATCGAAGCGCAATCGTCCGTGCTGCGCAGCCGTCCGTCGAGATTCGTAGGGCGGCACATGTCAGCTAATCGTCGTCGACAGGTACCCGGTTGGCCGACTTTCGACGCCGGCCTGATTGACTGCGGACAACGCAAAATACCACGTGCCTTCCACAAGGTCCTCCACTAGGTAACTCGTCACGGCAGTATTCGGTATCGTGACTGATCTGTCGAGAGTGCCCGGCGACTGTCCGAAACGGATGATGTAGCCCGACAAGTCACTCAGGGCCGTACCGTCTTCATTCTGTGTCGGAGCTTCCCACTCGAGTTCTGCGGAACCGTAGACAGGGGGGCTCACGTCGACATTGAACGACTGCAGCGCAGCCACGGTGCGGCCGTCGCTGACCGAAATCTCGATGCCCGTGTAGGTTCCGGAACTGCCTTCGGGTGGCGTGCCGGAGAGCAACCCGGTGTTTGACTCGAATGACGCCCAATCTGGCTTGTTGCGAATCGAGAAGACGAGGGGGTCGCCATCCGGGTCGGTCGCGACCGGCTGGAATGAGTAGCTGAGACCGATCTTTGCGCTGACGACGGCTGGGCCGGAGATGGTCGGTGGCTGATTCCCGCGAACCGGCAACGACACGCTGCCGTTGTCGTTCCGGGTCAGGGCCGAGAACAGTGATCCCGAACTGGACGAATCGTCAAAGCAACCTGTCAGTGTTATCAGGACAGCGACTGCGAATGCGCGGGGTGCGAGTGTGGAAACCATTGACGTATCGTCCTCTTCGAATTGCCCATTCCTCGAAAGAGCGAGGCTGGTCCGGACCAGCGCAACGCGTGGGGCAGGAAGCGGACTGCGTCAGGAAGCGACACCGATGCGAATCGGCGCCTTTTGCCTGGCAACCCCGCTGTCCACGCCGCACGACCTGCGCGGGACCGGAGGCTTTGCGTCCCCGTCTCGCGACGGGTTTGCCGTAATCAGACGCCGAGCAGTTTGACAATTGCCGGGGACCGCGCAAGACGCCGGTCATCGAAAGGTGTGGTGGTCCGCAGATATCCCCCACGGATTTCAGATCTTGAGACTCACGTCGCAGTTAAATAAGCTGGAGCGAAATGGCTGCTCATTGCGCGGGGACAGGCACAGTGGAGCGCCCATGCGCAATGTTCGAATGCACGCAGATGACGCTGCGATACAAGGTGCCCATGTTCATCCCCGAAAATCGTGTCTGACGCAGGCACAAGTCCGGCGGGGTCTGCAAACAGACTGGTCGCGCTCGATGCGACCCGCGGGTCGGCGATGCTGCTGGTCTGCCTGAGCCACTACGCGGATCTCGTGTATGCGCAATCGCCCCGGACGGCGTATGCAATGCTGATGATCGGCCTGCCAGCGACACCGGTATTTCTGGCGCTCAGCGGAGTGGTTCTCGGTTATCTGTCGGTCGTGCGCCCGTTGGCGATCGGTCGGCAGCGCAGATGGTTGCTGGATCGTGGCCTGTTCCTGCTGCTCGTAGCGCATGTATTACTAGCGCTGCCCCACCTGTCAGCCGGCACGGCGCAATTCCACAGCATGCTCTGGCGTTCCACCCAGATCACGGACGTGATCGGGATCTGCTTCGTGGTGGTTGCATTCGTCATCGGCCGAGTCGCACCGGCCAGGTTGATCGCAGGGTCCATTGTGCTGCTGATCTGCAGCATGGGTGTCGGCATCTGGTTGCAGGACCGCGTGAGCCCGTGTCCAGTCGTGACGAGACTGCTTTTTGGGGCGACCCTGCAGTCAGGAGGCGTCGGCTACGTCCTGCCCATTGCCGTCTATCTGCCCATATTTCTGATTGGCCTCGGATCTGGTCAGCTTGGAGCCGGGCGCATGTCCAGCAGCGAAGGCCAGTTGCAGCTGGCGCGATCGGCGGCATGGATCGGAACTGCAGCGGTAGCGGTGGCGTTCGCCGTGAAGCTGCTGGCCGCGTTCGCACGACCGGAGTCGTCGACGGAGATCGGGATGGCGGTGTTCTATCTGTCCGACCCTCGGCAGAAGGTGCCCGTCGGACCAATGTATCTTGCGTACTGCGGCGGCGTCGGACTCCTGCTCGCGGCATTCTTCTTGTGGGCCGTGGCTGCGCATCGCTTCGCACGAGTGACCGCGGCCGCTGCAACCGTGGGTCGTGCTTCGCTAGCGGTGTTCGTGATCCAGGCGTGGATCTATTTCGGATTCCTGCCGTTGATCGCTGACCAGTTGAGTCCAGCTGCGTTCTGGATCATGTTGCCCGCCTCGCTGGCTGCGATCTGGGCGTTCGCACGCCTTTGGGATCGAAAGCGGTGGAACCGCTGGCTGACCCTCGGTCTACGTTGACCGTCGATCCTCGCACGGTCGGGCGATCAGCGCTGCTTGAACGAGTCGGGATCGAGCCCGTAGCGCGTGAGCAGCTTGTAGAAGTCTGTCCGGTTCCTTCGTGCGAGTCGCGCAGCCCGGGAAACGTTGCCTTCCGTCAGTTGCAGCAGCTGAGTCAGGTACTGGCGCGTGAACTCGTCACGCGCCTCGTCGAACGACGGTAGCTGCGACGTCAGGCCGAGCGCCTGATAGACGTGTTCCGCCGTGATCACGGATGTCGCAGACTTCATTGCGGCATCCCGAACGACGCCAATGACCTGGCGAACGTTGCCCGGCCATCGGGCCGCGGCCAGCGCTTCCATGCCCTCTGGAGAGCAAGTCTTCTTCGGGATTCCCGTCTCCCTTGCGATCTGCTCGAGGCACTGGGCTACGATCAGCGGCAGGTCCTCGAGTCGCTTGGAGATGGGCGGCAGCTCGATGCGCGCGGCAGAGAACCGGTCATGGAGGTCGCGCACTAAGCCGCTACCCGGAGTTGGCTCTCCCGAGGGCCGGTCTACGCTGACGACCATGCGAACGTTCCGCGAGGTGCTGTCGCCTTCCGAAAGCACCCTTGACAGCTCGGTTGGGCCGCTCGCCGGCAGGTCGTCTACGTTGCGCAGATAAAGTGTGCCGCCTTCGGCACGCTGCAACGCCTCTGTGATTTCGCGTACCCCGTTGACGTCCGGGATGCTGGTGCAGTCCAGCGAGACGAAGGGGCTCTGGTTGCGGCGACTGGCCCGGTGTATGGATTGGGCCAGCAATTCCTTCCCGGTGCCTGGTTCGCCGGTCAGAATGACCGGCACGTCGGTGGAAGCGACCACGAACGCGTGCGCAAGGCAGTCCTCGAGCACCGGGCTGCGTGTCGCGAAATCCGACCGCCAGTCGTCGGCGGCGTCCGCAAATCCCGAGGTCTTCAGCGCGCGCCGCACCTGCTCCAGCAGTTGTTCCTTGTCGATCGGCTTGGTCAGGAAGGCGAATGCACCGGAGTGCGTCGCCTGTACCGCGTCGGGTATCGTTCCGTGCGCCGTCAGCACGATGACATTGAGACTCGGCCAGCGGCGCTGCAACTCCTTGAGCAGTGCGATGCCATCCATCTCGGTCATGCGCAGGTCGGTTATAACGAGATCAGGGCGGAAGCGAGTGACCGCAGCGAGGGCCGTCGCCGCACTGTCTGCAGGTTCGACTGTGTACTTCTCGGATCGCAGGCGGATGGTCAGCAGTCGCAAAAGTCCTGGATCGTCATCGACGACCAGAATTCGGGCCGATCTCGGCCGGCGAGCCTGGCTCATGGCTGCTCCGGACGGACGGGCTCTGACGCATCCGCCGGCTCTGGCTCGCGGTCGATCATCGAGCGCTCGATTTCTGCGATCGCATCGAGCTTGCGCTTGGCCTCGTCACGTTCCCGGCGCAGCCGGGTATTCTCCGCGGTCAGCGCCTGCAAGCGCAGCTGGTTCTCGACCTGCAGCGAGCGCGACTTCTGCGCGAGATCCTCGCGCTGCCGCGCCAGCTCATCGAGCAGGACGGCTCTCGCGGAGAATTCGCGCTGCATGAGTTCCGCGAGATCCCGCTCTTCGCTGTTCAGCGCTTCCGAATCCGCCATCAGGGTTGCGAGGAGCTGGCTCGCTGCGCTCGGACTGCTGCCCGGGTGTTGTGGTGCGCCCAGCACGATGGCGTATTGCAGAACATCGCGAGGGGTCGCCGATGGCAGTTCCGCCGCGCTGCGCAGGGCATCCAACGCGACGGACTGATTATCCGAGTGATCCCGAGAAACGGAATTAGTGCCCGCCAGCAGCGGCGCAACCCCAGCAACCTGCGGCGCAACGGCGGGTGGGGGGGCACCGGGGGGGGGCTCGGGCGCCTGCAGCGGCGCGCAGGCCGTCAGGCTAATTATTACAGCAATGGTGGGCAGCAGCGCGCACGAGCGGCAAATGCCAGATTGCGCAACTGAATGCCGTACGATCTTCATGGCGCCGCGCTGCTTGCCGACAGGAAGCCAGCGACAGCGCATGTTACCGTGGAACCAGCCAGTCGGTCAGCCGGCGGGAACCATGACGGGTCCTCAGGCTAGCAGCCATAACCCTGCGTCGGCTGCCCACGACCCGCAGATGGGCGAGGAACCAAAAAAAGACGCCCCGCAGGCGGGGCGTCCTCTTACCTCTGCATCCTCGTCCGTTCTTGCCGCGGACTGGGACTTAAAGGTTCTCCGACTAGGCTGTGAGGTCGTCACAGCCTGCGGTTAGCTCAACTCAGGCCTTCCGGCGACGGATCATGCCAAGACCGACCAGGCTAAGTCCCAGCAGCGCGAGTGAACCCGGCTCGGGCACCGCCTCGTTGCTCGACGAGAAAGAGAAGGTACCAGCCGCCTGGTTTGCCGTGAACACGTAGGAGCAAGGGGTCGGGTCGAAACCATCGCGGTAGCAGGTTCCCATGCCCTTGATATCCAACGTGTTGTCGCCAGTCTGCTCCAGCTCCGTCAAGGTCAGGAAATCAAATGCAGCGGAGGAACCCGACACTGTCTGCCAGAGCGGCGTGATACCCGCTGCCGGGAACGGCGAAAAACTGAACGGGGTCATGGATATGCTGTTGACGGTGAACATATCGACACCGACAAAACTACCCGAAGTACCATTCACCTGAACGTTGCTGAACAGGACGAACGCGGTCGCGGTATTGACGTTATTAGTGTCGACCCGATACCCGCCAGAAAGCGAGATGCCGCCGGTAATGGGGACTGCCTGCGCGCCGGTTGCCGCCAAGGCGCCAACGGCCAGCGCGGAAACCGCCAAAAAACTCTTGAACTTAAGCATGTTGTTCTCCAAATCCTCTTGAATTTCCGTTGATCTGCCGTCTAGCACTGGCGACCTGTTGTCGCGAATCACTTGGCTTCGACCTAGACAAAGCAATGACCGTGCCAGCTTATATAAAGTCTTTAAAAACAAATGTTTAGGCTCTTTACTTCTGCGAATGGCTTCAGCTGGTGTCAAATTTTCCGGCGCTCCGATCCAACTTAGACAGAAGTTGGATACGAGTCATTCTCGCTGACGCAAGATCAACGTTAAGGGTAATCGCTGCGGAGCCGTTCAGTCAGTTGGTCCGACGAGTCGAAGGGGGCTACGCCCCGGCCTGACGTATATCCCGAAAACGGGCGGCAACCCGCAGTGCGGCGGTCGTATCCTATCGCCGAGAGGATTGTCGCTGTCAGGCCGGGGGAATCCGCGATCAGTCCCCTGACGTCGGTCGCTGAGTTCCCTGTCGGCTCGCCTGTGACGAAATCCGACGATCCGGATCGAACCCCAAGGGTACGGTGACCGGCAGGACGACTCGAAAGTGAGCGCCTGGGTACTGGCCATTCACGACCTCGATTCGCCCACCGTGGGCCGAGACGAACTCCTGCACGACCGACAGGCCAATTCCCGTCCCGTGCAGGTAGCCACGCTCGGGTCGCTGGCCAGAGAAGAAGGGTTCGAAGATGCGTGTGCGGTCCTCTATGGGCACGCCCGGCCCGGTGTCGGCCACCTCCAGAACCCAGTCGTCACCTGCGGATCGTGCGCGAACGTAAACCGTTCCGCCGTCCGGGGTGAACTTGATGGCATTCGAGACCAGGTTCTCGACGATCAGGCGCAGCTTTCCCCGGTCGGCGGTCAGCGTCAGGTCCTGAACGTCGGCGTCGAGCCGGAGATGGCTACCCGCAATCGCGAGCTGGTGGCTGTTCAACACCGATTGGATCAATGGGCGCAACCTGAACGTCGCGGGCTGCACCGTGGTGCTCTGCGACTGCCACGCGCTGTACGACAGCAGGTTCTCGATCAGGCGCTGCAGGACGACCGCATTCTCCTGCAGGATCTGTCCGACTTCCTGTTGTTGCGGCAACAGGGCCCCCACCGAGCCATCGAGCAGCAGTTCGGTCCCCTCGCGGATATTCGCCAACGGCGTCTTCAGCTCGTGCGACATGTGGCGCAGGAACCGCTCACGCTCTTCGGAGACCTCCCTGAGCCGCAGGCGCAGCCATTCGAGCTGGCGCCCCAGTGCCTCGAGATCTGCGGGACCCCGCACCTGGACGGGATTGTCCAGGCGCCCATTGCCTAGGTCGCTGATCGCCGTGTCGATGGCACGAATCGGCCGCCCCAGGAGCAGGGCAACGAGCAGCGCCAGGAATACCGTCAGTGGTGCCAGGGCCGCGGACTGCCAGATCAGCAGCCGCCGGGCCGCTCGCGTCTGCTCCTGCAACGCATTGAGTTCGCGATCGATCTGCCGTCCGGCCTGCACCGAAAGCTGGCCGCCGGCCTGGGAGAGCGCGGAGAACTCGGCAAGCGCTTTGGCCATGGTCGACGGGTTTCCGGAAGCCAGCGCCGGGTCGATTCGCCCAATGGTGGCGCGAATCTCTGCGATGACGGTTTCACGTGCGCTACTGCCGGGCAGGCCCTCGAGGCTCCGGAGGTTGGTCTCGATCCGACTGGCGTTCTCCCGGACGACCTCCAGCAAATCGGCACGACCCAGAACCTGGTAGAAGCGGGCGCTGCGCTCCATTGCGGCGATCTGCCGCACGACCGCCTGCGTGTAGCCGGTCGCCTGCATACCGTGCTGCACGATGCGCTCGCTGGAGTCGGACAGCCGATTCATCTGCAGCGCGGCGAACAGCACGCCGGCCAGCAGCGGCAGCGAGACGAGCGCGAGACCCAGCAGCAGCAGGCTGGTGAGCGACCGGGGGCGAGGGAATCTCACCCCGGGATTCTAATCAATTTTTCTGCAGCTCCGGTCGGCGCAGCAATTCGTGCTCCCAGGCGTACTGCGTGCGCACGAGGGTTTCGAGATCATCGAGTTGCGGCGTCCAGCCGAGGACCTGCCGGATCGTCTGTGCGTCCGCCACCAGTGATGGGGGATCGCCGGCGCGGCGTGGCTCCTCCCGGACGTTGAGGCTGCCGCCCTTGACTCGCTCCATCATGCTCAGCACCTCGCGGACGCTGAAGCCATGTCCGTAGCCGCAGTTGAGCGTCGTTGACGCGCCGCCACCGCGCAGGTAGTCGAGGGCCCTCAAATGAGCGCTGGCCAGGTCCTCGACGTGGATGTAATCGCGAACTCCGGTGCCGTCCGGGGTTGGGTAGTCGGTGCCGAAAATCGAGATTTGCTTGCGGACCCCGGCTGCGTGCTGGCACGCGACCTTGACGAGCAGCGTCGCGTTGGGCGCGCTGTGGCCGATGCGCCGGCCCGGATCGCTGCCGGCGACGTTGAAATAGCGCAGGATGACGTGGCGCAGGCCCGTGGCTGCGGAGAGATCGCGCAGCATCCACTCGCTCATCAGTTTCGATGTGCCGTAAGGGTTGATCGGCACGGTGGGTGAGTCTTCCCGCGCCACGCCACCCTCTGGGATCCCGTAGACAGCAGCCGTGGAGGAGAAGACGAAATTCCGGACCCCGGCCTCGTTGCAGCACTGCAACAGGTTACGGGTTGCGCAGGTGTTGTTGCCGTAGTACTTCAGCGGGTTCTCGACCGACTCGGGCACGATGGTGTGTGCGGCGAAGTGCATCACCGTATCCACCTCGTGCTCGCGCAATAGCCTCGTCACCAGTTGGCGGTCCCCGGTGTCGCCGACCACGAGGGGGGCGCCGAGCACGGCACTGCGAAAACCGGTCGAGAGGTTGTCCAGGACGACGACACGCTCGCCGCGCTCGACTAACTGGCGCAGCACGTGGCTGCCGATGTAACCGGCACCGCCGGTGACGAGGATACTTGGCATGGTGACGGCGACTCTAGCAGGTAGGATAGAGGTCGAATTGAGACGAACTTCACCGGCGCCGCATCCCATGTCCTCACACCCGTTCGTTCGATTGACCCCCGATGTGGTCATTGCGGCGGTGGAGCAACTCGGCCTGCGCTGTGACGGCCGCATCCTGGCGCTCAACAGCTACGAGAATCGCGTCTACCAGGTTGGAGTCGAGGAGGATTCGCCGGTCGTAGCCAAGTTCTATCGACCGGCGCGGTGGAGCACGCCCGCGATCCTCGAGGAGCACGAGTTCGCGTTGGAACTTGCCGCTGCGGAAATCCCCGTCATTGCGCCCCTCGCGGTGAAGGGTCGCACGCTGTTCGAGCACGAAGCGTTCCGCTATGCCGTTTATCCCCGGCGTGGCGGTCACTGGCCGGAGCTCGGTTCGGCCCAGGATCGCGAGTGGATGGGCCGGTTCCTGGCGCGAATGCACGCGGTCGGCGCGCGCCGGCGCTTCCAGCATCGGCATCACCTCGATTGGCGGCTGTTCGGCCGCGAGTCCGCGCAGTACCTGCTGCAGGAAGGTTGGCTGCCCGATCACATCGCCACGGCGTACGAAACGCTGGCGGTGGACCTGCTCAGGGTCATCGAGCAGCGCTTCGCCGAGTGCCAGCCTCTGCGCCAACTGCGCCTGCACGGCGACTGCCATTCGGGAAACGTGCTGTGGACCGACGACGGGCCGCATTTCGTCGATCTGGACGATTGCCTGACAGGCCCGGCCATACAGGACCTGTGGATGTTGCTTTCGGGGCCGCCGGAGGAAATGAGCCTGCAACTTGCGGACATCCTCGACGGCTATCGCCAGTTCGCGGATTTCGACTACACGGAGCTGCGTCTGATCGAGCCGCTGCGGACGTTGCGCATGATGCACTACGCCGCCTGGCTGGCCCGTCGCTGGGACGATCCGGCCTTTCCGCAGGCGTTCCCGTGGTTTGGCGGGGTGCGGTACTGGGAGCAGCATGTGCTCGATCTGCGCGAACAGTTGGCTGCGATGGAGCAGCCTGTCCTGCGGCCAGATCGGTAAACGAGCTGTATGTCGCGCCGGATTCATGCTCGCAGTTATGTAAAACTCCTATTTTCAACAACGAGTTAGGCCGTATTTTTTGCTGCCTGGTCGAGCTTTCTGGTCGTCGGAACCGGTAGACTCCCACCAATGACTGTCCCGGCCAGCGCTGGAAGCTGCTGCGGAACGGCAATATTTAGGAGCCTCGAAATGGAATTACCCCGCTTTTCTAACATCACCCGTAAAGCACGCCTCGTGCTGATTAGCGGCTTGGCGGCCGCGCTCGTGGCCTGCGGCGGCGGGAGTGGCGGCGACGACTCCGGCGGTGGCGGCGGCGGTGGAACACCACCACCACCACCACCACCACCACCATCGACCACCGGAACTCTTTCCGTCACGGTGACAGATGACGCGCGTGTCGCAATCGACGGCGCGGCCGTTCGTGTCACAGTGGGTACGGTCGCACTGCCGCCCGCGACAACGGGGCCGAACGGCATCGCGAGCATCCCCAACGTCCCGGCCGGCACGGCCACCGTGGAGGCCAGCAAGGACCCTTACATATCAGGTACCACGTCTGCGCCCATCACCGCCTCCCAGACGGCATCGGCGACGGTCATCATTCGACGCACGGGACAAATTGCTGCGCAGGTCCGTGACAGTTTTGGTGCGCCTGTGACTAATGCCACGGTCACAGCCTCGATCGAAGGTCAGGTTATAGTCGGAGTGACCGCTGTCAACGGCACCGTAACTCTGCAACGGGTTCCGACCGGCGCCGTGTCGGTCACGACGACCGCTTCTGGTTTTACGCCATCGGCCGCTTCGGTCGTGACGGTTGCGCAGGCGCCCCCGGCACCGCCGGCAATCTATTCAGTCGAACTGCAACGAAACGTGCCGGCCGTCAGCGGTTTCGTGACCGTCCATACGGGCGTGATTACTGCGACTGGCGGAACGCTTGAATTCCCGGTTCGTGTCTTCGTCATCGATGCGAGTGGCCAGGGCATCACCAACCTGACCGCCGCAAACTTCGCCTTGCAGAATTGTGCAGATACGAATCCGACCGAGTTCGAGTGCGTCCAGGTCATTGCTTCCGACCCGGACATAGATGCCA
>Ga0105097_10000596_pt1 | contig 16628 bp, 19 predicted proteins | sample PPLLak12cMay2015_FD_87035 | JGI IMG/M metagenome (GOLD analysis project Ga0105097, IMG submission 87035) | Freshwater sediment microbial communities from Prairie Pothole Lake near Jamestown, North Dakota, USA - PPLs Lake P7 Core (1) Depth... | ecosystem: Environmental > Aquatic > Freshwater >...
CATTAGTTGGTATCGTATATTGGGTTGGTAACAATATTTGTCCGTTACGGTAAACTTGCACTACATTTACGCCACCTACTATTAATGTATCACTTTGCGTCCAAGTCAAAGTTGAGGAAGAAATATTCGTAAAATCTTGTCTTGCGTAAAATCTACCCGTTGTATCCGCGTATGCTTTGGTTGCGTAGTTGGCTAACATTGCAGCCGTATCACTTACTAAAAGTGTTGGCGTTGTATCTCTCCATAAACCATTAGAATAATATAAAGAGGCATTTGTAACTGGCGAAGAAATAGCCACATCATGAAGCTCGTTTAATTTATAACCCGATGCTACACGAATGGCTATTGTGCCATTGTTTGAAGATGAATTAATACAAAAGCCGATAGGCATATCAAGGTTAGGCGCAATAGGCTCAACATCTGTCCAAACACCAGCCGTAGTTGGCGAAGGGTAAAGAATTGCACCATCCGCAAAGGTATCGGTGTTGACTTGTCTTATCTTGCCAAATGAAATAACGTAACCATCATCACCGTTAGTTAAATCGTGTGCGGTTATTCCTAATAGCAATTTTGCATCTATTGTGCCATTTGCTATGAATTTAGATACAGATATACGACCACTTGCTCCTAATGTACCACTTGCGTAAACAAGGCTATTTTTTGCAATGGTTGAGCCTGTTTGATTTTTTACCAACCAAAAGTTTTTAAAGCCTATTTCATTTGGCACTTGGTCATACATTCCTAACACAACCGTACCTAACTCATAATCCCATCGCATTTTAGCCGTGTCAACATTGTTAGGTGAAACACTTGTATCAAAAAATAAAGAGTCAACAGGCTGCGTAAATGATCCGCCACCTACTAAAGATGCCCAGACGCCTTGTTTCCAAACATAAATACTTCCCGTTACACTATCTAACACTAAATAGGCTTTTACATTCTTATCTGCATAGCTTGTCGGCTTAGTTATTGTATCAGAAACAAGACCTCTCCAAACCAATCCGTTTCCCGTAGTCTGAAAACCAAGTCTTTGTTTGTTGCCTGTGATTGGGTAGGGAATGGAATCAATAGAGGCATAAGATAACCCTGCCACCAATAAGAAAGCAATAACAAGTCCTTGGCGTTTGTTCCCTACTTTGTCAATGGTTTTGCCTATAAACTTTCTGGCTATTCCCATTACCAATTCATTGGCTAAAACCTTGGCAATGTTCCCAACGGCTTTTAAAAACTTTCTTTCTTTTTTAGGTGCTTTAATTTCTTCCATTATACAATTATGAAAAATATGACATAATTAGAACCATCGTAATGAGTAGATGAATCTATTGTTATAACTGACCCAGCAACGGAGAATTGACTACTAATTAATTCCTGACCATTTTGGAAAATTAAAAGTTGCTCTAAATTTGAAGGTAATACGCCTGCATTTTTTGTAACGGTTAAAATGGCTGTATAGCTATTTAAAAAGGATTCTTTAAAAACTTTTGTAACACTACTATTTTGAGTATTAGGTTCACTGTTATTAGGTGTAATAGCACCAGTTCCTGCAACTCCCCCAGCAGAATGATTTGATGTTCTTCCCGAATCAAAATCCAAACCACGGTATAAAACTGTTTTTTCAGTATAACCCATTATGATTGATCTATAATTTGTACAAATGTACCACTTACTATATCTGTAAGCAAATCTAAACTTGCGCTTTCCATTACATAAGTTAAACCATCTACCTCTATAGCTTTGTGTGGATACCAAGGTTCGTTGAGATCTAGCATTTGAAATGACATACTAACCATTTTCTTAACAGGAAATAATTGACCTTTAATTATTTCATTTACCAATAATTGATTAATGTTTTTACCCGTACCCGTGTTACCAACTCTCCATCCTGTGCCATCTGTAATTTGCCAAGCATTTGAATCATTCTTTACACGGATTGCACCAGGTGAACCTAAAGAAGGACCATCACCAATGAATACTCTTTTTTTGACACTAATGCTACTTGTGTCATTATTAAACGAACCAAACACAACAACGTCATTTTGCCCATTTAAATTACCGGCCGCAAGATGTTCCATAAACAAATTACCTAACTCGTAAAATTTAAGATAACTTGTAAGAAGGTCTGTATTGTTTGCAGTTTGTACCCTTGTTAACATAAACCTTACACCTAAATCACCACTTTCTGGCATTTGAGGACTTGTCCAATTTACAATTATATTATCAACACTTCCACCATTTGCTGGTAGTGTAGTTGAGCCACCAGGTATTACAAACTTGTAATAATTAAATGTTTGTTCCCATGTTTGAGCAGTAAATGTATGTTGGAATCCATTGTAACTCACCTCTCTTCTTAGCCAATATTTTACATGGTTTACTTTTACATAATTAATTTTACCCCTAAATGATGTATTAGGGTCAAAAGTTAATTGTTCAGTATTTATACAAACAATTCTTTCGTAATATTCACCACTAACAGTAATATTATAGGAGTCGCCACCTAGTCTTACTCTTAATGATCCTGCGTCAACCTCTATTCCAAATGAAATATAATATGTTTGCCCAGCTACAGGAGTAAAGTTAGTATACACTAAATTTCCTGTTGCATTAATTGCATTAGCATAACCTAATGCATCGCCATTGTCATCAGAAAAAAACCAACCACTACCTAATGTCCATGTTGTAATTTCGGGAGATCTATTGGCAGTTAAAAAGTCGATAAGATTTACGGCAATTGGTCTAAGTTCAATTACAAATGCACCCTCTACAATATGTTCAGCTATAGGTGAAACACCAACTTGACTATCGCGGTATTTCATTACACTTGTAAAAGTTATTGTAGCTTCGTTATTATTATAATCCAAATCTTTCGAAGCAAAAAATTCAGTTGCTAAATTATTAAATACTTTACCAGCCAATAAATTTACACTAGCAATATGCTCATATTCTATATCTAAATCTTTTATATGACCATAATATCCCCATCTACCGGATGCAAGTCTTAATAATTTTGTTTCAGCGTCACTATTGTCGTTTACAATTGATGTTTCAAAACTACTTTGTTGTAATAAGGTAGATGTTAAATAGTATATATTTATTAAAACTGCTGAATTTAAATAGCTATTAGGTTGAACCATAAAAAATTTTCTATCACTAAAAAAGAAACGCATACCTAATGGTATCATCATTCTTTTTAAGACATCATAGCACTTCATATAAGTAATATTGTCTTTAGTATCTATAGTGTAAAAAACCTTGTGGTTTATGCGCATCCTTATTAAAGGATCTATACTGGATGAATAAGTCCAACTGTCTTCATGCCAATTAAAAGCTGATGCTAATACACCTACATTTGTTCCATAAATAGATGGTACATAAGTTATTTTTTGCAAACAATTATTTACATGATTTATAATTGTATCGTCTCCTTGATAAAAATCATAGCCTTCTGGTTTATAATCAATACCTTTTAACCAACCAATACCGTCAATTGCATTTATATCGTAAAAATATCCTACTGACAAAGCAACATCATCGTATTCAACAAGGTCAGCTAAAACATAGCCGTACCAATAAAAATTAGGTGAATTACTAAGGTCATAACCAGTAAGCCTAATAGTAAATCTACCTTCTGGACTAACTAAAAAGTCTGTTAAAAATTGCTCCTTAACATTGTCGTTTATTAAAATAGTAAATTTAAAGTTAGATGCTATTATAGGAGCGTACCTTTCTAAACCATTTTCAACATCAGACTGCCATGTTATTTCCGAATTAATAATATCAACAGTACTAGAAACACCAGAAAAGTTAACATCATCTATTACAAGATAATATTTGCGACCTTTTTCAGAATAAAATGTAGAGGTGTACCTTGTAGCCATTATCTTATTCTTGTGTTTATGTTTCTTGCTTTTTCCATTATAACTAACAAATCACTTCCTTCAACTCTTGTAGTTAAAACATAAGGATTTCCACCACCTACATCACCTAACATACTTTTAAGTTTAGACAATGGAGCAATAACTTCGGGGTCATAACTTGCTCCACGGTTATCACCAACTGTTGCCAAAGTAGGACCAAATGCCAAACCACCCTGTGCAAGTTTAACAGTATCCATTTTTGATTTAAGAAAAGATATAGCCGCAATACCCAAACCAACCGCAAGAATAGTACCTAAAGGATTTCCCTTTGTACCATCTAATGCAGCGGTTACATTTTTTACTAAAAGTAATTGTAAAGCTGAATTTACTGCGTCTAACATTACATTTACAAAAGTTTTACCAAATGCTAATGCGGCATTTTCTCCATTTGCTAATGCAGTACCTAAAGCAACAAAACTATCGGCTAATGCATTGCCTAAATTTACCGACAAAGCTTCACCAACAGTATCAATTGCCTCTCCTAATTGGAAAAAAGATTCTCTTAATTTTTTTATATTTTCTGTTGGTTTAGGGTCTGAAAGTTTTTGTCTTAATTTATCTATTGCTCTTTCGCCTTCAGAAAGTCTATTTTGTTCTAAAAAATCACCAAGATCACCGCCTACAAGTTTATCTTGAATTATTGGACTAAATGTAGCAACAGTTTCTCTTCTATTTGCTTCGTCATTTATTGCGTTTTGTTGTTGTTCATTTGCAGCATCTGCTTCGGTTGGTAAAGGTTTAAAATCAGTCCATGAGTCTATTTTCTCAAGTTTTTGTAATGCAGTAATAACACCTTGTATCTCAAGTTTTATAGAGCGTATTTGAGTTGCTAAAGCCTCCGCTCCTTTAGAATTTTCCCCATACAATAAAACTTGATCTTCATATCTTTTTTCAAGATTTTTTAATGTTTCTTGTAGTTGCTCAAATTTAGTTTTTGTTTTATCAGCCCCAGCACTAAAAGTATTATCACCAGATAATATATCGTCTAATACTGGAGCGTCTCCAATTAATTTTCTTAATTCTTCAGATGTTTTTTTCCATGCTTTTTCTATAATTACACTTTCTTTTTGTATTTTTTCTACTTCTTTATAAAGACTTTTAATATTTTGATTAGCAGACACGGCATCTATAGCATTAAAAAAACTTATAGGTGCTTTTCCAGATGATATTTTTCTTAATCTTTCTATTTCTAAGGTTTTTTCTTTTTCCTTATCTAATAAATCTATTGACCTTTGTAATTGTTTATCCGCTACACCCTGAAGCCTCATTATGTCAAACTTCTTAGTCAATTCTGTATTTAGTACGGTCATTACACGAGTCATATTATTTAAATAATCTTGCTCGGTTTTTAAATCTGGTAAATATTGTCCGTATTTATTTTTTATATCAGTCAATAATTTAAGTCTTAAATTATTACTAATATTGGAATCTTTTATAAGTTTAAAGTTTAATTCTAATTCTGTTATTTCCTTTCTCATAGCCTTTGCCGAAGATGACAAATGCCCAGATAAATCATCAATAGGTTTATTGGCTTGAATTACACTATATGCAAAATAACCAATAGCTGCGGCAGCTGCTAAAGCCATTGTTACCCAACCACCAGCTAGTACTTGATATGTACCAGTAGCTTTGTTTAGTTTAAACATTACGGCCGTTAATTGACCAAACATCATGGTTATTGTACCAATAGCACTTCCTAATTGACCTACAACCCAAAGTAAACCACCTGCAATAGCTATATATTTTGCACCATTAATCATGTTGCTTTGCATAGCATCACTTAAACTACCCCACCAATTTAACATACCTTCAATAGTATTAGAAATAGATTCTAATGCTCCTTCTAAATCTATATTTTTAAGTATTGCCTTTCCAAGTTCAACTTGAGTAAATTTAAGGCTATCTTTAAAGTTATCAATGTTATTTCTTAATCCACCCGTTGCGGCTATAACCGCTGGTAAGGTTTGTAAAGAGGCCACCAATTTCATATTAAAATCAGCAGCCGCTATACCGGTCTCCCTAACTTTTTCTATATTTCTTGTGCCAAATGCTTTCTCTAAAGCATCTCCTATCAATGGTACATTCTCCTGTAGTATTCCAAAGTCTTCTTGTAAGATTCTATTCTTACTAATCATTTGAGTTAACTGCTTTGTAACAGAGGCAAGATTAACCGCACCACCGCCACTTGCAGCAATGGCAGTACCAAAACCTATTAAAGTTTTTCTTGCGTCTTCAGCACTTAATCCAACCGCCTGTAAATTAACTGAACCTCTTACCGCTTCTTCAAATCCAAGACCTGGTAATTTAGCAGCCTCTTTGAGTTTCATCATTTCACCAGCCGCAGCACCAGCACCGCCCATTATACCAGACAACGCTCTTTCTAAACTATCAAAATCAGCAGCAGCATTTACGGCAGTAGCACCAACGGCCATTAATGGGGCAGTAAAACCAAGGCTAATGCCACGTCCTATAGCAAGTGACTTTTGGGAGAAAGCTGTAATGTTTCTGCCAATTGTCTTTAAGCTTCTCTCAAAAGGAGTCGCATCAGCCCTGATTTTTATACTAAGTATTCCTGCCATTGTTTAAATCTTTTCTCCGACACTTTTGGTTGTTATAACTCCGTCCATAAACTTCATCATATCATAATCTTTAGTTGTCAATTCTCTTTTCTTCTTTTTATTATCCCACTCAAATTTAATCAAATCTGTTGGTTTTAATTGTGCATTTTTACCCGTATGTGGCATAACACTCCAATAAGCCATAAACCTAGTTTGTTCCCAGGTTCTTCTGTATTCCGAATCTTGTCTATCAAAATGACCTTTAATTTTTATAAATAATTCTCTTAGGTCAAATTGATTCATTTCATCCGGTGTCATCTGTAAATCACCCAAACACAATCTTTCTATATCCTCTACCTCTATTACTTTTGCATTTGGGTCACTTATTTTTTTTCGTTTGGTTTTTCACCTCCCATACTTTCTGACAACAATTCACTAAACTTATTTACCATGTTGTAATCATCAATAAGTTCAGCAAATGTTTCTAAGGTAAATGGATTTTTTTGTTCTTCCCTTTTATAGCCATTTTGTACACCTAAATACAATACCTCATACAATAAGGTTAGATCATCTTCAAGTGCTTTGCTAAATTCAGAGAATTTAATTTTTTTCTGTTTAAGGAATAATGACAATGCATAACCACCAATTTTGAATGGAATGTCTTTGTCTTCAATTTTTACATGATTTACCGAGGTCATAAAAATAATTTAAAAGTTAAAGGCTAAAGGGAGCAAGACTTTCTTGCCCCCAAATTAGCCTCGTGTAAATATTATGCAATTGGAGTAAGATTTATTGTGGTACTGTAAGCACCTTGTCCAGCACCATTAACTGCGGCTACTCTAAATGTATGTGAAGCATTTAGGCTTAATACACCAGCAGTAATTGTAGTTGTTGCAGTAGTACTAACACCATCGCTAAATGTTACATAAGTAGTATCATCACCGCCTGCAAGTTTATATTGAACTACATAATCTGTAAGTGCAGGTTTACCAACCGCAGAAGGTGCAGTCCAAGTTAATGTTATTGCACCACCAACACCAGCACTACCATTTAAGTTAGTAGGAGCAGCTAATACCGCATTAGTAATTTTTGTTACTGCGCCATTAATTCTTAAAGATGCTGATGCAGTTACGTTTTCTTGATTAGATGAGTTAAGTGATAAACTTTCAATATAAGCAGAGAAAGTATATATTGAATCATCAACCACGTCTGTAGTGTAGGTACAAGTAATTGCTCCGCCATTATTCCAAGTATCAAATAATGTATTGAATTTAACATTCGCACTAGTGTCACCTACATCGGCAAATAGTAATTCAGTTGAGAAAGTTGCAGATTTTTGACCTGGGGCAACTTCAACCCAAGCGGACGTATTGTCTTTGTGTGCGATTTCTCGCATCGCTCTTGTTAAGTCTAATGTATCAGATGTTGAGTATGCTACCGCAACGTCTCCTACATATAAACGCAACAATGATCCATTTACAATTCCTGTAGTAGGCATAGTTATTTTATTTTAGTTTTGTTTTTAATTGGTTTTTCATCAAAATCAATTCCTTCACCATCTTCTTCCTCTTCCATTGAATATAATTCACTTTCCGGAACAATTATAGGAACGTAAACCATTTCTTTTTCTGGTTCTGCTTGTTGTTGTGGATATACCTCAACACTTTGACCATGATATTCTTGTGCGTAACCTAATTTAATAAGTTGACTTGCTTTTGCAGTCAATACATCGCAAACATTACCAACAAGAAAATTATCATACTCTTTAATAAATATTATTCTCATATATTATTGATTTTAAACAAATAATCTTGAACCATCCAATATATCTTATCCTCCATTATAGGATCTCCTGTAGTTTCATCTTCAAATACAACCCAATCTACTTTTACATTAGAATAAGTACCTCTTTTATTATCAAAAGCCACTCTTAATGCATCTGCAACATTGTTTGATGTATCGTAATTTTTAGAATAAATAAAAAAGTTAATCTTAAATTCATCTTTAGGACTAACTAAATTTTTAACTCTTGTCGGATTAGTGTTTACTTTAGTGTAAGTAATATATGGATAGGTAACTTCCATAGGTGCTTCTTCTGGATAAATTCTAGTTCCAATTAAGCTAACCAAATTAGCGTTAGCAGCAGCCATAGCGTATATTACATTTCCAATATTCATTATGTTCTAGTGTATGTTAATCCAGCGCTCCTGGTTTCTCTTTCAATAATTCTTTCAGCACCTCTTATAATTATGTCACCCGTTCTTTTTTCAGCTTTAATAAATCCTTGTAATAAGGCTTTATTTCTAAATTCATTTGCTCCACCAAATACAAAGTTTGCATAGTAAGCATCTGACTTGTTTATACCATCAAACGGACCTTTATCCATTTTTGTTGGGTACTGTTTTAATGGTCCTATGACAATAGTATCCTGTCTTCTTAACCTTGGTTTAAAGGGATTAATAACTTTTATACTATTCCTTAAATGACCAGCCTTATAAGTAACCTTTATTCTTCGAGTTGATTTTTTGCTTTGTATGTACCTATAATGTTCGGGAAACCTATATACAGGAATTTGAGGTTTAATAGCATCAATCATAGGTTTTGATGCATTAGTAATAATGTCAACTTTATTTTGATTCCAATCCCTCATTGCGTTGGTTCTTAAATGCTCAAGGGCTTTCATTACATCTCTATCGTAAATTTGTAAGGTCATTGAATATTCACCTCTAACAAACTTACCACCTTGTTCAGCTAATCTTTGTTCGTTCCTTGCCCTTGCGTAGGCAACTCCTCTTTCTGTATGTCCAAATGATAATGGTCTTCTTGGCATATTAGTATGACGTTCTAAATGTTCCTAAACAATCCATAAACCTTCTATCGTTACTTACTTCAATTCTTTCAATTTGAAATAAATCATTGCGATATAAAAATCTACTTTTAATAGTAACATTTGTGTTAAAACGAATAGTAAATAATATTTTTTGCTGACCAACAATTTTATCAGCATCTTCTTCTTCAAAACCAGTTTTATAATCTACAGAAGCCCATAGGGTAGCAATATTAGTAAATGTTTCTAATTGAAAACCACTAGCAGATTGAGATATTGTTCTGTTTTGCAAAACTACTCTTTCTCTCATTTTTCCAACAACTTCACTTTTATTATACCCAATCATATTTATACCTATTTAACATTACATCTGTAGCGGTTGGCATTTTATGAACTGCATCACCACGATTATCATACATTGAAGCAACTAGTTTTAAAATAGCTATCCTAATGTCTGAAGGACAATCTGTAGCAGAAGTTCCATATCCAGCAGTATAAGTAATAGTTACATCGTTTAAAGACAAGTAAGTGTCCGGAAAGTCTTGATCTACTGCTTCACCTATAATGCCTCTAAATGTATCTACCTCATATAAACTTGGTGATAATACTTGAGAAACACCATTTTCATCTAAATAAGTAATAGATGATACCGCAATACAAGGATATACTAACAATTTAATTACGTTTTCATAATCAGTTGCTACTTTGTAGCTTGATGGAAAACGCTCTAACTTTTGTACAATAGTTTTTGTAAGGGTAGATATATTTTGTCTTGACTCTACGGCTTGTCTTGCGGCCTTTAGCATTGTAGTAATAAGAGAGTCATCAGTCGAATCATCAACTTTCAAATAATTTTTGACTTCCGCAGATGTCCATAATTCATTTGTCTGATCGACTGTTACTCTCCAAATTTTCATCGCTTAATTGCTTTTTTAGGTTTTTCACTAATCTTTGTTTCTATAACTGGATTATTTTCAGCTACAATAGGTTTATCTGTTAAGGATTCAGCTATTCCTGCTTTAATCAATTCCTTTGCCGTCATCTCATTTAATTCAGCCACATCCCCTTGAAAATATGCAAGGGAATGTGGTGAACCAGATGGCGATTGGATAAATCGCACCTTCATATTATGGATTTTTAGCTACAAAATACGCAGTATACTTAGTTGACTGTGTACCAACACCAGTTAAAACTAATCTATACTTAGTGCCACCAATTAAGGCATCTTCGTTAGATTGTACCATTCCATTTACATTAAGTGTATCTAATGTAGCAACGCTGGTGTAATCAGTAGAACTTGCCGCTTGTCTTACTGTAGGCAAAATGTATGTAGTGCCGGACAAGTTAGTAGCTACAATAGACCAATAACCGCTCCATGGGCTTAATAAGCTAACAGGAATAGTAATGGTGTCTATTTCAGCATCGGTAATTGTGTCACTTACTGAATAGCTATAAAAAGTGCTTGATGCATCATCATAGTTAGCATCAAGTGTCTTGCTTCGGTCGTTTTTAAATGCAGTCAATCCAATAGCAGCAAAAACAAACAAACCAATTAAAATATTCTTCATTTTATTAAGATTTATATACCAGTAATATCCGCATCTTTAATAGCGGCAAATGATTTAGCATGACGAACGGCAGAATCCCACCAAGAGTTAACTACAATGGTAACCAATGCATTTTTGCTTGATGAGTATGGATCAACCACAACATCTAAACCAGCCCATTGTCCAATTAACAATTCAGCAAAGTTTCCAAAAATTACTGAATGTAAATCAGTTCCACCACCTTTAGTTAAGTTACTTGGTACTTGCGTAGAAACGTAAGCACGGTAGCCATTTAACAAGTCAGTTCTAACTCCTTGTTGTCCAACTGGTGGCGCACCATCATTCCATACAAACTGGGCAGTACCACTTGCTTTCTCAGTATTCTTTAAGAAACCTCTTACACCAGGTGTAGTAAGGTAAGCTAAAGTACCAAAGTCAGCATTATCAGTAGCCAAAGCAGTTTCAAGGTCAATAATATGCTTGTATGTCAAAGGACCACCATCAGTACCGATTGCAACCGAACCAATACCAGCAGTATTTAAAATACCGAAGAATGGTTGTGTTGAATTATCGCCATTAATCAAAGCATAATCTAATGCTCTGTTAACTGCTTCGCTCAAACGATTTCTTACAAAATTCTCAACGTCAATAGATGATTGAACAAGTAATTGCTTAGAAATATCAGTAAAAGCACCCAAACGATTAGGTGACATACTAATTTTATCAAAAGTTGGGCTTGTTTCATCATTGGCAGAGTTTTCAGTTTCCCAAACCGCAGTAGCCGCAGCATCATTACGAGGAAAATCTAAATTACCAGTCAATCCTGTAAGTAAGGTTGCACCAGCTTGAATAACTGCCAATCTTGGGTCAAGAAATGGAATCAAATCACCCAAAATGGTTGGTACAGTATTACCACCAGCAACCGCACTCGTAGCAGTCATATCTCTCTTCTCATTCTTTACAATCATCTTAGGAATGTAAAGATTACCCGAAGCAGAGATACCAGCTTGTTTAAATTCTCTTTCAGCCTCTTGGTGCATCTCTAACTCTAAACCATCAAGGTTTTTGTTATTAGCAATAAGATTAGCTGCTCTAAGGAATGAATAACCTTTTTTAACTCTTTGCTCATCGTTAACTTTGTTTTCGTTAACTTTTGTTGCAGGAGTAGCCATTCTTTTAGTTTCGGCCTCAATCATCAAATGATTATCAATATCATTCTCTAAATTGGTAACCTCTGTCCTAATCGTGTTTAACTTTGACCTTTGATCGTCATTGGCATTTGCACCCAATGTTTCGATAGCAGAAATCAAAGTGCGCATTTCTTCTATTTTAGCGGAACGCGACTGTTTTAATTCATCTGATTTCAACATTTTAATAATTTTTTAATTTGTTTAAAAATTCAACAAACTCATTGAAATTGCATTCCGCTTTTTCATTTTGTTGAATATGTTTTTCCATATTCCTAGCAGCAACAGTAGTATTCGGGTTAGCCGGATATGTTACTGGAGAAACATCATATACTTTGTTAATTTTCTTTATTGTTCTTTTCCATCTTCCCTCCATTAACTCCCATGCATCACCATCTTCTTTGATATCAAAAGCAAATGATGATTGATAAATATCGCCTCTATTTATTAAAATCATTACATCCTTAGCTGCGGATGTTTCTGGAGGATTAATAGTGTAAACGAGACTTTTATCTTTTACCTCAATCTTTAATGTTTTGTTTTTAACCCTACCAAGTACAATGTTTTGGTCGTGATTAAATAAAGCAGCTGCCTCGGAAAAATCAGCATAATCAAAAGCGTGTTCATCTATAGCTTCGTCAAAATACCCCATATCATAAGCAGAATTTAAAGACGATGCAGTTCCTTGAATCTCATTATTTTCAAGGCTTTTATATTCAATATTAAAATATCTTGTTTCCATATGTTATTGTTGTTGAACATTATTTTGTTGACCTTCAGTTGGTACTTCCCTACTGTTAGACGCTAATGGCATACCAAACTTATCACCGCCTTCGTACGGGTTAAATCCTTCAAGATTTCTTATTTCATTAGGAGCAATGGCTCGAATATTATAAAGTTTAGTGTAAAATTCTGCTCTAGCCATAACATCACCACGGTACAATTCATCGAGATCTAATTTAACATAGTATTTGCCCCAATCTTTTTGTGGAAATAGCTTTGTGTTAAATTCATTTTCAATTCGCTTAGTCCACGCTCTTAAAGTGTACTGAACAAATATTCTGTTTAATATCTCAATGTTGGTTGTAGATATATTATTGTTTCCTAAAAGCAAAAAGCCTGGAACACCAGTTAAATTAGATATATCCTCAATAGTTAATTTTCTTGCATCAATATCTGCAGCTTCTAACCTTGAGGCAATAGGTTTAAATTTAAATCCAGCCTGTAGAAAGGCTACACCCTGTTGATTGTTAGGTCCGGAGTGTTTATCTGCCCAAGACTTCTTAATTACATTTAACTGATCTTCGTTTAAGATTAAATCTGTTTCAACAGTTCCACTTAAATTAGTTCCTTTAGCATAAATGTCATTACCATAGTCAATTTCGTGTAATGCTCTTGATAAAGTGGTTTTACCAGCCTCAATCAAACTTTTACCCCAATAACCGTTCTCACTAAATGATTTTATGTGTAATACCTCTAAAGAACTATAAATTTCCGTACTACCTTCTAATTTATAATAAAACTCATCGTTTATCTTGTACATTTCCCAAGGAACATCAACTAAATGTAAATCAATTACATTTCCTGCTTGATTTCTGTTTGGTATAATGAGAACATTGCCACTTTTGGTAGTCATTGAACCATTTACCGCCTGTCTTATTATAGCTTCACGAAAACTAAAAGTATCGTATTTGCTTGATGGTCTGTATTTAATTAAAGAGTACAAAGGATGACTTATTGCCTCAACAACATTGCCATCGGCTTTAGTTTCGTATATTGAAAATGGTAAAGATGCAATTTGCTCCGATAAAATAGATAATGCCCTAAAATAGGCTGGTATAGACAGGGATGTTTCGTGACTAACTCTTCGTTGGTTAGTTCCAAACAATTCTTGGTACAATTTCCAGTCTTTGGCAGGACCAAGATTGGTAATTCTACTTCTTTTAATGAATTTTACTATTTTATTCAAAAATTCCATATTGCAAAGATGATTATTAATAATTTTATATGCAAATAAAAAAATTAACCAATTATCAAATTAAAATCTAAATTAATTTTGTTTTTAGGGTCAATAGCCTCACCAATAGCCATAGCTGCTGCAACCATACCGTCAATTTTCTCATTAGATTTCCTCTTGTCAAACTTAACTAATCCTGTAGAGTTAATAATTAATGCCACATTTGATAACATCCACTTTGCTACCGGATCACCATCGTGAAAAACTCTTTTCCCAATTATCATTTTCTCAAACTCACATATAGGTGTATTCATCTCTGGAAAACTTTGTGGGAATGGTTTTACATTAACACTTCTTTCTTGTAATGATATGACAACGTGTGTTGCTCTCCAAGGGTCATATGCTAAACTTCTAATGTTGTATTTTTGGAATAATAGGTAAATATCATTAATGATTACGTCATTATCTACAATATTACCATTTGTAACCTTAATACTTCCATTTAAAGCCCAATCCATATATGGAACACCATCTCTAAGACTTCTATCTTTTACATTTTCTTCGGGTATCCAGTATTTCCACAACAAAAAGGCTGGTTTGCCGTCAAACTCTGGGAAGAATAAGCAAAAAGCACTAATATCAATCGTTTGAGCCAAATCCAATCCACCAAAAGCTGGTCTGTTTAATAAAAAGTCATTAGTGATTATCATTTGACATTCATTCCAGGCATTTTCGTTAATCCATGTCGCATGAGTATTTGTCCAAAAGTTTAGATTCTTTGTCATAAAGCCAATTTGCTTGGCTGCACCTTCATTTATGGCTTTTGTGTACTGGTCTTGTAAATAACCCATACCAATTGTCACATTCATAGATGGATTAGACTTAACCCAATTATTACTATCTTGCCAATCATCTTCCTCATCTAAAGAAAATATTAAAGGAAAAACCGCATCATCGTGTTTATGACCTTTAATAATATCTACACACACTTTTCTCAACTGGTAACACGGACTTTCCTTATTAAATCCAGCGGTAGTAGTAATTAGAATTAATGGCTGACTTCTACTACCAATACCAGATTCCATAATTTCAAGTACCGAACTGTCGGGGTGCGCGTGAAATTCATCCACTATAGCCACATGGGGATTTAGCCCATCTAAAGTTTTAGCATCAGATGATACAGGAATCATCTTGGAGTTTGATCCGGTAGAGTAAATTGAGTGCGCTCTTACTTGAACCATCTTGTTTACCGCTGGGCTATCCTTTTTTAAATAATCCAATATCACTTTCGCGGCATCCCAACATATCCTTGCCTGGTCACGGGTAGTAGCAGCCGTATAAATCTCTGCACCCTTTTCTTGATCAAGTATAAAAGAAGCTACCGCAGTAAGGGCAGCAGTCTCCGTTTTTGCGTTCTTTCTTGATATTTCAAGGTAAACCTTCCTAAATCTACGTTTTTTGTCAATTTTACGCTTCCAACCAAAAATCATAGCCCAAAAGAACTCTTGCCATGGCATAACATTGACATTCATGGCAGCATACTCACCTTTAGTCAATCTACAGACTTTCATAAAGGAAATATAGGTATCTGCAGCCTTTTGGTCGTAATAGTAAGGAAAATTAGCATTTTCCGACTTCTTTACGTCATCATAGTGTCTTTGGATGGCTAACTTAGCATACTCACCAATCAATTCTTTTTCTAAGTCAAACATTATGCGTTCTTAATTAACTTCATGATTGGGTCTTCTTCCTTTTTGTCTGCTCTGTTAAAGTATTCAAGCTTTAACCTTGCCTTCGGATCAAGTCCAAACCTATCAGACATATCATTGTAAATCTCAACTGACTGCTTGAACATAGTCCACTCTGGAGAAATCTGCTGAACACCATTAGGGTAAACAACCACACCATCGTTTTTAAGGATGTTATTAGCAGCGTGTTGTATAACAGTCAGTAACCTTGCTAACATATTGATAGCAATTATGTCAACATTATAACTTGCATCAGCAGATTCAAGGTGCTTTTTTACTAATTCGACGGTATTTTGCTCCTCATCGCTTAAATCAAATGGATTATGAGCAATTATAGCCTGTGCAGTCATTTTTTTAATTCGACCTCGTTTTAAAGTTCCTTGTAGTTCTTTTAACTTTTCTGTTTTCATTTCATTGTACTTTTTTATCAATAATTGCCTTTATTATGTCTTCCTTGGACGATGGTAGGTAATAACCATCAGAACTAGCCATTCTAGCCGGAAGATAACCTCTTCCTTCCATATTACTCTTCACATGGTGACACCGTTTGCACAAAGTAAACAAGTTTCGCTCATCGTACGGATGACCACCGTCTAAGATTCTTATAACGTGGTCAGCAATTCCATTGTTGTTACCATCAGAGCAATCCGTAAAAATGCCTTTAGCCTCGCAAACCTCGCACATTGGTTTTCTTGTCTTTTGCAAATGACGAAGACGTTTCCACAACGGAGTGCCATAGAACTTGTTTTCTTCTTGATTTTGGTGAGGTTTCCTCTTAACTGGGTTCTCGAACCGACGATATGATTTATTGTTTAATATTGGCATATCACAAAAGTACAATTATTTTTTTACACCCACCCTTGATAATTTTGGATTGATTAGAGATTGAC
>Ga0105097_10000597_pt1 | contig 16604 bp, 14 predicted proteins | sample PPLLak12cMay2015_FD_87035 | JGI IMG/M metagenome (GOLD analysis project Ga0105097, IMG submission 87035) | Freshwater sediment microbial communities from Prairie Pothole Lake near Jamestown, North Dakota, USA - PPLs Lake P7 Core (1) Depth... | ecosystem: Environmental > Aquatic > Freshwater >...
AAACCGACCGGAACATCTCGCCGAACCCCTCGAGCACCTTGTCGAGCAGCGGTTCGACCGCCTCCGGCGTGCCGTCTCGCCCCGTGACTCCCGTCCCGCCCGTCGTGATGACGACGTTCACCTGCGGATCGGCAATCCAGCGCGATATCGCTGCACGGATCAGGTAGACGTCGTCGCGGACGATCAGCTTCTCGGCGAGCCGGTGACCCGCAGCGACCAGCCGCTCGACCAGCAACCGGCCCGACTTGTCGCTCTGTTCATCGCGCGAATCGGACACCGTGAGGACCGCGATGCTGACCGGCACGAATTCACGATCGCCGCCACCGTGTGCAAAAGACATGCTTCGACTCTCCCGCATGAGAAATGCCGGATCAGACCAGGCCGACGAACGGCTGCACCTCGACTTCCGTCCCCGGCTCCACGTCGCCTCCTTCCAGCGGCAGCACGATGAAGCAGTTGGCCTCGCTCATCGAGTGCAGCACTCCCGAGCCCTGGTGACCGCTGCTGCGCACCGTGTACGTGCCGGACGGCTGCCGCTCGAGGACGCCGCGCTGAAACTCCATCCGCCCGGGCGCCTTGCGCAGCCGGCTTTTGCAGGTGGCTCGCACGAGGATCGGCGGATCCGAATGGACGGCACCCATGAGCGCGCGCAGCGCCGGCTGCACGAGCTGGTAGAAGGTGACCATCACCGCCACCGGGTTGCCCGGCAGGCCGAAGAAATACGCCGGCCCGAATCGCCCGAATGCGATGGGCTTGCCCGGCTTGATCGCGACCTTCCAGAATCCGATCCGCCCATGTCGCTCGAGCGTCTCCGTGACGTAGTCCGCCTCGCCCACCGAGACGCCGCCCGACGAGAGGATGGCATCGGCGCAGGTCGCCGCCGCTTCGAACGCGCGAATCGTGTCCTCGCGTGAGTCCGGCACGACCCCGAGATCGATCACCTCGAGTCCGAGGCGCGCCAGCATGCCGTACAGCGAATAGCAGTTGCTGTCGTAGATCTGTCCGAGGGCAAGCGAGTCGCCGACCGACCGCAACTCGTCGCCCGTGGAGAAGGTCGCGACCCGCACCCGGCGCAGCACGGGTACCTGCCCGGCCCCGACCGCGGCCAGCAATCCGAGTTGAGCCGGTTGCAGGAGCGTGCCGGCGCCGATCGCCAGGTCCCCACGATGCACGTCCTCGCCGACGGGACGGACATGCTGGCCGACACGCTGGCCCGCTTCGATCACCACCCGATTGCCGTCCACACGCACCTGCTCCTGCATGACCACCGTGTCGGTGGACTCGGGCACGGGCGCGCCGGTCATGATGCGCACGCACTGCCCCCGCCCGACTCGGCCGGCGAAGGGTTGCCCTGCCAGTGACTTGCCGACGAGCTCGAAGGCGGCCGCACCCGACGACGGCAGGTCCTGGCCGGCAAGCGCGTAGCCATCCATCGCGGAGCTGCGATGCGACGGGACGTCCACGGTCGAGTGCACCGCGCTCGCGAGCACGCGACCCAACGCGTCTCGAAGACCGACGACTTCCCGCTCCGTCACCGGCACGACGTCCGCGAGGATGCGCTCGCGCGCCTCGTCGAGTCGCAGCAGCCGGTCGCCGTGACCAGCTCCGGCGCAGGAATCGGGCGAGGCCGGCTCGGGTTGCCGTGCTTCCGTCATCGACGCGCCGATCCGTGCATCGGACAAGGCTCCTCAGACTGAAACCGTCGTGGATGAAAGCCTCGTCGCGACCCGGTGACGCTCGGTCGGGTCGTTGACGTTCACGAAGCACTCCGGCTCGTCGCTGAAGTCGACCTGCGCGAGCCGCAGCTGCATCAACCAGGCGTCGACCCGGCGCCCGCCACCGGCGAGATAAGCCTGCAATCCCGGCGCAACCGTAGCACGCAGCATCAGGAAGACCGGCTGTACACGAAGGCCATCACTGGCGACCGCCGCCTCCGCCCCTGCGGCGACACAGGCCGCATGGAGACGGGGTGCAAGGTCGGTCGCCAGCAGCGGCGCATCGCACGGAACCACCAACAGGTAGTCGGTCGCCAGGTGCTGAAGGGCGCTGGCCACGCCCGCAAGCGGGCCGGGGTAGTTCTCGAGCGTGTCTGCAACCACCGTGCAGCCGTAGGCCGAGTAACGTTCACGATTGCGATTGGCGCTGACCAGAATCGAACCTACCTGGGGGCGAAGCGCGTCGAGTACGTACTCGAGCATGGGACGCCCGGCGAGGTCGGCGAGTCCCTTGTCCTCGCCACCCATGCGGCGGGAAGCCCCGCCAGCCAGGATCAGGCCCGTAACAGCATCGCGCGGATATTCCAGATACGAGACTCGCGGGGCCACGTCAGGATACCGGCCTCACGGGTTCATCCCGGCCGGCAAGCAAGCCCTGGATGCTGATGTACGACTTCACCCGCCCTCCGGTGACTCGGTGCCACCTCGATCGCGATTGTAAGCGATCGGGAAATGCGCAGAGGCGAAGTTGTGACCCATCGCAGCGCGGCCCTGCCAACCGTCGCCTCATTGGACGGGAGAACGACCTATCCGACTTGACGAAAATTGGCGCGTCAGCTTGTCGCGCCTATAAGAAGCGGAAGAACAAACCGTGCCCATGAGCCTGCAGCAGCCAGTCATCTCTGCAAGCGCCCATGGCCGAGGGAGGGAGCATGGGCACGACCGCGGCGCCGGCTTCGGTTCGGCAGCGACACAGTCCTGGCGCCGCGCTGACATTGCCGCTCCCTTCCGGTCCGTTCTGGTTCGCTGCACACGCGGTCCTGGTCACGGCGTCCCTTCTGCTGCCCCCGTCGGCGGCTGCGCAGGCGCCCGGAGAGGATCTCGAACAGATCATCGTGACCGGCTCCCGTATCGCGCGGCCGGACTTCGAGTCTGCAAGCCCGACCGTCAGCATCACGGCGGACGCATTCGCCCGCACCAGTTCAACGAGCGTCGATACGGTGGTGAGCCAACAGCCGCAGTTCACCCCGGACTTCACCAGCACCTCGAACAATCCCAGTAACGGTGGCCAGGGCAACGTGCAGTTGCGTGGCCTCGGCGCGACGTCGACGCTCGTGCTGCTGGACGGTCGGCGCATCGTGCCGGCCAACGGCAATGGAGTGGTCGACGTCAACGTGATACCCGCCTCGCTGGTCGAGAGCGTCGAGGTCGTCAGCGGCGGCGCGTCGGCGGTCTATGGCTCGGACGCGATCGCCGGCGTCGTGAACTTCAAGCTCAAGGACAAATTCAACGGTGTCCAGTTCGACGGCGGCTGGGGTCAGACCGACCGCGGCGACGGGTCGGAGTATTCCGCCGGCATCACGGCCGGACTTTCGTTCGCCGAGGGCCGGGGCGAGGCCTACGGATACGTCGGGTATTCCGAGCGCGAGGCAGTTAAACAGTCCGAGCGACGCTTCTCTGAGGTGACGCTCGGCTATTTCGGGCCGGGCGCCGGCGGGGTCGGACCGGACGGAGCTTTCCTGCCTTGGGGCAGTGCGGTTATTGCCGAGGGTCCGGGCGGGCTATTTCAGAGTCCCAGCCAGGCGGCGATCGACGCCTTGTTCGAGAGTTACGGCTTTGTGCCGGGCACCGTGCCGGGATTGAACAATGCCTACAGCGTCAATGCGGATGGCAGCGTGTTCTCGGTCGGCAATGGCAGCCCGGGCAGCGTGGTCAACTTCCGCGGCGAGCAGGACCCGCTGCTCTTCAACGATCGCGAGTACACCTACAACTTCGGTCCGTGGAACTACCTGCAACTACCCTTGGAACGCGTGTCGGCGTTCGGGCGCGCCTCGCTCGAGGTCGGTTCCGCGGCAGAGATCTACGGCGAGGCGCTGTACGCGGACTACACGGCCGATACCGCGCTCGCACCGACACCCGGATTCTTCATCTACCTGCCGATGACGAATCCGTATCTCCCCGCCGACCTGCGGCTCCTGTTCGAATCGCGTCCGGATCCAGCGGCGGATATCGTGATGTTCAAGCGATTCGTCGAGCTCGGACCACGCGTCTCGTCGAATGAGCACGACGTATTCCAGGGGACGATTGGCCTGCGCGGACAGGTGTTCGGAGACTGGTCGTACGATGCCTACGTGCAGGCCGGCAGCTACGATTCGACCGAATCGCAGTCCGGGAACGCGCTGCGCTCCCGCATCCACGAACTCACGTATGCAGCCGACTCGGACTCGCGGCCTGCGGGGGCCTTCGCCTGTTCGGCGCCGACGCGGTTTCCAGGGAGTGCGCCGATTACATCGCCGTCGGCGGGACGAATCGCGCCGGCTTCGACCAGACGATTGCCGAGGTGTCGTTCTCCGGAACGGCGGCCTCGCTGCCCGCCGGCGACCTGAAGATGGCGCTGGGTGTCATGTACAAGCGCGACGAGTACTTCTACCGGGCGGATCCGATCGGGTCCGTGATCCTCGATGACGGGTTCGAAGACATACTGGGCTTCAACGCCAGCGACGACATCGAGGGATCGGATCACAACACCGACATCTACGCCGAGGCCGCGATACCGGTGCTGCGCGGGGCGACCGGCGTGGAGCGACTCGAGGTGCTCCTCGGCTACCGCCACTCGGAGTACGACTCGGCGGGGGGCGTGGCTGCATACAAGGCCGAGCTGCTGTACGACCCGGTGCAGGCGCTGACGCTACGCAGCTCCTACCAGCATGCGGTTCGCGCGCCGAGCGTCTTCGAGTTGTACCAGCCGCTCCTGCCGACGCTTTACGACGCATCGGCGGATTTCGGCGTTCTCGATCCGTGTACCGCCGGCAGCGACGAGCGCAGCGGCCCAGACTCCGCGCAGGTCGAGGCTCTCTGCATCGCACAAGGCCTGCCCGCGGCATTGCTGGCGGATTACCAGAACTCCATTGGCTTCTTCCAGGGAGTCTATGGTGGCAATCCGGATCTCGATCCCGAGGCCGCGGATACGCTGACCATCGGCCTGGTGCTGCGGTCCCGGTCCGAGCGTCCGCTGTGGTCATCCATGCAGCTGTCGCTCGACTGGGACCGAATCGAAGTGGAAGACGCGATCATCCAGGCCTCGGCGCAGAACTACATTCCGCTGTGCTTCGATGCGCGGGTGAATCCCGGGTTCAGCACGGACAACGAGATGTGTCGCCTGTTCTCGCGCGACCCGGCCAGCGGCGACATCGTCGACCTGATGGACATCTACCAGAACATCGTGGGCTTCGAGGTGTCGGGCATCGACCTGCAGTTCGACTGGAGCTTTGGCGCCGGGCCGGGCGATGTCGGCGTCAACTGGCTGGCATCCTGGATGGATTACGTCGAGACGATCGAAGCCGAAGGACTCCCGCCGGTCGATGAAGCCGGCCGCATCGGCGGCAACTTCATCGGCCGTACGCTGCCGGAGTGGAAGTGGAATCTCAACCTCAGCTACACGTGGAACGCCCTGTCGCTCGGCGGCCGCTGGCGCTACGTCGACGGCATGCGCGACCACGAGGTCGAGGACTACACCGTGCCGAGTTTCGACTATTTGGACCTCTTTGCCAGTTACGTGGTTGACCAGGGCGTGCTCGACGGCCTCACGCTGCGCGCCGGAGTCGAGAACCTGGCCGATGAGGACCCACCGCTGGTCATCAACGGAGGGGCAAACACGGATCCCGAACAGTACGACGTGCTCGGGCGCCGCTACTACGTCAATCTTACGTACCGGTTCTGATCACCACCCCGCAAGCGACCATGGAGTATCCCGGCATCGGCGCGGTCCGGCATCTGCCCTCGATACGGCCGGGGCCCGGACATTGAGCAGCGAAGGACCGGCGATCGTTCGACTGTTCCGCGAGGCCCGCCGCCGCAAGGTATTTCGCACCGCGGCCCTGTACGTTGTGGGCGCGTGGCTGGCGCTGCAGGTCGCCGACGTGCTGTTCCCGGGATTCGGAATTTCGAATGCCGCGATCCAGGCGCTGGTCTGGGCAGCGGTGCTCGGACTTCCGGTGGCACTCGTGTTCGGCTGGTTGTTCGACATCGGTCCGGGCGGCATCCGTCGCACCGCGCCCTCGGGCTCCTATGCGGCCACGCCCCAGTCGCTCACGCGCACCGATTACCTGTTGCTTGCGGCATTCGCCGCCGTCGGGCTGGCTCTGGTCTATCGGGCGGCCGAGGGCGTGCGTCGCGCACCCGCGGACTCGTCGGTATCGGTCGGCGTTCCGCTTCGCGAGAGCGTGGCGCGTCTCGAGAACTCGATTGCGGTGCTGCCGTTCGCCAACATCAGCAACGACCCAGACAACGAGTACTTCTGCGACGGCATCTCCGAGGAAATCCTGAATGCACTGTCGGGCTTCCGGCAGCTGAACGTGATCGGTCGCACCTCGTCGTTTGCCTTCAAAGGCGGCGACACCGGCATCGACGAGATCAGCGCCGTGCTCGGCGTCGGCCACGTCCTGCAGGGCAGCGTGCGCAAGGCCGGCAACCAGCTGCGCATCTCGGCGCAGCTGCTCGACGAGGCCGGACGCCAGGTCTGGACCGAGACCTTCGACCGCGAACTCGCCAACGTCTTCGAGATCCAGTCCGAGATCGCCGCCGCCGTGGCCGCGAAGGTGGCGTCGCAGGTCCCGGAAGCCGCGGACACGGGCCGTCATCCCGATCTCGACGCCTACCAGCATTTCCTCGCCGGCCGCGCGCTGCTCCACAGGCGCGAAATTGGCGGCGCCCAGGCCGAGCTGAAGCGTGCGATCGAGATCGACCCGGATTTTGCGGAAGCGCATGCCGAGTGGGCGATCAGCAACTCGTTCGGCGTCGTCTCCGGTAGACGCCTCGAGGAAGTGCGCGCCGCCATCGACCGCGCGCTCGAACTGCAGCCGAAACTGCTGCGCGCGCAGGCGGCGCAGGGATTCTTGCTGCTGGGGGCGGTTCCTAGCGATCCGGTCACGGCCGAGGCGATCCTACGGGACGTGCTGGCGCAGGATCCCAACATGAGCGACGCCCTGAACTGGCTCGGCAACTCGCTGCTCGCGCAGGGTCGGCGCGACGAGGCGCTGGCCGTCTGGGAACGGGCCGTGCGAATCGACCCACTCCATCCAGCGATCGCCGGCAATCTCGCGAATGAACTCGTTTCGCGCGGCAGGGAGCGAGAAGCGCTTCAGATCCTCGAGAATCAGCTGCGGCAGCCTAATCCGAGCGAAACGACGTTCACGACTCTGGTCTTATTGCACCGGCAAGCGGGTCGATTGGTCGAGCTGAATGCGCTTGCGAAGGAGGTTTCACTGCGCGGCGACCTGCATCACCGTTTCACCGCGTGGAGTTACGGATTGCTCGGAGACCGGCGCGCTGCGCAATACTGGTACGATCGACAGATCGATGACTTCCCGAAGCTCGGTTGGACCCCGTACCTACCGGCGGAGGTGCCGGGCTGGCAGGGTCGCCATCGCGAAGCGCTGCAGCGCTTTCGCGAGGCCTTGGCGGCCAATGAAATCGACATCTCGGGCGGGGACGCCGGCTTGCAGTCCTGGTACGGGGCGCTGCTCGCGCGCGCTGGCGAATACACTACCGCCATCGGGTTGCTGGAGCCGCTGATCGACCCCACGGCGACTCTGTCGGGAAACGCCTTCGACCCGCAACTCGACACTCGGCATGCACTGGCCTGGTCGTACCTACGTACGGGTGCCACTGCCAAGGCGAAGGCGCTGCTGTCGAGCGATTGGCAGGCATGCCAGTCGGAAGCGGTAAGTGCCGCGGAGCGCAACAGCGAGATTCTCCACTACTGCGCGGAGACGGCTCTCCTGATCGGGGAGACCGACGCGGCGCTCGATTGGCTCGAGCCCGCGGTCGCGGCGGGGTGGCGTGACCACTACCTGCGGCAGAACGACCCCTACTGGGCCTCGCTCGGGGACAATCCGCGCTTCCGGGCGCAGATGGACATCGTCCGCAAGGACATCGACCGCCAGCGAGCCGAGGTCGCGCGCATCGACGCGGCGGAGGATTTCGTCGCGAAGCTCGATGCGGCGATGGCCGCGCGTGACTCGACGACACGATAGATCGCGAGGCTCAAGGCCGCGAGCCGTGCAGGCGGCCGTATGCACGCCCGGGACATGCGGCCTCAGCTCCGTGGGTGAAATGGTGGGCCCGCTGTCCACCGCAAAGCTCGGCTAAGTGCCTGATAGTATTTGTCGTCGTCGAAGTGACTCCATAAACATACCCCCAACTCTACCCCCGCGTTGGCCTTGCTGCCCCCGGTTTACGCTGGCCTTCGCCGGAACATCCCAATAACACGCGCTAGGCCAAAGGGGCGGCCGGCGTCAGCCCGGCGGCTTCTTGCCGGATTGCCGCTCCGCCACCCCGCCATCCAGCACCGCCCGGTGCTACCGCTCGATCTCAGCCAAGGTCGCCGCCCGTTCGGCCGTTGACCGTGCACTGGCCCGGACGCGGGCCTTGGCCCACCGGACCAGCCGGTACAGGCCCAGCTCGTCGCCAAAGTCGGGAAGGGGCGGATGGTCGTCCATGCCGGCCACGATGCCGCGGACGCCAGCCGGCGTCGCGGTGCAAATCTGCCGGGTTCACTCGAATTTTCGAGGCCTACCGCGCGAGCCAGCCAATCGCGCTACGGATCGCGGTCGTCGCGCTTGTCCGGACGGCCCTGCGCGAGCGTCACCCACCAGATGATGAGCAGCGCCAGCACAATCGCCAGAAGGCATTCGAGCAGTAGCAGTGCCATCGCGTGCGGTGCCTCGTCTCGTACGGCCTTGCGGAAAGCAGGTCCAAACGGACTTTCCGGCCGAGCCTATTGGCGCGTCATCCGCCCTTACGCTTACGTTACCAGCGTGCGGCGCGGGCGCAATTCGGTGTTGTGAAAGCGAGGGTTGGTATTGCTGGCATACCGGAAACAAGTAGCCCGGCGCTACGCTCGCGCATGATCGACCTCGGCACCCTCGCCGGCCTTCACGAGCATCGGCATCAGCTCGCCGCGTACTGCCCGCGGTGCGATCGGCGGCGCGTGCTGCCACTTGCCGAAATGGTCGCGGCCGGCCACGGATCACGGCGGCTCCCCGTCCTGGTGAAGTGCTCGACATGCGGATCGCCGGGGCAGCTACAGGTGCGTCCGCCGGTGCCTACTCGTGACGCCGGCGGATGGATGGAGCCGCACTAACAAGAAGTCCGGCACTGGGCCGGGCTCCGTGTTGCGTCGCTGGCATTGACTACGCTGCTTTGCGCCTCCGGCTCAGCCCGAGACCGGCGAGGCCAAGGCCGAGCAGTGCGAGCGAGCCGGGTTCGGGGACGGACGTATTCACTCTCAAGACGGAGATCACGTCTTCTCCGGTAAGGAACCAGCTGAAGTTATTGCTGCTCATCTGGAAAACACTTACAGGGTAGCCCGGCATTCCGGGGTACGGGTTCTCCGGCAGGCCCGGACCAGTTACAACACTCAGGTCGGTTGTTCGGAAGACCACGCCGACTCTTGACAGAACGTCGTTGTAAAACAAACCAAAACTGATGCCGTCGGCGGGCAGATCGTCAACCGGTTGATCGCTCGAATCGTCTCTGAGCAGGATCCGATTGGACGTGGAGCTAGATGCGCTACCGCGAGCATAGTCGACCGGATCACTTGATCCCACCCGTGCCGTCATCACGAGCGACGAATTATCGTAGTCGTACCTTGTCCCTGGCGGAAACGGGTTGGCCGCCAAGAGAGCAGCATTCGTATCAAACGACCATCTGACCACATAGGGATCTCCTATCTGGGCAGACGGAAAATCTGGGACGACGCCTGTAACCGCAGTGATTGTTCCCTGCATTTCCCAAGTGACTACAACAGCGTTGGCCGCCATCGGCCCCGCCAGCAGTCCCACGGCCAGCAATCCCGGAATCTTTGATTTCATCCTCGCTCCTCCTGTTGTGCGTTCCCGGCGCGTCCGTCGGGTTTCCCATTGTCGGAAGCAAGACTCTTGCCAACCGGTCCCGGGGCTCATTAACTCAATAACTTACATGGTCGAGTTGGACCAGCCGCTGTCTTGTGGCGGTGCAATATGTAAAAAATCCCGACTCACCCAAATTGGTGATATCGCCTCACCACGCGCGCCCGCCGCGGTGCCATCCTTGCACCGTGATTGATCTAGGCAACCTCGCCGGATTGCTCGAACACGAGCACACACTCGCCGCCTACTGCCCGCGCTGCGACCGATGGCGCGTGCTGCCGCTCGCCGAACTCGTCGCGACGGGGCACGGAGCGCGCCGGCTGCCGATTACCGTGCGCTGTCGAGCTTGTGGCGATGTCGGCCGGCTACAGGTGCGCCCGCCGGTGCCTACTCGTGACGCCGGCGGATGGATGGAGCCGCACTAACGCACGAGGCCGGGCTCTTTCGTATGGTGGCAGCAATTGGTGTTCTATCGCGAGTCGGGATGATCTTCCGACGCTTCTGTTCGCGGCTATATTCCTAGCAGTGCCGGTTCTGTGTGTGTCAACTGGGTCGGTGTCTCCGACTTATGCCCAGACCCGCGAGCCCGAGCCCCAGAAGTGCGAGCGTGCCCGGCTCAGGCAGACCCGGGGTCGCTGTCTGGCGAATCCCAAAGGAGCCACTCGGGCCGACTTGGTCGAGGTCCACAGTGAGGCGGACAGAGTTCCCCAAATAATAAGAACCGGTGTGCTGCACTGCTCCGGAAAACCAAACGGCGTCTGGCCGCAGGTCTCGTATCGGAAATGCGCCGTTCTGCGCGTCAAGCAGGATGTTGGAAAGTCGTACCTCGAACGAGGAGTCGAAGATCTCCAGAAAGAAGCCGGACCAGTTGAATGGGGACCTATTGGATACACCGAGAAGGAGTTCCCAGACCCCGGCTTCGCCGTCCAGCCCGATGATCTTGTCAAAAAAGCAAGGCTCTCCTTCTGCAGGGCACCCAGGTTCGCCCGGCGCGTTAGCGATGCCCGAACCGCCCGGAGTGGCGTTCAATACGACATTGTTCTCCCTGTAGTGCTCCTCCCATATTGCGAAATGCAGTGAGTCGTCCTGCCCCAGGGGAATTAAGGTGTTTCTATCCCCTGCCCAACGTGCACTGATTGACATGCCGTGGGCCTGACCTGCCAGAAGAAGTGCGCAAGCAAGCCGCAGAACGCCATGCCCAACTCTTATCGCGCGGCTCATGTTGCTGCCTATTGCAACGAACTCTGCGTGGTTTGCGTCGAGTTGACCTGCCACTTACGCGGCGAGTCGTCTCCGGCTCAGGCCGAGACCGGCGAGGCCGAGTCCGAGCAGCGCGAGCGTGCCGGGTTCGGGCGCAGAGTGCGAAAACGGCGTCTGAGAAAGGGTAGTGACCCCAAAAATGACGCCTCCGCCATCTATCGAGCCATCTGTTAAGTGATAGGAGAACCACGTTCCCCAGACGGGTACACCGAAGATCGGCGGAGGCTTTATCGGATGACCGAGGCCCGTCCCTTCATCCGGCCCGTATCCCCAGGGTCCGATCATTGAGATATGGAACTTACAAGGCACATCGCCAATTGAACAGCGGGACACCACCTCGTAATTATCCGCCCCTCCGGGAAGGTTCTCATTGATTGCCTGTATGGTCATCGGAGTGAATGTGTCCGCGAAATTGCCGGAGATGCGCAGATAAGGCCAAGCGTCGTAATGAGCAGCGTCCTCTATGTTCGTCGCAGCGTCGTCGTATGCATATTTGCCGAAATAGTCTTCGCCAATTTCTATTCCCCATGCGGGAAAGAGACCCAAAACATCACTCTCAATGTTGGTGAACGTGGTCCGAAAATACACGGTGACCGGCACGGCGTTCGCTGCCGTCCAACCACCGAGCAGCCCCAAAGCCAGCAATCCAAGAACCTGCGCTTTCATTGCTTGACCCCTCGCATGTGACAGCATTTCGCCGCCCACCTCGACTGACTTCCTTCGCACTTCCACTTACGTAGCGAGTCGTCTCCGGCTCAGGGCAAGACCGGCGAGGCCGAGGCCGAGCAGCGCGAGCGTGCCGGGTTCGGGAACATGATAGAGCGCCATCACTTCCTCACGGCTCAGAGCGCGGTCGTAAACCCTGAACTCGTCGATCCCGCCGTTGAATCCGAACGGCAAGGCCCCCCAGTTCCAGCCGCCTACTGTGAGAGGCTGACCCCGTGCATCACCGATGGGTGGAGCAACAGGCCCGTTATTGCGTGCAGATACCAAAATCCCATTCACGTACAAGCTGTAGTAACGCTGCTCTGCGTAAGTCATGACTATGTGATTCCATTGATCTGGCACGAGCAGATCGTTGTAATTGAAGGGTTCCGTCAGCCCATTGCCGTTGGCAGCGAACATCTCCGTAACGGATAGACCAAGCGCCCACCCCGAAAAACAGCATCCCGCCGAGCCCGTAATCTTGTAGTTGACTAGCGCAAGGTCCGCGGCAGATACCTGAACCCAGACCGACACAGCCATCTCGGAGAGCAAACGATCCATGGGATTAGGCGACACTTCAATCCAATTGATCGGATCGCTGCAACAGGCCACACCGGCCCCATCAAACTCGTACGCACCGCGTAGCCGGCCATTCGGCAGGAACTGCGGTGGTCCGAACGGCGGTGCCGCGAAACGATTTGAACTCGCAATAAGAATGGTCCCGTCATTTCCGTTCCCGCTCATATCTGTGACAGAGCCGGAAGCGATTTCGTCGACATCGAAAGGAAAGTAGACGACCAACCCCTCAGACAAATTTGCGCACTCGGAAGCAGATGAGAAGAAGCTTGCCACGAGCCACAGCGCGCCGCCGCAGACCAGCGTCGCGACCCGGTTCCCGCGGTTCCGATCAAGCGGTCGAGTAGTCCGAACGTTCATGGTTGTCCCCTCTTAAGGGCTTGTACAGGACCGAATGTGGACGTCTATGTGCGCAGATCAGGTCGAGTCGCTGCAAGTCAGAACGGCACGGCGATTGATGTAATCCGCCCAGCCGGCATCCACACCGCCAGCAATCCCAGAATCTTCGTTTTCATTGTTCGACGCCTCCCTTTGACGCTTTGATGCGGCTCGCTGCGGTCCCTCCCGGTCAGACCCATGCATGCGTTATGCCAAATGGGCGGGGCTCCGGTGAAACAAGAACTTGCAGGTCCTCCTGGACCATTTGACGCGATTGGGGCACTGAATATGTAAGAACCGCCGACACGGTAGAAATGCCTATCTCGCCGGTCTGCGCCGCCTCGGGCTGACTCGACTCAACGCATGCCATCGCTACACACGACAAGCCCCGGAAGGTGCCGGGGCTCCTCGTCTTGCTAACCGTCGACGCTCAGTCGCTGGCTAGATCCCCGTCCCCGACAGCGACACGCTCAGCGGCGTACCGGTGGCGCTCGTCGCAATGCTCAGCTTCGCAGACTTGGTGAGCGCCGCCTGCGGACTGAACCTAGCCAAGATCGTGCATGAGGCCCCCGCCGCCAGGTTCGCCGGACAGTTGTTCGTCTGCGCGAACCACGAGGCGGCCGTGCCCGTAAGGCTGATGCTGTTCACCGCGAACGACACCACCCCGTCATTGCGTAGGGTCGCGACCATGGGTTCTACCCCGATTCCGCGGACACTTTTGCCAAGGCTCATACTGAGCCAAAGGAGTGTCCATGTCGAAGCGCAAGCACTACAGCCCTGAGTACAAGCGCGAGCTCGTCGAGCTGGTCCGGCGATCACAGTCGAGCTGCCGGCAGATCGCCCTGGAGGTCGGGATCAACCCGAACATGCTGACCCGCTGGGTCCGCGAGGCGAACGCCGGGGGCGGCAAGGCCTTCCCCGGCGGCGGCATATCCCGCGACGAGGAGATGTCCCGCCTCAAGCGCGAGCTGTCGAAGGTCACCCGGGAACGCGATTTTTTAAAAGACGCGGCAGCGTACTTCGCGAAGCAGTCACCGAGCGGTACGCGGTGATTGCACACTGCCGCAGCGAGTATCCCGTGGGGATGATGTGCCGCTGCCTGGAAGTCTCGACGAGTGGTTTCTATGCCTGGGCGTGTCGCACGCCGGGGCCAAGGGCGCGCGCCAATGCGCGCCTGCTGGAGCGCATCCGGGAGATCCATGAAGACAGCCTGGGTGTCATCGGTGCGCCACGCATGCACGAGGACCTCACCGACGAGGGCGAGCGCGTCAGCCTCAACCGCGTGGCCCGCCTGATGGCCGGGGCCGCCCTGCAGGGCTGGCCGCGACAGCGCAAGCGCCGCTTCGGCGGCAAGCCAGGCGTTCGGCCGGTCGGCGTCACGAACCTGCTCGAGCGCGACTTCACCGCCAACGAACCGGAGACCAAGTGGGTCACCGACATCACCGAGATCCTGACCCTCGAAGGCAAGCTCTATCTGTGCATCGTGCTCGACCTGTTCAGCAAGCTGGTGATGGGCTGGTCGATGCATCACCGTCAGGATCGTCACATGGTCGTGCGCGCGGTGCAGATGGCGGTATGGCAGAGATCGGGCAGCACGGAGGTCATTCTGCACTCCGATCGCGGCGGCCAGTTCATCAGCGGCACCTACCAGAAGTTCCTGGGCGGCAACGCGCTGGTGTGCAGCATGAGTGCGGTCGGCCACTGCGCCGACAATGCAGCCTGCGAGGGCTTCTTCGGACAGCTCAAGCGGGAGCGCGTGAACCACCGCCAATATCGGACTCGAGACGAGGCGCGGGCGGATCTGTTCGACTACCTCGAGCGGTTCCACAACCCGCGCATGCGTCGTAGAGTGGCGCGGCAAGATCGAAGGTTTTCAGCCTTAACTCAACCGTCCGTGGAAATGGGGTAGAACCCCGGCAGGCGAACATCGCGCATGGCCCGCAGCAAGTGAACAACGGGGAGGCCACGCGCACGCGGGAAATTCAGTCCGAGCCGAGCAAACTATTGGAGCAAACTCATGGCGAACGGCTGGACACCGGAGCGGCGGGCCAAGCAATCGGCAGCAATCCGGCAATGGCGACCGTGGGAACGTTCGACAGGCCCGCGAACGGCGGCAGGTAAGGCTCGAGTCGCGCAGAACGCCTACAAGGGCGGGACTCGCGAGGCGGTGCGGCTGTTGGCGCGGCTATTGAGAACAATGCGGTAGCAGTCAGTGGCCCGAGGGGGAGGGGGGGCCAGAACCGGCTACGGCGCGTCGTGAACACCACCCAGTCTCCGCGGTTTCCAAAACCGTAACATTTGGAGCCTCTGACGTTCTTAGGCGACCGCTCGCTAGCAGTGTTCCCAAAATCGTTCCTTTGCGGGTCGCACGTCAACCTCGCTAGCCCATGCGCTACTGGGTTGGCAGTGAACAGAATAGATCACTTCTGCGACGTCATTTGGATTGCACGAAATCTGTGAAGGGTCCTTATTCGCGTCATCGATATCAGCGTCGATTACGACGTGAGCCACATGCAGGCCTTCGCTCCAAAGTTCACGCGCCATCACCTGAGTGACCGCCCGCAAACCAAATTTGCCGACCGCTAGCGAAAGATGATTCTCTCGGCCGATGAGGCCGGAGGTTGAGCCGATCAGGATGATAGAGCCAGAGTGATGCGGGCGCATAAGCTGCGCCGCCTCGCGGGCAACTATGAAGCCACCGAGGCAGTTGGCGCGCCAGCATTCTTCGAACGCGGCGGTTGTCATATCGATAGCCCGTCCGGCGACCGAGTTCTGCGTTGAGTAGACCACCAGATTTGGTATCCCTAGCTCCCGCACTACGAGAGAGAATACTTCGCGAACGCCGCGCTCATCTGTGACATCGCAGGAGTAGACAGTTGCCCGACCACCTGAGGGCTGCGAATTAAGCTCAAAGGCAAGGTCGCGGAGATGATCCGCCTGCCGGGATACCAATGCGACTTGACCGCCGTCCTTGGCTAACTTGCGCGCAAGTGCGAACCCGAGGCCGGGGCCGACCCCAAATATGATCGCGATGTCCGTGGGATTTCGAATCTGCCTCGGACGTGTCTCAATAGCGGGCGAAGCGAAAAATGACGGTCCAAGCGGTGTCAATAATGTTTCAAACGCAGCTGTGAGGCGCGGCGGCTGAGCCGCTGGCCGAGCGCGTCGATTCTTGCTAACGCTCACCGTACGGCGAAACCGGTAGACAATGCTCACCGGGCCGAGACGGATTTGCCGCCATGTCTTTAGTCGGTTCCATACATCATGTACGAGGCCCATCGCTTGGAGCTCCCCACTGTTCTTATGCTCTCGTCCGTGATCATTGTGGCGATCAGCCGCAGGCTACTCAGGACTCTATCGGCCGCCATAGGTATATGTCGGACGGCCGTGCTTTGTGATTGCCGTTTGACATAACGGCGAGCAAAAGTTGTGTGGCTTCGTGAAAGGTATTCAGGCAGCTGAGAACTCGACGTTGAGGCACGGTCGCTGCATGCGCGATTTAGCTGGGTGGCACCGAGCGGCCCAAGTGTTAGGCGCTCCTTAAAATTGCTGGTTCGCGGCAGGCACGCTCCCGAGCTGCTGCGGTGCATGGCGGATGAGTTGAAATGGCTCGCGGAGACGGAGCGATTTGAGCGCGAGCGCCATCGAAAGCTGGAGGTCACAGGAAGGGCGCGGGGGTAGGTTTGGGGGTAGATCGCGAGCGCGCAATGCGCGCTTGCTAGCGTGGTCAGTTACTTACGCGGGGTTTGCGGGAGTCCCCCTCACCACCACAACCCCTTCTGACTACCCCTGTCACCGCAGCTACGGCGGTATGAGCTTGGCAGGCGCTCGCGTGCAGGCC
>Ga0105097_10000598_pt1 | contig 16599 bp, 13 predicted proteins | sample PPLLak12cMay2015_FD_87035 | JGI IMG/M metagenome (GOLD analysis project Ga0105097, IMG submission 87035) | Freshwater sediment microbial communities from Prairie Pothole Lake near Jamestown, North Dakota, USA - PPLs Lake P7 Core (1) Depth... | ecosystem: Environmental > Aquatic > Freshwater >...
TCTACAAAACTAGATAAATCATATGTTGGTGTAGTAGTTGTTGAAATTCCTGAAGCATTAGCTGATGTATAATCTGCTGTATGTTGAATATTGTTAAATATCATTAATTTTCTCATTGAGAAGTTTGTTATATGTCCTCCTCCAACAATCCAATTTCCAATCTGTAGTGTTGGTGCAGTATTTGTTCTTGTTCCTTTTACTGTTAGTGTTGGTCCAAATTGTTTTCCATTGATAAATAATCTCGAGGCTCCTGTTGTTATGTCAATATTTACTTCAAATTCATACTCTTGATTTGGTAATTGATTCCAAATTCCAAAAGATAAATCAGCAGAGAGAACAGCATCTGTTGAATCTTTAATTTGTAATTTTAAATTGTTATCATAACAATGATATAACCAAATTGAATTAGGTGCAGCTACTCCAACTGTTCCAATATTAAAAAATACAGTATTTGAACTTGGAGCACCTACATAATGCGGAGTTAATAAGAATCTAATTGTTCCTGTTTGTGTAAAATCTGTATTCTTTACTGCAGAATATCTTACATAATTTTCTGTTCCTGCACCAAAAACTAATTTCCCACCTGTGATTGCAACTGACCCTGCTTTTTCTGTAACATTTGTATCACCTAATCCAAAATCTGCATTTAAACTGGAACTATAAATTGCTGAAAATGTTAAATTGCGAATTGAATCTGCTTCTGCTTTATCTGCTGCAGCTTTATCTTCTGCCGCTTTATCTGCTGCTGCTTTATCTTCTGCAGCTTTATCTTCTGCAGCTTTATCTTCTGGTTCTGTTTCTTCTTTTTTACCAGAAAATATTCCCAAACCACCTAACGTAGCAAATAAAATACTAAGACAACAACATAATAGTATAAGTAATCCAACTCCAAGTGCTATTTTGGTTTTTGTTTCCATATATATTTAAAAAATATTAAATATATTAAAAATCTAATTTAAATTATATACGATAATGGATGATATAGATAAAGTATTATACCCATCAATTGTTACATATATTCTAATAATGATTATAATATTATTAGTTAAACCTAAATTTCTTTATGATGGAAAAACAAATGAATTGCGTCAATTTGGAATTAAGAAATCCCAAACATTATTTGCTTTACCAATCATTGGAATTTTAGCGTCTTTTATAATTTATTTCCTGATGGTATGTTATGTTTTCATGATGTCAAGATTAAAATAAGTTCAACAATGAAACCATCTAAATGAATAATTTCACGTCGTCCTAAAGTAATATTATAATCATATTTTGAAGAAATTTTAACAATTTGATTTTTTTGAATTTGTGATATGTCATTACGTTTGCATAATTCTGTCATTATTGTTTGAATAATAAAATTTCCACTAATATTTGTCAGAAGAATATTATACAATATTAATCTCATATCAACAACCGAATTCATATTTTTATCCATTATCATATTAATAATTTCAGTAATGTTATTATTAAATGAATTAGTTAATGATAAATTTCTTTTCAAACATTCTAACATCCATATTGCATGTTTAATATTTCTATTAGCATGTTGTAATATTAAACTGATGTTTTTCAGTGAAATATTGTATTTTTCATTACGACATATTATTAATAAAGTATTAATTATTTCACTATCAGTTGGTGAAGAAATCCTAACACATAAACTACGACTTCGCAATGGTTCAATTAATTTAGATATGGAATTACACATCATAATGAAACGACATGTTTTTGAATATTTTTCCATAGTTCTTCTTAATGACATCTGAGCATAATATGAAAGATTTTCAACATCATTGATTAATACAACTTTGAATGATTTTGAAGTTTGAAAAACATCCAATGGAATTCGTTTAGCGTATTCTTTTACAACATTTTGAATTAAATATCTATCAAAATTATTATTATTTGGTTCAATAACAATATGATATGCACTTTGTTTAATTAGAATATCTTGTGAAGAATTTCCACTGCCATTAACAACATATGTTGTTTCAGTTGTATTATTAATACTTTTATCAAAAATATTTTCTAATAATATTCGAACAACAGTTTTTTTACCAGAACCATCTGGACCATATAAAATGATATGTGGAATAGCATTATCTTTACTCATCTGTAAAAGTCTGAAAATTACATCTTTATGAAATGTAAGTTGATTTGTATTTTGTGGTGCATATTTATCACATAAAAACATTATTATTAAGATATACTTTTTATATCTTAATATCATTTTAGATAATTTCAATTTCATTTTTTACTATAATAAAAAATTGAATTAATAATTATATTAATAATTAAATTAACATTTCATATTAAAAATGCTGAAAACTATAATAATTAGCGATTTTGATGGAACGATTACAAATTCAGAATTACCTAGTAAATTTATCATTAATACAGATGGAAAAGCAATTTGCGATCATCTTGAAAATGGATTAAATAATGGTAGAATAACTTTACTTGAGTTTATGACTTACGTATGTCACTGTATTGGTAATGTTATTAAAACTCATGATAAATTATATGAATATATTGATGAAGTAATTCGTAAATATAATATTGTAATTGATCACGATATTTACCAATTATATCAAAATTGTGCTGATAAAAATATTGAGTTTAAAATTTTAAGTGGGGGTTTTAAAGAATTCATCTGTCATATTCTTAATAATTACAATTCAAATAATATTAAAATTGATGAAAATAAAATTGTTTCACATAATATTGAAAGAATTGAAACAAACTATCGTTTCAAACAAAACAAAGAAATGCCAAATAAAGGAGAATATATCAAAAAATATTATCCTAAATCAGAATACAATATTATATTAATTGGTGATGGATATTCTGATATACCAGCAATACCATATTGTTCATTAATTTTTGCAAAACAAAATTCTATTTTAGAAAAAAAATGTATGACAGAAAATATTCCACACATATCTTTTCAAACTTTTTCTGAAGTTATTCAGGAATTACAAAAACAAAAAATCCTATAATTTTTTTATTAATTTAGTATATAAGTTTATAATGTCTGGAGTTCATATTCATACAAAAACATATCAAGAATTAAGAAAAACATTAAAATATTGTAGTGAAATTGGTTGTACTCATATTCAAATGTTCAATGAAAATATAGCAGAACCATCAATTATTAAACCATTATTAAAAACATATAATTTAAAATTAGTTATTCATTCTCCTTATATTATTAATATTGCTTCTCCATTTGATATTCATGCTTGGAGAACTAAATATTTACTAATGGAAGTTGAAAACTCAATTAAGAATGGAGCATTTGGATTGATTATTCATCTTGGAAAGGGTATGGGACTACCTTTAAATGTAGCATATGATAATATGTATAAAATTTTACATTTGGTGAGTAAAATAATAAATAAAAGAAATTTCGAAATTTATTTAGAAAATACAGCAGGACAAGGTACGGAATTGTGTGACAGAATTGATGAATTATCTATATTTTTTTCAAAGATTATCGCTAATCCTAAAATGAAAAATATTAAAATTTGTTTAGATACTTGTCATTTGTTTGCTGCAGGTTATGATTTAAGTAGTACAAAAGTAATTAAAGATTTTATAGAAAAATTTGATAAATCAATTGGAATAGATAGAATTGGTTTAATGCATGTTAATGATAGTTTACATGATATTGGTTCTCATAAAGATAGACATACAAATATTGGAGATGGTTTTATAGGAGTAAAAGGATTAAAATATTTTTATCAATATTTTTCAAAGAAAAATATTCCAGGTATTCTTGAAACACCTGTTAGAGATTATAAAAAAGAAATTGATTTATTAAATTAAGGACGTGGAACATCAGCTTGTTGTAGGAATTCTTGTTGTCTCATTACATGAGCAACTTTCTTCTGTAGGAGATCACATCTTTCTACTGCCTTTACTAGAATGGCATAGCATTCATACATTAGATGTGCTTCTGATAGTTCATAGACACCCTTAGTTGCCGCTTTATTTAGACCTTTCTCTAGTTCCTTTGTGCATTGTACAACAACTTGCATATTTAGATCTTTATCTTCTTGTTGAACTGGTGTTGCCATTATATTTTTATAAAATATGTATATATTTTTTTAAATAAAAATAAGCGCAGTATGATTTTTTATTTATTTTTTAAATAACTAAAAAATATTAATTATTATCTATATACATTTCTTCTATAATTGAAGAATATTTTTCAATGACAACATTACGTTTAAGTTTTAATGTTGGTCCTAATTCTCCTCCATTGATTGAAAAATCAATTGGTAATACTTTGAATTTTTGAACTCGTTGTGCTGATGAAATACTTTTTTTGTTTGCTCTGTTAATTCCTTCACGAATATATTCTTCCAAGAATTGGTTATTTATAATTTCACTAATTGTTGCAACATTAATATGATGCTGTTTCATAAAATCAATAACTGTTTTATCAAGATTGTTCGTTGGAATATTATTTTCATCAATAATACATTTTAAGGTGATGAGAACTGTTAAGAATTTACGTTTATCACCAATAATCATACAATTGGAAATGATTGGTAATTCTGATTTTATATTATCTTCAATAATAACTGGAGGAATATTTTCTCCACCAGATGTGATAAGTAATTCCTTAATACGTCCTGTAATTTGTAAAAAACCATCATCATCAATATATCCCATATCACCTGTATGTAACCATCCAAAAATATCAATCACTTCTCTAGTTTTATAAGGTTGATTAAAATATCCCAGCATAACATGTCGTCCTTTTGTACATATTTCATTAATTCCCGAATCGATTCGTAATTGAGTATTATTTAATTTAACTCCTGCTTTTCCTAATTTCATATGTGATGGATATGATAATGATATACACGCACTTGTTTCACTCATTCCAAACACATCACAAATAGGAATATTAAGACTAGCAAAATATTCTAAAACTTCTTTGGAGATAGGAGCAGCACCTGTTAAAAAGAATTGACATTGTGACAATCCTAATTCTTTTTTAACTTTAGAAAAAATAATTTTATTACATATCTTCCATGTTAGTGATGGTTCTAATCCTTTTTCCATGCGATAATGTTGTTTCAGTCCTATTCTTTTTGCATTTGTTGAAATAAATTTTTTAGATTTTGAAAATGTTCTTCCTTTTTCTAACATCTTCTCCATAATTTTTTCCCATACACGTGGAACACCGAGAAAAACAGTTGGCTGTGCTTCTTTAAGTGTATTAACTAAAGTTCCCTTGAGGGCTGATGAATCAGCAAACCATGTTTCACCTCCATTAACGATTGGCATATAAATATCAACCATTTGACCTGCAACATGCGATAGTGGTAAATAACTAACAATCCTTTGTGGTTTATCTGATGTTATATTCATCATATTTAATACATTTTTAACTGTCCAAATAATGTTATCATGTGATAACATTACTCCTTTGGGATTACCGGTTGTTCCAGATGTGTAAATTAATGATGCGCATTGAAAAGGATTTATTAATGACATAGTTTGTAACACAATATCATCTTGTTTTGTTATCTCCTTTGATAATCCTAAAAAAGATTCCCAATCATACAAACAAGTTCCACCCAAATCATATAATGAATTTGTGGATGGTTCTTTGTATTGAATAATAGCTTTAACATGACGACGATGATTTTCGGGAATATTAAGAATCTTATTCAAATACATTTCGTTTTCAACAAAAATAATAGTTGAATGAGAATCATTTATGATGTAATCACATATTTCACTGGAACTAGTTGTATAAATTCCAACACTTATTCCTCCAGCCATGATCGCTGCCATATTACATAAGAACCATTCATGTGAATTAAAACCAAATATGGATACTCCTTCTGATTGGAGTAGTCCTAATTTTATTAAACCATTAGCAAGTGTTTTTGATATATTACAATATTCATTCCAATTTATTTTTTCCCATTTATCTCCAGTTTTATAAGCTAATGCTGTACGAGTTCCAAAATTTAATACTGTATTACATAATGTTTCTATAATTGTAGTTGGTGGATAATCTGTTTTATTACTCATTGATATACTAAATATTATTCATTTATTTATATTATTTATAAATACAAATAGATTATTTTACTAAAATTTAAAATAAATTATTTACTTGTAGCAACCTTTTCGATGTACATCATCAGTCAATGTCGCCCATAATTTGTAATCATTAACGAGTGCTTGTTTTGTTCTATCTTTTGCCCATTGATTAACATCACCACTTTCTGTAATATGAATAGATGATGGAGTAGTACATCCTGCTTCTTTCCACAATTTATTAACACATTCTTTACTTAAATTTATGGCATTTGGATCAGTTCCACAAGGATCAGCTACTACAGGTTGATAACCTGGTAACGGTTGTGAACCAATAGCAGTTTTATTTGGTAGTGTCCAGGTATATACCATGTATGATCCATCTCTTACATCTTCAGTTGGTGTAGTATTTCCAGATTGACTAACTAAAGGATCTGCTGTATAAACAACTTTTTGTGCATCATCTAAAATAGATAATATTAATCCTGTTGTTCTTCCTTGACAGCAATCGTTTCTATTTGTTAAAACAATACTGTAAATTGGAATAACTTTTCCAAGGTCAATTAATATCCAAGGAGCATCAGCACCGGATGTATGAACGAAATTATCTAATTTATCATCAATTAAATTAGCAACTGGGAACATATCATCGATATATGCACTTGATTTAGTTACAGTTGCTGATTTGGCAATATTCGCACCATCTGCTGACGACTTAATCACTATTTCAGCTAAATTTAAAGAACCAACTGTTGGACGAACTAATTTGACATATCTTCCATTTACTCCTACTGCTGAAGTTGCTGCTGGAGCTACCGGTTTTTCTTCTGGTTTAGTTTCATCTTTTTTAATTTCTGGTGTTGTTTCTTCTTTTTTACCAGATAATATTCCCATACCACCTAATACAGCAAATAAAATACCTAGGCAACTACATAATAATACAACTATTACAATTGCAATTATTACTTTGGCTTTAGTTTCCATGTATATATTATAGTTTATTATAAAAAAATTAATCATCCGATTTTTTCTTAACGACACGTTTTGCTTTTGTCGCTATTGATTTCTTGTATTTAACTTCAGGTTCCATTTCTTTTTGATACCATTTTTCGTATTCAGAAAGTAATTCTTTGAGTTCCATTTTCCAGATGTCCTTCACTGGAGTATTGGTGTATAATTCTAATTCTGTTTTTTTATCAGCATGTTGCTTTTCTAATTCAGCAATTTTTTCCTCTGTTAATGAAAACAATTGTAAATTAGTAACATAATCATAAGTTTTAACAGATTTTTTAATTTGTTGTCCAAATTCTTCTAAATTATCATCTTTATTATTGACTTCTTCATCAATAGTATCATCATCAATTGCATTAATATCGTGAGATAATTTTGGAAATTCTAATTCTTTTAATTTATCAATAATTTTTGATTTCTTTTGCTTCTCAATAATGATTTCTTTTTTACAAACTTTACGAATAAATTTGATTTTGTATTTCAAAATATTTAATTCATTCTTTAATAATTTTGTATGATATTCTTTACGTACTACATAAATTTGTAATCTGTAATCGTAGAATTCTCTTAAAATATCTTCAACTGTATCATACTTTACAATCTTTCCAACTGGATCATGAAGATGCATATTGGAAGTAGAAATGGTTGACATAAGTTTCAATTTACTGAATAATGTATTGCTTTTAATTAGTTTCTGTAATGTATGACCACTAAAAGTAAGTGTAAAATCAATGGAGTTATTACCAGATGAATTATCATATGATTCAATTAAAGCTTGAGTATCATCTTTAGAAGTTACCATAATAGACTTCAAAAACTTTTCGTATTTATCAGTCCACATATTGACAGGTAATTCTGTAATTTTGATATTGTATTCATCTATCGGTTCATAGATTCCTTTAACATTATGTGTATAATCATCCTTTGGTGTAATTTCTCCAGTGAAACCTTTATACCATGGTTTCATTGCTATTGGTTCTTCATCATTTATCATACGAAGTATATTTTTAATAATATCTTTAATATTGTAACATGGAATAAATGTTGAATATCCTGTTCCAATACCATCAGTTCCATTAATTAAAATATTTGGAATAATAGGAGCGAAATTTTCAGGTTCTACAATAGCATTTTCTTCAATTAAGTATTTATATACTGGGTCATCTTCTTGTCTAAATATTAGTTTCGTTAATGAATCTAAATATGTAAATATATAACGAGGACTTGCTGAATCTTTACCTCCTTGTCTTCTTGAACCAAAATTACCACTCGGATATAATAAGTTAATATTATTGGATCCTGTATAATTTTGTGCCATATTAATAATGGTTTCAAACAATGACTGTTCTCCATGGATATAACTGGTTCTTGCTTGTACGACAGATCCTAATCCTTGAACCTTTACTTCTTTTGATGAACGATCAATATTTTTATCCATCATTGTGAATAAAATTTTTCTTTGCGAAGGTTTCAAACCATCACAAACAGATGGTATTGAACGAATATTATCATAATTGGAAAAGTGTTTCAAATCTTTATTGATGAAATCACTATATGTTATATTTTGTTTTATTGGTTCGCAAATTAAATCTTTATCATAATTCTTTAACCATTCTTTTCTTTTATCAGCTTGTGATTTTGAAAATGCTAATAAAATAGATGTATTTGATTTACTTTGTGAATCAAAATGATATTCCTCCACATTACTATCATGATTAGATTTCTCATTTTTACTTTCTACATCAGAATCTTCATCATCGACTTCAACAGTATTATTTATTTTAGGAGCTTCATAATTATGACTTTTTTCCCAAACATATGATAATAATTTTTTATCAAAATCACTGAATGCTAATTTAGCTTCATCGTGAGACGATGTTCCTAATCCTTTGTAATATTTTATATTCCATGAATTAATTTTATTTCCTAAATCAGAAGCCCAATTATTGTATTCTGATAATGTATAAAATATTTTTTGAGTTTTTTTACTTGTTTTTTTAGTCGCTTTAATAATTGGTGTTGATATAGTTTGGAAAAATCCATCAATTTGAAGTAATTCCGGCCAGAATGTATGAATGAAATTAATAATCAATCCCTTAATATGTGAACCATCTACATCAGCATCAGTTAATAGTAACATACCACCATATCTTAATTTATCAAGATTATTTGGAGTATATCTAACATTTTGTTTCAAACCCATAATTTGTTTAATGTTTGCAATTTCTTCATTAGTTGCTATTTGTTTAGTTGGAGCATCGCGAACATTTAACATCTTACCACGAATTGGGAAAACACCGTAGCGTTCCCTTCCAATAACATCTAAACCATCTAAAGCGAATGATTTTGCTGAATCTCCTTCCGTAATAATTAATCGACATTCTTTGGATTGTCTTTTACCAGCCCATTTCGCATCAACTAATTTATCCTTATCAAGAATTTTTCCAACTTTTTTACCATCGGATTTCTTTAATTCAGCACTATCTTTTAATTTTGCGAATTCAATAGCATCATCAACTATTCCAAGTTTGGATACAGCATTAATAAATGCTGCATCAACATCGCATCTTTTATTAAAATCTGATATTCTTGTTGTTAAACATTCTTTTGTTTGACTATTGAAATCGGGATCATTAGTTGTCACATCAATAAATATCGTCATATTTTCTTTTAGATATGGTGGTTTGACATTAATACCTTTGTATTTTTCTTTGATATAATTTAATAATCCTTTGACAACTTGATCTGTAGCATGTTGAACATGAGTTCCTCCATTAGGACTGTATGTCCAGATTCCATTAACATGAGAAATATGTGAAAATGTTGAATTCGGAGTATATACTACACCAACCTTCCAACAATCATTAACTTCTTTGTATGTCATACTCTTTGAAATATCAGTATCTGGAAAATACATTTTAATGTAATCTCCAAAAGTACTAATATTAATTAAACTTTCGTTCAAATAGACTTTAACACGTTTACAATCACATGCAGCAATATCATATGCTCTCTTCATTAACAAACCTAACATATCATCAGTTAGATTTTTTAATCCAAATTTTTCATAATCTGGTAAAAATGTAATTTTAGTATATGGTTTATCTGTTTTGTGTATTGATGATATTTTAGGTGCATCTTTTTTATACATATTTTCATAAAAATGTTGATAGTATTTCTTTTTGGTAATTACATCAAGAGTTTCAACATAAAAATGTGTTGAATAAATATTGGCTAATTTTGCTCCATACCCATTCTTACCACCCCATGTTTTACCTTTTTGATCATAATTAGAACCTGTTAGTAAATGTCCGAAAATTAATTCAGGATTATAAATATTTTCTTTTTCATTAACTTCAATTAAAATTCCATTTCCATCATTCCATACAGATATTTCACCTGATTTCTGATCAATTGTAATTTTAATTGTTTTACATGTTGCATCCCTCAATGAATGATCATGCGCATTAACTAAAATTTCATCAAAAATTTTGTATAATCCGGGAACATATTTAATTTCCTTTTTAACAAATTTCTTTGTTTCTAAATCAACTACCCATAATTCGATATTATCTTCTTTGATACTTCCTATATAAGTATCGGGTGCTTTCAAAATATGCTCGTGATGAGTTAATTTCTTATAAGTTGGTTTTGAAGTTGCCATAATTTCAATGATAACTCTATAAAAAACAAGTCTTTATATATGAATTTTAATTCAATTTTTTTACTGGAAAAAATTAAACTTTATTATTATAAAATACAATAATTTGCCATATTTTATTTTGAGATTAATTTACGAGTTGTTGAAACAATTTTACGACGATTATAGAGAAGCATTTTCAAATCCTTTTTAATGTCATTTATAACAGTATCATCGTCTTTTTTATTGATGAATCTTTCAAATTTTTTGATTGTGTATTTATCAAGTTTATCAAAAAATTCCTTAAATTTTAATTCAAGAATATCGGAATTTGCATAATACATATTAGTTAGAACAGACTCTTTTGTTTCAAGATTCCAATCATTACCATCAAAAACGAGGACGTAATCATCGCGAAGATTAGATATGTAAATATTATGATTTTCTGGTTTATTTTTGTTAAAATGTATTTCATCAACAAGAGCAGGAACAGAATTAAAACCTTTATTTATAATTTTTTTGAAAGTTTCTTCCGATATAAATGATGTATCTTCATTGCCGTATGGTGATACATTGAAATTAATCGTACTGTCTTTAATATTTATATTTTGCGTATTATTTTGAGTATTGATAATTTTTTGATATTCTTTATTTTTTTCTTCAAGTGTTTGAATACGTTGTTTCATATTTTCATGTTCAGTTAATAATTTTTGAAGTAATTGTTCTTTAGTATCATCATCTGATTTTTTAACTTTACAGTATTCTCGGATATGACGATTTAATGAATCACTTCGCGAAAATTTTTCATGACAATAATTACAAACCAGTTTATCTTCGACATGTAAATCTGTGTTTTTAGGTGTAATGTGTGGAATTATTGTGGACTTTTTTATACATGGTTTTTTCTTATTCAAATGACGAGTATAATCACCTTTTAGAGTAAAAAGTTTATGACATTTTTCACATTCATATTGAACCATTTTATATAATCTATATTCTTATATGATATATTTTTTATACTGATTAAATAATCATGATGTAATTATTTTTCCATCATGTAAAAATAATGTATCAAGAGAGAGAGAACATTCCGGAATATACTTGATTGATTTTAGAAAAGTCTTTTGACCAGAGAGAACTGTATATTTATAATGATCTCTCTCTCCAAAATAATCCTGAACATGTAAGTGTGGTTTTACATGTTCAGGATTATTTTATAAAAAGTATATAAATGATTACTTTACAAGTCTGTAAAAGTCATTTTTTTCCATCACAAAAATACACAAATATAATGGATTTCTCCTTGTAATACACACAAAAATACATGCTTTTTATATATTCGGATAGTTTAACACAAATATTCCTGAATATAAGTGTGTTTTTACATAACATTAAATATTTTATCAATCATAATATTTCCGATAATTACAAGTTTTTATTATGAAATTTAAAAAAAATGAAATATTAATATATAAATGTAATATATAAGTATATATTAATGACAACAAATAAACAAACAGTAATTGAATTTATAGATTTATTTTCAGGAACTGGTGCATTCTCCTTAGCATTTGAAGAAAACCAGAATTTTCATTGTGTCTTTGCAAATGATATGATACCAATATCAAAAACAATTTATGAATTGAATAATAAAAATAATATTTTTATTTTGGGTGACATCAATCAAATAAAAACAAGTGATATACCAAAACATGATCTATTATGCGGTGGATTTCCCTGCCAACCGTTCAGTATTGCAGGGAAACAGGAAGGATTTAAAGATAAACGATCAAATGTATTTTGGAAAATATTGGAAATTATCTCAGAACATTCACCAAAATTTGTTGTTTTAGAAAACGTGAAAAATTTGAAATCACATGATGATGGTAAGACATTTAAAACCATTAAATCTAATTTAAAACAATTAGGTTATCATATCAAATCTAAAATTTTAGATACAAGTCAAATAACAGGAATACCTCAAAATCGTGAAAGAATATATATCGTATGTTTTAAAGATCAAAAACTGTGTAAAAAATTCCATTTTGATTTTGAAGAAAAACCAATGAATCCAATTAAGAATTATTTAGAAGATAATGTGGATGATAAATATTATTATACTGAAAGATATGATGTATATGATGCTATAAAAGAAAATGTAACCAAATCAATTGATGATAATATAATATATCAATATCGAAGATACTACGTTAGAGAAAATAAAAGTCAATGTTGTCCAACATTAACAGCTAATATGGGTAGTGGTGGGCATAATGTTCCTTTATTAAAAGATAATAAAGGCATAAGAAAATTAACACCACGTGAATGTTTTAATCTTCAAGGCTTTCCAAAAAATTATCAATTACCAAAAGCATGTGATAGCGCATTATATAAATTAGCTGGAAATGCTGTTTCAGTTCCAGTCGTTAGATTAATTGTAAATAAATTAAGTGAATTAATACAAGTCTGAAATATTTCCATCAAATATCAATTTGCATTTATCTCCTAATTGTTTTTTTATCTCATCAAAACATAATCTTGGTCTTCTTTTTTCACAACATTGTTTATAAAATGTATCAGTTTTATTAACTTTGATATTTTTCCAAATTTCATCTTTATTTGATAATTTAATTTCATACACTTTAAAATTCTTTTTTAAAGTATCTTTGCAATCAACAAAATATATCCAATGCCAATTTTCAGTCGGACCAAATGAAGATGGTCCGGAAGACATAAATCCCTTAACTTCTATTTTCTTATCTAATAATAATAAATCACCAGCATCGGTATCCCAACATGCCATTATATGACGACATTTCAATATACTAAATTTAACAATATTTTCAGAAATTTCTGATGGAAAATTTTCATTTCTTATTTTCTTCTTTGATAGTTTTTTATTAATTTTTTTATTAAATAATAATTTACTATTATATTGTTCTAAAATTTCATCAATTATTTCCAATGTCATACTATCTTTTTTATTAGTTAATTTTTTTCGTAACAAATAACCACGAAATAGCGCCTGAATTTTAATTATACTTTTTAAAATATTTGTCTTATTATATTTTTTCAATTCATAATTCGTTTGCTTATTTGACATTTTCAATTATTATAATATTTACATTATTATAATAAATAAATAAATTTCAATTTTTTTACTGGAAAAAATGAAATTTAGAATTAATAAATACAATATCAAAAATATTAATTAAGATGTTAGAGTATATTATTTCTCTACTTATTATTATTGTTTGTTATCTTTCTATTCTTGTAGGAATTTCCAAAATAGGAATATATTTTGTTCCATCAATTATAATGATTATTATTGGTTCAATTATTATTTTGGGAAGTTTTCTTGCCGTTTGTTATGATATTTATTTCAATCATAACAAAACATCAAATGATGATACATCATATGTTTTAGTTCAAAATAATATTGAAACAGTTTAAAAAATATTTTGTTTATACATATATATGGCAACATTTCAACCACCCCATTTTTTCAATAAATCCGTTGGTGGGGTAAATATGTTAAGTGCATCACAAACACTGGACCAAATGAAAATATTACAAATGCAGGGACAAAAAAAACAAACTAATAAAGATCAACAAAGTAAATTAAAATTATTTAATGATCTACAAAAATCCAGAATTGGAAAAGAATTAGATGAAAATACAATTATGACACCAGATACAAATAATGGAACATATCGTCCAGAACAAGCATGGAAAGAAAATCATGGTTTAATTGGTGAAACTAATTCAAGATACAATGTAAGGTATTTACATATTGATAGTTTAAATAGACAAAAAGAACCAATGATGGAAATTAGTAATTATTATACATTATCTGAAAATCCGATATTGACGACAGAATTAAGTGAAAAGATTTTTATAAGACAGCCTAATCATCCATTTGTTATTGAAGATAAAATAACAATAGATGGTATATCACCTGCAACTTATAAATTACGCTATGACCCAACAAATTCACTAATCCCGATAGAATTTGTTGTTGGACAACGATACATGATTATTCATTTTGCACATGGTATTCCTGAAACACATGCTTCGGATGCTGAAATTAGTAATTTATTTATGGCATTAAGTGATTTTACAAATGAAGGAACTACTGGAAATTCATTATATTTTGGAAATATTGTTTTAACATTTATTAATAAAAATCATAGTTTCTTTTTGGAGAATAAAGTAGCTACTGATATATTACCAGTATTACCATTTGATGCAAATAAAATGTATATTGAATTACCTTATACATACGTTGATTCTCCTGGAACACCATCCACATTGCCAAGATATATTACACTAGCACTATATTATGCTAATGGAGTACCAATGAATATTATTAATGCACAATATCCAACTGATATTTATCATACAATATATTATCAAATTATTCGCGAAGTTTCTACTGATGGGTATTACATTAATTTAAGTGCTAATGCTTTAGCATCTGGATATATTGGTGGAAAAACTGTTCGCATCGGACAAATTAGTGATTTTACAGGAGGTTATGCTGAACCAAATTTTTATATTATTCCTCTGGAAGAAATCTATAAAAATGTTGTTTCAGTTAGATTATTGAGTACAGAATTTCCGAACAGTGAATATGTAATTAAGTCTTATCCAGAAAGTAGTAGAAATAATCGCATCTATTGGCAAAATTATGAGGATGGATCACATATTTATTCTTTGGAAGTAACACCGGGTAAATATAATTCAACAACATTAATTACTATTATTGAATCAAAATTTTATGATACAGCACGATATTATTACCCATCTGTTACATCATCATATACGGATCATAATTATGTTCAAGTATCATTAGATACTGATACTGATACAACCACATTTAAAGCATACAAAGAAGCTGTTATGGTCAGACCATTTGTTAATGCATATTATATCCGAACAGATTATAATTTAATACCTGAACAATGGGATCATAAGTTTGTAGCTGTTGGTTCAGATCCTACATCGGACCCAAATAATTATCCAGAACAAATGTATCCAGTTTTTATTTTAATAAAATATCTATCACATGGTTTGAAATTAAACACAATGTATTATACTCATGAATACCATCAAGATTATGTTCCAAATGGTTCTGTTGGAGATAGTATTATCATTACTGGAACAACATCATTTTTAGGTATTCCAGGTTCCAAAATAGATGGAACATATGAAGTATATAAAATTAATCAAGAATTTGAGGATCCGGGATTTCTGGGTCCAACAGCATCTGACAATTATTTTATGATTAAATTACTTCCTCTTGATATGGGACAATACAAAACAAGAGAAATGGCACAGAATGGTGGTATTTTTTATATGTATACACCAAATAAATTTCGACTATTATTTAATTTTTCCGACACTATTGGAAGTTTATTAGGTTTTCCAAATGTTGGAGAAACTTATGCTGTTACAAAATATGATAGCGTAATAACAAATAAAGATCCATACGAACCGGATATTCGTCCTGCAATGGATTTAGATATTACTACTCCCGGTAACGCCATGATATTATGTGGTTATAATTATATTTTGATGACATGTGAAGAATTACCAGTCATTGATACAATTGGAAAAATAAAAAAAGCGTTTTCCAAAATTATTTTTACAGGTATTCCTGGTAAAATGTGTTTTAATTCTTTCATTTCTACTCCCAAAATATTTTATGAACCCATATCACAATTATCACAATTAACAATTTCTTTTTATTCCCCACAAGGAGAATTATATGATTTCAATGGTTTAGATCATTCATTTACGTTAGAAATAACAACATTGGATGAATTACCATATGATACTCATATAAATACACATACAGGTAAAATTTTGTAAAA
>Ga0105097_10000600_pt1 | contig 16573 bp, 14 predicted proteins | sample PPLLak12cMay2015_FD_87035 | JGI IMG/M metagenome (GOLD analysis project Ga0105097, IMG submission 87035) | Freshwater sediment microbial communities from Prairie Pothole Lake near Jamestown, North Dakota, USA - PPLs Lake P7 Core (1) Depth... | ecosystem: Environmental > Aquatic > Freshwater >...
AAAAGAGCCTTTCAATATTACACCCGATCCCGAATTTCTCTTCTTAAGCAAGGATACGCGGGAAGCTCTGGCTTCTCTCATTTATGGTGTGGAGAGCAGAAGAGGCTTCATCGTCATTACAGCAGAGGTGGGGGTAGGAAAGACCACCCTTCTGCGCTCCTACCTCAAGAGAGCTGATAAAGCATATTTGAAGACCGTGTACATCTTCAACTCCAACATCACCTTCAGGGAACTTCTAAAAACAATTTTTCAGGAGCTCGATGTCCCTGCCGGAACAGACGGCGTCTTCGAGATGGTGAATCACCTTCACCATTGGCTGATAGAAGAGTACAGGCAGGGCAATAATGTGGTGCTCATCGTCGACGAAGCTCAAAACATGCCGAAAGAAACCCTGGAGAATCTCAGGATGCTTTCCAACCTTGAGACGGCAACAGACAAACTCATCCAGATTGTCCTCGTGGGCCAACCGGAGCTTGAACAGATACTCAATTCTAGGGAGTTGCGGCAATTGAGGCAACGCATCGCCATTCGATCCAGAATACCACCTTTGACGGAAAAAGAGAGCCTAGCTTACATCAAATACCGGTTGGAAAAGGTCGCTGTTAGGAATTCTCCCGTCTTCACGCGAGGAGCCCGTGAACAGATTGTCAGAAAAGCCGAAGGCATTCCTCGAGTACTCAACGTTCTTTGCAGCAATGCGCTGATTACGGGATTTGGCTACAAGAAACGGCCGGTGAACACACGGATTGCAAGAGAGGTGATTGAAGATTTCGAAGGAGAAGAAGGCGAAGAGCGCCGCCCTCGACTGCGATACGTTTTCGCTTTCGCATCCGTATTTTTTGTCACGACAGGCCTTTTCTGGTTCTTCCCGCCTACCTACAGTTTCTCGGATTTGGGGAAAATGATTTCCAGGATTGCGAGGGATAAACTACCCCAAAACAGGGAGGGCAACGCTCTAGCGATCCCTTTCGCGGATTTGGGGAAAATGGTTTCCAGAATCGTTAGGGATAGTCCTGATCAACAGAACAAAGAAACCGCTTTGCAAATAGAAGAAGACCGAAATCTGAGGGTTCAGAGAAATGTGGAGCCCATGGGTCGTGAAGAGCGTTTCCCGTCGAGCGAAAAGCTCTTTCCGATGATCAGGGCTGCGAAGGAAGGGGATAGCCTATATGAGCTTACCAGGGAGGTTTACGGCTTCACCGATCGGCGGTTGATTGCGTGGATAGAGGAGACCAATCCGAACATAAAAAACGTGGAAAAGCTCCCAGCAGGTGAGCTGATTTTATTCCCTGGAAGGGATCAGGCAAATCTCCTCGCGTCATCACAAAGGGGTGACCACAGATGAGTAAGATTTATGAGGCACTAGAAAAAGCGCATCACGAATTCACGCTGAGGGATACGCTGGTTCCTAGATTCCCTCGGCAGAAGCGATGCTCTCTTGCCCCGCGAGCAGAACACGAAGACAGAATGATCGGGGTTTGCCAGCATGTTGAAGCCCTCTTTCCCAATGCCAGCATGAAGATTATTCAGTTTGTAGGATCCCACAAAGGCGAAGGAACATCGACCGTCGTGAATCAATTTGCCGTAACCTCCGCCTTGAAGATGAAAAAATCCGTGCTCATTCTCGACGCGGACAGGATCAATCCTGTGCAACACGGTTTCTTCGATGTGGATCCTGACCACTACCTTAACGAAGTGACACGGGACGGAGGTCCTATTGAGAGGGCTTTTTCTCTGAGGCCCTATCCGGGGCTTTCGTTGTGTCTGGTTTCAGGAAATTCCGTCTCACCCGCCCAGGTGTTAAATGTCAATGGGCTTTGGGAGATGTTGCGAATGCGGTTCGACCTCGTGGTTATCGATTCTCCACCGCTCGAACTATCCTCTGATGCTTTGGGTCTGGTTGGGAAAGCGGATGGTGTCGTGTTGGTCGTAGAGGCGGAGAAGACCCGCTGGCCTATCGTCCAAAACCTAAGAGATTCTATTATCAACCATGGCGGAAAGATCCTGGGTGTCGTGTTTAACAAGCGGCGCTTTTACATACCAGGATGGCTCTATAAACGGCTGTGATGGGATGTCCCGATGGATGTCAAATCCCCAAAACTCACAGATTTCTTTATCTGTGCGATCTAGGGATCGTTCAACCGTCGCGAGATAACATTCCATTGCGAAAGGATAGCGCAGATGAAATCGATCTTATTTCTTTCCTTCCTCATTTTTCTTGGGGCCTGTGGCGCTTCTAGCTTCGATACCGTCCGGGTCCCGGAATCGCCGGCGACTGGTGCATTAGAACCGCAAGCCGATTACCGGATCCAGGCGGGAGATCAGCTCGACATTAAGTTTTTCTACAACAATGAGTTGAACGAGTCTGTGGCGGTTCGTCCCGATGGTCGGATCTCATTACAGCTCCTCGGCCAGATCAAGGTCAATGACATGATCCCTGCCGAGTTGGAGAAACTGCTCAAGGAGCAATATGCTCCGCATTTGGCAACTCCGGAAGTGGCTGTCATTGTCCGATCCTTCAACATGCACAAGGTTTTCGTGGACGGGTATGTGGTCAAACCCGGCACGCTTTCCCTGGTCGGCTACATGACCGTTATGCAAGCAATTTCCCAGGCGGGCGGATTGAGAGTCGGTTCCAGGGAGGAAGAGATTCTCGTCATCCGCAGGAGTGATCAGGGAAAACCGGTTGTTCTCAGAGTCAATCTGGCCAAGGCCATGTCAGGAGAAGACATGAGTCAGGATATTTATCTCGCTCCATTCGATGTGGTGTTTGTGCCCAGGTCGGCCATCGGCGATGTGAATCACTTCGTCGATCTCTATATCAGAAGGAATCTGCCCATCAATGCGGGTGTCGGCTTCTCCGTACCATAGGGAAACTCATGGAACAGAACGGCTTAGCAATGAGTCTGCGGGACCTCCTTACAGTCCTGTTCAAACACAAATGGAAGATCGTCGCCACCTTCATGGCCTCTGTGGTGACCATCACGATTGCCACGTCGATGCTCCCCCTGATCTACCAGGCCACGTCCACCCTGCTTGTGAAATTCGGAAGGGAGAACATCTATCGTTCCGAGGTTGGTGAGGCAGGGTCCTGGATTTCCCTCAGTCACGAGGAAATGGTGAATTCGGAAATCCAGGTCCTGACGAGTCGCGATCTGATTGAACGGGTGGTGAAGACGATGGGGCCCGAGGTGCTCTACCCGAGGATGGCCGGAGATTTGCGGGACCAAGGAAGATCCGGTGAATCACTGGTCTCCAGCGCCGTCGGAATTTTTCGCAAGTCCCTTTCAGTGGATGGGGTCAAGAAGTCAAATGTCATTCAGGCCTCTTTCGAGCATGAGAGCCCCATGATCGCCTCGCAGGCGGTGAATCTGCTGGTTGATCTCTTCAAAGAGAAACACCTTCAGGTCCACAGTGATCCCAAAAGTCCTTTCTTAGAACAGCAGCTCGCCGCTCACGAAAAAAGCCTGAAAGAATCAGAAGACGAACTGGAAAGGTACAGGCAAGAGTATCAGACCTTTTCTCTCGAGGAGCAGAAGACCCTTCTTCTCCAGCAAAGGACAAATTTTGATACGGTGATGAAGAATACCCGGAACCAGGTGGTGGAGCTTAAGCAGAAACTCGACACGCTCAGGAGCCAGATGCAAAAGGTCCCCGAGAACATTCCCCTGGCAACGGTCACCGACCGGCACGCGATTGTTGACGATGTCAAAAATACCCTCCTGAATCTGCAACTGCGAGAGCAGGACCTGCTGATGAAATACAAATCCGATAACCCGATGCTGGTTAAGGTGCGGGAGGAGATCGCACTGGTGAAGGAGTATTTGAAGAAGCAGGAAGAGGACAGGAAAAAGGTGCAAACGACAGGCAAAAATGTCGTCCACCAGGAGTTGGAAAAAGAACTGATTAAAACGCAGGCCGAACTCAAGGCCCAAGAGTCCAAGGCCTCCGAACTCAGCATTCAGGTCAGTCAGCTCGACCACGAGCTCCAGGCCCTTGATCTTAGAGAGAAGGAGCTTCAACGATTGCTTCGCGAACGAGAGATGAACGAGAAGAATTACAAAACATATCGCGAAAAGGTGGAAGAAGCACGGATCGTTGACGATATGAACTTGCGCAAAATGGCCAATGTCAGCGTCATTCAGGAAGCCGCAGTGCCTCTTGATCCGATCAGACCCCGAAAGAACCTCTATATTATGTTCTCTTTGATCTTCGGTGTCATCGGGGGACTTGGCGTCGACCTGTTCTCCGAGATCCTATCACAGGGATTGACCACCCCGGAACAGGTTGAAAAACGCCTTGGTCTGCGGATCCTGGTTTCGCTGCCCTATCGCCCTGCTTTATGGGCGCCAAGAAATCAAGAGACCTGAAGCATCAACCGGAGATTCCCGGATGCTGAAGAAGCACAGTAGATCACTGGTTACGGCGGTTTTTCTCGCGGATATTTTCACGGTCGCTTTTTCCTCGCTGGTCGCTTCATACTGGAGATTGGGTTCGGCCTATCTCAATGTCCTTGACCATCCTATCCACTACCAGATCCTTTTCTCGGTCTACGTGGTGTCTTGGCTCTTCCTGTCCCGCCGGTTTCACCTCTATAGTTCGAGAAGAACACAAAATTTCAGGGAGGAGATGCGAGATGTCGTCAAGACCGCTTCCCTGAGCCTGGCTGCGGCGTCGATCCCTGTGTTTTTTATCCGTGGGTTTCCTGTGAGTCGCATCTTCATTCTTAGTCTCTGGATCTGTCAGATCCTGCTGCTGATTTCATCCAGGTTTTTTCTCCGGCAGGCCCTTCAGTATATCCGGAGACACGGGTATAACTATCGAAATTTGCTGATCATCGGTCGCAATTCCCGGTCGGTTGAGATGGCCAGGCGGATCGAACAAACCCCTGAGCTCGGATTGCGCATTCTGGGATCTGTCGATTCTCTGGATGGTGATAAGGAACGGCAGGGGGTGAACAACCAACCTCTCATCGGAACCCTTGACGAGCTGGAGTCGATCCTAAAAAACAACGTCGTCGACGAAGTGTTCGTCTCCTTGCCGATCAAATCCTTCTACCTGGAGATTCAGCGAATTATTCATACCTGTGAAACGGCAGGAGTGGAGGCGAAAATCCCGACGGACCTGTTCACGCGTAAGATCGCGAGATCCACGATCTCCGACTATGACGGGATACCGGTCATCGATCTATATGCAAGCCCAAAGATGAGTCTGCAGCTATGTGCAAAGCGGCTTATGGACATAGTGCTCTCGGGCCTTTTGATTGTTCTCCTCTCACCGCTTTTGCTCCTGGCAGCCTTCCTCATCAAAGGGACTTCAAAAGGGCCTGTCTTCTTTGTGCAGCGCCGGGTCGGGTATAACGGGCGCCAGTTCAACTGCCTTAAATTCAGAACCATGGTCGAAAATGCAGAGGACCTGAAAAAGGATCTCCTGCGGCTGAATGAGCTTACAGGACCTGTTTTTAAAATGAGGAACGATCCTCGGGTGACTCCGTTGGGTCGATGGCTGCGCAAGGCAAGCCTCGATGAGCTTCCTCAACTGATCAATGTCTTCCTGGGGGACATGAGCCTTGTAGGGCCCAGACCTCCAATACCCAGTGAGGTGGATCAATACGATCTGAGTGCCCGGAGGCGGTTGAGCATGCGGCCGGGAATCACCTGCCTCTGGCAGGTCAGTGGAAGAAACGGCATCCCCTTCGACAAGTGGATGGAGCTCGATCGCCAGTACATCGATGAATGGTCACTGGGCCTCGATGCAAAGATCCTGTTGAAAACGATCCCTGCGGTTCTCAAGACATCGGGAGCTTCATGATGTGAGGTCAGGGTCCTTCGGGTTGGGAGGGTGGAGCTGGAGCGGGAGTTGAATCGGGACCCTGAGAAAGACGAACATGGCAAAGATCAGAGTATTACATCTTATAAACACGCTCAATCTGGGGGGGGCCGAGAAGAACTTGTTCAATCTTGTGAGTTCTTTTGATCGGAACCGTCTTGACATCCATGTGGGGTATTCCGGTGGCGGAGAGTACGAGGAGCGATTCAAACGCCTTGGTGTAACCTTGCTCAAGTTTTCGGAGACAAGTGACAAAATCAGAAGTCTTGCGACATTCCAGATCATTTCCAGGCTGAGGAATTATATACGGGGGAATCGGATACAGATTGTCCACAGTCACTCCTTTAATGCCCATTTCTGGGGCGCCGTTGCAGCTAAGACGACCGGAACGAAACTTGTAGAGCATATTCACGATGCAAGGTACCTGGACCCCGAGGATCTCGCGAGAAGGCGCTGCCTTACCGGACAGATCAAGTACACCCGGTACATGAAGAACGTCTCTGATAGGGTCGTGGTCTTGACCGAGCCCTACCGTCGCCTTTTGCTGCAAAAGGGTTTTTGCGATTCCCATCAGATTCGAAAAATATCCAACGGGATTCCCCTCGACGCAGCCGTAAAGATTGACGAAGAAGCCGCAGGAACCCTAAAAAAAAAGCTTGGCCTTTCCGGAGAACACCAGGTGATTCTGACAAGTTTGCGGATGTCCTCAGAAAAGAATGTGGATTTGATTTTTCGCATCGCACCCATTGTGGCGAGGACGGTCCCCAGTGCAGTTTTTCTTCTTTCAGGAAACGGTCCCCAGTTCGATGAGTTCAAGGCAAAGAGCAGAAACTTGGGCTCCTGTCGGATTGAACTGATCGGCTATTATCCGGAGATTCTCGATCTCCTCGCGATCTCCCCTATCTTTCTTCTTCCATCGCTTCAGGAGCTCCATTCCATAGCCATCCTCGAAGCCTTGAGCATGAAGGTTCCGGTCGTTACGTCTCAGAACGTGGGGTGTAACGATGAATTTATCACAAGCTGGCAAAATGGAGTGCTTCTGGATCCCTTTTGTGACGCGGGATGGGCGGAAGCCATCATACGGCTCTTGAGGGAGCCGGATCTGCGAAGGCGAATCGGAGAGAAAGGGTACGAAACCTGTCGAGACCGGTTCGATATCAGGAAAGTGACAAGAGAATTTGAAGATCTCTATCGTGAAATCCTCGGAGAGTAAACAGGGCATTTTCCTGGCTGCCGTATTCGGGATCGCGCTGGCATTCGTGGTGCTCAGGATGATGGCCCTAGGCGAGAAAAACGTCATGTTTTTGTTCGCCTTGCCGGTAGCTGCGCTCTTTTCTCTTCTCGTGCTTGCCGATCCAAAGATGGCCTTGATTGTTCTTCTGTTTTCGAGAGCCTCCCTGGACTATGCGCTGGGGCTCACGCGCGTAGATATCCTGGGGCAGAACATAGGCGTCGGAGGGGGGATCAACCTGGCTGTCCTGATTCTTGCTTTTGCCTTGGTGGTTCGCAGAAAGGAGGCCTTATTCGAAAACCCTGTCAGCAAGAGGTGGATCCTCTATCTCGTCGTTTGCGGCGTTGCAGTGTTTTATTCGCCTGTTCCCGGGCGTGGCGTCAGACTATTTCTGAATCTGGTGAGCTACTACGGCATGCTGACGATCCCCTTCGTTCTCATCAACCGAATCGAAGACAAGAAATTCTGGCTGAAGGCCTTACTGTTTTCGAGCCTCCTTCCTGTCTGTCTTGCCAATCTGGATTTGCTCCGCGGCGGCACTCCCTTTCAAGAATTAGAAATCCGGCTCCAAGGGACGTTCCCTCACCCAAACATTCTCGCCTTCTATCTCGTCTTTGTAATAGCCCTCGTCTTCTACACTCTCCAGGGCAGTCTCTTTTCGTTGACGACGGCAAAGAAAAACATCCTTCGGTTTTATCTACTTGATTTGTTCATCCTTCTCTTGGCCACAAAGACGAGAAATGCGTGGCTGGCCTGCTGGGGACTGTTTTTTCTCTATGGTCTCCTGAAGGACCGCAGATATTTATTGTATTCGTTGATTGTCCCGCTTCCAGGCCTTTTGATCCCCTCGATCCGGGACAGAGTTTTCGAGCTGTTCGGGTCATACGATCTCAGCGACGTGGAACACCTCAACTCGCTTGCCTGGCGCTTGAAATTGTGGAAAGAGAGCCTGTTGACGCTCAAAGAAACATTTGTTTTCGGCAATGGCCTTTCCTCTTTCGAGTTTCTGGTAGAAAGATTTTCAGAATGGGATGCACGCTTTGGTGCGCACAATACCTACCTGGAGGTCCTGGTCGAAACGGGCCTCCTCGGGATTGCGCTCTACGTGGGAATCTATTTACAGCTTCTTAAGACATTTTACAGAACCATGCGAGAGACGTTCCCCATTCGATCTTCAGAATACGGACTTCTGTTTTGCTATGCCGGAAGTTATGCCGCGGTCTGTTTCGGCGACAACATGCTCTATTACCTCTCCTTTAACTGGTACTTTTGGTTCTTCATGGGAGTCATGACAAGATGCGCACAGTTGAAGATATGAAAAAACTGTCCATCGTGATTCCTTCCTACAATTCAGGAGGGACCATCGAATACACACTCGCTGCCATACAATCGCAGCGGAAGCGAAGCCACATTTGCGAGGTGATCGTTGTGGATTCCTCCGATGACGGAAGCACAAAACGTACACTTTCCCGCTATCGGAACCGCGGTGTACGGATGATTACTCCGGGATACCGTGTGATGGCCGCTTTGGGGAGAAACATCGGCGCAAGCCATGCCTCCGGGGATATCCTGGCTTTCTTAGATGCCGACACTCTCCCGGCTCCCGATTGGACGGAGAGGGTGTTGGAATCTTCTACAAAAGGACGATTAGCCGGAGGCGGTTCCATTGATCTGCCGGATTTTCAAAAGAACAAAACGCTGCCTGTGGCCCAGTACTACTTGCAGGTAAACGAGTTCATGAACCGGGGCCGTGCCCGCATAAAAAAGTTTCTTCCTTCCTGCAACCTCTTTTGCGACAGAGCCTTGTTCGAGAAGACTGGGGGATTTCCCCCTCTCAGGAGCGCGGAAGATGTGATGTTCGGCTTGAAGCTGAGCCGACTTGCGCCCGTGTGGTTTATCCCGGAGGCCAGGGTTTGTCACATTTTTCGGGAAGACTTGAAGGGTTTTCTGAAGAACGAGATTTCCCTCGGAAAGGGAAACATTCGATACCGGCGGCTTCAATATCCTCAAACTTTCTACTACAAGGGATTCTGGCCCTATGTCTTTCTTCCAGGGTTCATCGCGATAAAACTGGTAAGAATCACACTCCGCATCCTTAAAGCAGGTCCGCAGTCCGCCGTCCGCTTTTTTTATGTTTTTCCTGCATTTCTTCTGGGTTTGCTGTTTTGGGGAATCGGCTTCGCGAAAGGAGCGCTCGGTGATGAAAGGAATTAGGATCACCCTCTGTGCACTCCTTTTCTTGTCTGCATGTCCGGGGTGGGTCTCTCCTTCCCGGGGCGATGTGAAGCACTGGGAGTTTGCAGGATGGTATGGGGGGGGGTGTTATCCGAATGTGGAATTCGATCCGAAGGTGAAGGACCGCCTTTACCTGGTTTCCGATGTGGCAGGGATTTGGAAAAGCGAAGATTCCGGAGAGAGATGGAGCTTTATGACCCGCGGCCTGAAAAATCTGAATGTCGCATTTGTTTCCCCAGCGCCCTCCGATTCGAACGTCCTGTATGCCGGGACAGGGAAGGGGCTTTTTGTCTGGCGTGAAAGGGATCGCTCATGGGAACCCTGTGACACCTATCGAGGCGAGATCCGGTTTTCCCGACCAGACAACCATCGGGGCATCGCCATATCGCAATCAAACCCGGAGCAGATATGCGTGGGAACGAGCTCGGGCTCGGTTTTCCATTCCATGGACGGAGGCCGGACCTGGGACATTCTCGGGGGCGTGAAAAACCCCTTTGGCGATAAGAAGCCTATTACCGCCCTCGCTTACAGTAACAGCCGCGAAATGCTTTTCGCGGCTTCCGAGCGGGGATTGGCCAAGTACACCTTTGAGACAAACGAATGGAAGCGAGTGGAAGCGGGACCCACCCGGGTTACCGACCTCGTCCAGGGAAAGGGATCGCCGCACAGACTTTACGCTGCGGGTCAGGACAGGCTTTTCATCTCTGAGGATGCAGGAAAAACATGGAAGCCATCCGCCCCGGTGCCTGAGGGATTCACATACAGGGTATCGGTCTCCGACTCTCAGCGAGGGCGCTTAATCGCCGCCGCATGGAAAAAGGATTGGACCGGAGGAGTCGTGCTTAGTCGGGACGATGGGAAAACATGGAATTCTTCAGACCGGAAGTTATCCCCGGATCGGTCGAATCCAACCCGGGTCTGGACCGGCCCGGGGTCTCCGGTGACCGCCATCAAGATCGATCCTTTGAATGACAAGACTCTTTTCCGTACGGATTGGTGGGGGGTGTGGCGCAGCGATGATGGTGGTGCGACTTGGGAAGAGAAGATCAAAGGAGCGCCCAACGTGGTCGGCTCCGACATCGTCATGGGGGCTGCGGGGAATATCTACGTCGCCACAATGGATAATGGTCTTGTAGCGAGCTCGGATGAGGGGAAAAGTTACCGTCCCCTCTTTCCTGTGAAGGGCTACCGGAAGGATGTGAACGGTCACATTTGGAGAGTGCTGGTCTTTGGAGAGAACGACGACACGATCATTGCCACTTCTTCGCCGTGGGGCGAAGAAGTGAACCAGGTGATTTTGAGCACCGATCATGGAATGACCTTTAAAACCGTTCGCAATGGGCTCCCGCCAAAAAGACCGAAGATCAACACCCTGTGGGACCGGGGATATCCAAGGGCACTTGCAGCAGATCCTCAGAACCCGAAGAACCTCTACCTTGGGATGGACGGGGATGATGGAGGGGGACTCTATCTTTCTCGCGATGGAGGAACAAGCTGGGTTCTCTCGCCGGGACAGCCTGCTGCCAAGAAAATCTACAATGGACTGGGTGTGGATCCTCTGAATCCGGCGCATCTTTACTGGGGTGCGTGCGGCGAAAATGGCGGGGTCTATTTGTCCAAAGATGGCGGCACCACCTGGAAGCGGGTCTTTTCAACAATGCACTGGGTCTTTGATTTGAAAATTGCTGGAAACGGGAATGTTTATGTTGCGGGGGACAACGGCGGCCCCTGCCTGTATTCGTCCACTGATCACGGCACAAGATGGAGGCTGGTGAAAAAATTCGCATCTCAGGGAGTTGCCGAGGCGATTTCGATTGATCCTCGAAACGCCAATCGGATGGCGTTGAGCGTTGTTCAGTGGGGAGGCGCTTCGGGGGGCAAAATATTCTTGACCGAAGACGGGGGAAAATCCTGGGAAGAGATCACGGGGGATCTGCCCGAGGGATCTGGCGCAGCAGCTATGGCTTTCGGCCTCAAGAATGATTTTCTCTACATCAACCGGTATGCCGGTTCCGTGTACAGGACGAACTTGAACATTCAGGGCTCGAGCCGTTTGCAAATTCAGGGTTTAGGGGTTCAGTCCACTCCAAAAGCGACTCTGAAGGTGACCCCCTGAACCTGGGAACGCTTGGAGGAAAAATGAATTCAAACAGAGTAACGATCGCAGGGATTGCGATTGACAATGTGAACATGGCCGAGGCGCTCTTCTTTATCGAAGAGCTTGTTCGGAGACGAGGACCCTCCTACCTGGTTACACCTAATGTGGACCATATTGTAAGACTGCAGAAAGATCCGGAATTCCAAAGGGTCTATCGGGAGGCCGCCTGCGTGCTACCCGATGGCATGCCACTTTTGTGGGCAGGAAGATTTCTTCGCTCTCCTCTCAAAGAAAGAGTGACGGGTTCGGATTTGGTTCCCAGACTATGCGAGCGCGCTGCCCAAAAAGGATTCAAGCTCTTTTTCATGGGCGGAAAGGTGGGAGCAGCCGTGAAGGTGAAAGAATGTCTTGAAAGCAAATTCCCGTCTATAAAGATTGTGGGAGCCTGCCGTCCACCCATGGGCATGGAAAACGACGCTGCAGAAACCAGGAAGGTCCAAAAGCTAATCTGGGAAACAAAGCCCGATATTTTATTCGTTGGATTTGGCTCCCCTAAACAGGAGAAATGGATCTATGAGCATCATAAAATGCTGAGAGTTCCGGTCAGCATAGGCGTGGGCGGCACCCTTGATGTTCTTGCCGGCATGGTCAACCGGGCTCCCTACTGGATGCAGCGTTCTGGGTTTGAGTGGCTTTACAGATTGATGAAAGAGCCAAGGAGGCTCTGGAAAAGGTACCTGGTCGACGACATGGAATTTTTCCGGCTCGTCCTAATGCAGAAGGTTGGAGGATTTTAGGTTAGAGGTTTCACGTTTTCGTGTTCAGGTGTCAGACCCAGCCTCGAGGGGACCCCTGAACCTTTAACTCTTTATGGTGGGGAGGCCTGAATCGGTATGCTTAAGATCTTAACCACATTTGGCACCCGGCCTGAAACGATCAAACTGGCGCCGCTGGTCAGGCTGTTCCTAGATCACCCTGATGATTTTTCATGTAGCGTCTGCTTGACCGGTCAGCATCGAGAGATGATCAACCCTCTTTTAGGTTTCTTTGATCTCCATCCTGATCATGACCTCCAGCTCATGACGCATAACCAGACCCTCGAACAAGTCACCATGAATGTGCTCAGCAGATTGGGGGAAATCATAGAAAATGAAAAGCCTGATTATGTTGTCGTTCAGGGGGATACGACCACAGCCATGGCGGCGAGTCTGGCCGCTTTTTACAGGCATGCGAGGATAGCTCATGTGGAAGCGGGATTGAGAACCTGGAACAAGGATCACCCTTATCCCGAAGAGGTCAACCGCAGGGTCATTGACAGCATGAGCGACCTCTACTTCGCCCATACGGAGAAAGCAAAGCAAAATCTCCTTGCGGAGGGAGTGGACAAAAGCCGGATTGAAGTCACGGGAAACACCGTCATCGATGCTCTCATGGATGTGGCTGCCAGAGAGTTCGATCCGAGGGGGACGATCCTTGAAGACCTGCCGGTGAACGGAAGCAAACTGATCCTGGTCACGGCGCATAGAAGAGAAAATCACGGGGCGCCTCTTAGGGACGTATGCGACGCCATTCGGGAAATCGCATCCCGATATCGCGATGAGGTCTGGTTTGCATACCCGGTCCATCTGAATCCAAATGTGCAGCAAATAGTCTACCCCATTCTCAAAGGCATCGACAACATCTCTCTCATCCCCCCGCTCGATTATGTCCCGTTTGTCCATCTGATGAAGAAGGCTTACTTGATTCTCACCGATTCCGGGGGAATTCAAGAGGAAGCACCAAGCCTGGGTAAGCCGGTTTTGGTATTGCGAGAAACAACTGAAAGACCGGAGGCTGTGGACGCTGGAACGGTGGTGGTTGTGGGAACCTGTAAAGAGAAAATCGTCGCCGAGACAGTGAAGCTTCTTGAGCATCCGGAGGCCTACGGGAAAATGGCGAAAGCTGTGAACCCTTATGGCGACGGAAAAGCGAGCGAACGAATTTTGAATCGCATGCTTAGGGAGGTGGAAGCGCGTGGGTAATTTGACGTCCAAAAGATCCCCGGGAAACAACAAGGCGCTCAAGGATTGGAAACGACATTTTCTTTGCGGCCTTTATTACGGGATCGTTCAGCACCTGCCTTCCTCCTTGATGCCCTTGGGAAACCTTGCCCGGAAGGCCCGTTACTGGATCTGTGTCCGGTTGTTCGCCCGGTGCGGCAAAAAAGTGAACATCGAATCCCATGCTTTCTTTCACTCAGGCCGGCGCATCTCCATAGGCGATTATTCCGGGATCGGCATGAACGCACATCTTTCCGGGCCGGTCACGATCGGCGACAATGTCATGATGGGGCAGGATGTCGTGATCCTGGCGCACAACCATAAATTCTCAAGGACGGACATCCCCATGTGCCTTCAGGGGTTGCAGCCTGAGCGCCCGGTTCGCATCGGTAACGACGTATGGATCGGGGCCAGGGTTGTCATCCTAGCCGGGGTAAAAGTCGGAGACGGGGCTATCCTGGGAGCCGGCGCGGTTATCGCCAGGGACGTGCCGGCCTGGGCGGTCGTTATCGGCAATCCCGCCCGGATCATCCGGTTCCGGCGCACATCCCAACCGCTCGCGCGCCGCGAAGCCATCCAATCGATAGATGGAGGGAGGCTGAGTGTCCTTTCGCAAAAAGGTCATTGAGGGATTGACTTGGTCGGCGTTGGCCCAGGCTGGCAAGCAGGTCTGCCAATTCGTGATCACCACAATCCTGGTGCGCATCCTGGCTCCCCAGGAATTCGGTTTGATCGCCATGGCAAACGTGTTCATCGGGTTTGCGACTCTGTTTTCGGAAATGGGGATCGGAAATGCCTTGGTCCAACGGAAGGAAATCAGGGAGGAACACCTCTCTTCGGCTTTTTGGCTGAATATGGCTTTGGGTGCGTTCTTTATGTTCTTTTCTTTTCTTGTGTCCCCGGGGATTGCCCGGTTTTACCACAGGCCTGAGCTTGTCCCGATCGTGAATGTCCTTTCCTTGAACTTTGTCGTTTCTGCGGCTGCGGTCGTCCAACAGTCGCTGCTTATGCGCAGCATGGATTTCCGGAGTCTGATGATTCGGGACATTGCAGCCGCGGTTCTATCCGGCACTTTAGGGATTGTCTTTGCCTTGAGAGGCCATGGAGTATGGAGCCTTGTCTTTCAGATGCTGGCCTGGGCCGTGTTCAATAATGTTTTCCTCTGGTCCGCCTCCTCTTGGCGGCCCCATTTATTGTTTTCAAAAAAGGCCATGGGGGATCTCATGGGATTCAGCCTGAACATGACGGGATTCCAGATTGTCAATTATTTTGCCCGCAATGTTGATCAATTGTTGATCGGCCGGTTTCTGGGCGCCCAGCCCCTGGGCTACTATGCCATGGCCTATAAACTGATGCTTTTCCCGCTCCAAAACTTCTCCTGGGTCATCACAAGGGTGATGTTCCCGGCCTTTTCCAGGATTCAGAAAGAGCTTCCCAGGGTAGCGGAGAACTACGCAAAGATGCTCAGATATGTTTCCCTCGTAACGTTCCCGCTGATGATGTTCCTTTTTGTCGTTGCCCCGGACCTGATCTTTTTACTGTGGGGGGAAAGGTGGGAGGAAACAATCCGTATCGTCAGAGTGCTTTGTTTCTGCGGGATGATCCAATCGATTGTCACGGTCGGAGGATCCGTCTATTTATCCCAGGGCCGCGCGGATGTTCAATTCCGCATGTCTTTGCCCAACGGTGCGTTGACGACACTCTCTATCCTGGTCGGTCTGCAATGGGGGATTTTCGGCGTTGCCGTGGCTTATACCGTATTCAACCTTCTTTGGGCCCCCATCTCGATTTATGTTGTCACGAGAATCCTGAAGTATGATGTTTTTAAGATCTACAGGATCCTGGTGCGGAATCTCCTTGCCGGTTTAATCCCTTTTGTCGTGTTGATCGGTTTAAAACAATACCTGAGTTTCGAACCGATTGTTCTGATATTCACGCTGGTTCTCACAGGAGGGGCGCTCTATCTTTCAACGCTGGTCTTATTGAAAAAAGCAGGGGTCGCGTCATGGTAAACGTTAATCATTCCATTGCCTCGACGACCCTATTTGATCTGTTTCAGCAGTTGTCGTTTTATCCCTTTCTGTTTATCGAGCCAGGCGGCAATTACGGGGATACCCTGATTTATGAGGGTGCCTATAAGTTAGCCGCCCAAGCCCATCTCCGGTATAAGGCGGCTAGACACGAGGAGATCATCGATCGAATCGATGCAGTGCCCAAAGACAACGTTGTTTACATTCATGGAGGCGGTGGATTTGTTCCGTTATGGTCCGGAAAGCCGAGTGCCGCATTAAGGAAGCTTGTCTCGAGGTTCAATGGCATTGTGATCCTGGGGCCTCAAAGCTTCAGCGAAGATGTGGCTTACCTCAAGGCGAGCTTTATCGACTCTCTTTCCGGGGGACAAAGCCGGAAGCTATTTATATTTGCTCGCGAACACACATCCTATCTCGTCTTGAAAAGGTGCCTGCCGTCATGGGTTGAATTATTGGAAGATCACGATACAGCGTTGAATCTGCAACCGAGCGATTTCGATCCCTCCCACATAAAACAGAAATACTCCCTTTATGCCATACGCACCGACAAGGAAATGTGCCCAACTCAAAAACAGAATGTATTTTCGACCCGGCTCGACCCGGTTCCTTATTGCCTGTCATTTGAAGAATGGTTCCTCCTGCATGCCAGGGCAAAGGAAATCGTCACAAACCGTCTGCATTCGTCAATCCTGGGCTCCATTCTTGGAAAATGCACAACGTTGATGCCGAACTCCTATCACAAGAATCGGTCGGTTTGGGAATTTTCTCTCGCGAGCCGAAACGTCCACTGGCGAGAGAGTCTGCCCGTAGGTCCTCTCTCCAGGTGGCTTTCTAACCGGTCTTTTATTCGCTGTCTGCGGTTTTCCCGTTTCATCGAGAAACTGATTCGGCTTTATTTTCTGGGGCTAGGCTAATGGTCGATGTTTCAGTCATCATTTGCACATGGAATAATTGCCGAAGATTAGAAATCACGCTTGAAGCCTTCTGTCAATGCCGTATCCCAGAGGGTGTCACGTGGGAACTGATCGCCGTAGCCAACAATTGTGCAGACAAGACCAGGGGGGTTGTTGAGGGGATGATAAATCGATTGCCCTTGGTTTATGTCGAAGAA
>Ga0105097_10000602_pt1 | contig 16565 bp, 14 predicted proteins | sample PPLLak12cMay2015_FD_87035 | JGI IMG/M metagenome (GOLD analysis project Ga0105097, IMG submission 87035) | Freshwater sediment microbial communities from Prairie Pothole Lake near Jamestown, North Dakota, USA - PPLs Lake P7 Core (1) Depth... | ecosystem: Environmental > Aquatic > Freshwater >...
AGCAAGGGATGATGCGGGCAAGCCCGTTGCGAAGGGTGAGAAGGATTTTGTTGCGATACCATATTATGCGTGGGCGCACAGGGGCGGTTCTGAGATGACGGTATGGCCGGCGAGATTGCCTTCGGGTGCAAGGCCTGAGCCGATGGCGACATTAACTTACAAGAGCAAGACGACGGCTTCGTATGTTCATGTGTCATTGGATGCGATAAAGGACCAGATAATGCCGAAGAGTTCATCGGACACATCGACGCTGCAGCTGGACTTCTGGCCGCACAAGGGGAGTACGGAGTGGCTGCAGTTCGAGTGGGACAATAAGCAGAAGCTTTCGAGCGTTCAGGTGTACTGGTTCGATGATACGGGCGGCGGAGAGTGCAGGGTGCCGAAGGCGTGGAAGGTGCTTTACCGGGACGATGCGGGAAACTGGGTGCCTGTGAAAAATAATACGCCGTATTATGTCGAGAAGGACAAATTCAACGATGTGCGGTTCGATGCGGTAGAGACTAATGCGCTGAAGATTGAAATAGAGCTTCAGAAGGATTGGGCGGGAGGAGTGCATGAAGTGGTCATAGAATAGAGCCGGGCAATTTTGTCGAAGGTGACTTAAAGCTGCACTGAAAGAATACAGAACGCAGAACACAGAATTTAACATTCAACATTGAACGTCGAACTTTGAACGTTGAATATTTGAAGGATAAGGAGAGATTCTTCACTGCGCTGCGCTTCGTTCAGAATGACAATGGCTGAGGGGAGATTCTTCGTTCCGCTGCGCTCCACTCAGAATGACAAGGGCTTCTTGTTGTCACCCTGAGTGAAACGAAGGGTCTCTCCTAAGAATTAAGAGCTTCTTCGCTGATTTGACATTGTTCACCACAAATGGGTTCAGAATGACGGCAAATATGTTTCTTACAGGGCGAAATGAGGGTATAATTCTGCATTCTAAATTCTTAATTCTAAATTCATTTAAAGATGGATAAGGACCTTAAAAATAAGACGCTCAATGAAATCGAGCAGATAGTCGAAGGGCATAAGCAGCCTAAATATCTGGGGAAATATATTTTCAGTTTTATTCACCAGAAGGGTGCGGCTGATATCGATTCGATTACGACGCTGAGCAAGGCATTGCGCCAGCAGCTCAAAGAGGATGGCTACTTCGTATCGAATTTGAAAATCGCAAAGAAGGCGGCTGATACGGACGGGACGGTCAAATACCTCTTTGAGCTTGCTGACGGTTCATCGATTGAATCTGTGCTGCTCTTCGATGATGAAAGAGCGACGCTGTGCGCATCGACACAGGTGGGGTGCGCGATGGCGTGCCTGTTCTGTGCGACGGGGAAGATGGGATTTTCGCGGAACCTATCAGCTGCTGAAATCGCAGACCAGATAAATGCTGTCGAAAAGGATGCGGGTGAGAGGATTGATAATGTTGTGTTTATGGGGATGGGAGAGCCTTTGCTTAATTACGAGAATGTGCTGCGGGCGGTGAGGATTCTAAATGATGCGGCGGGAAAAAATATAGGGGCAAGGAAGATGACGATAAGCACCTGCGGGATTGCAGAGGGGATAGAAAGGCTTGCGGGCGAGGGGCTTCAGGTGCGGCTGGCGGTTTCGCTGAATGCGGCGGATGATAAATTGCGCAGCTCGCTTATGGGGATAAGCAGAAAATATCCGCTCTCGCGGCTGATGAGGGCGCTCGTAAATTATCAGAGGAAGACGGGCAGGCGGGTGACATTCGAGTATGTGATGATAAAAGATGTCAACGACAGGATCGAGGATGCAAAGAGACTTATCTTTATTATCAGGAACATAAAATGCAATGTGAACCTGATACAATTAAATCCGCATACTTCAACCGATTTGAAACCGAGTAATAAAGAGCAGGTAAAAAAATTCGCACAGATTTTAAAGGACAGCGGGATTGAAACTGTCATCCGGCTGAGCAAGGGGACGCATATACAGGCGGCGTGCGGACAATTAAAGGGAGAAGAGTTAAGGGTTAAGGGGGAAGGGGGATAACAAACGTAATGCGTTAATCGGTTGCGCATCTCGTTTCGTAAGTCGTAGTGCGTAGTGCGTATGGCGAAACGGAAGATGAAGATCCTTCACTTCTGTCTTCGTCCGTCATTATTCCGAATGGAAAATGACGGACTACACCGGACAAGATTGCGGGGCTAAATTTGAAGGAGGACCCCATCAATAAAATAAAAAAAGACATACCAAGGATAATTGCACGTGGTGGGAATTCGGGGTAGAATAAAAAAATGAGAAAAACAATAGGATATATGATTACGTTTACAACATACGGGACGTGGCTGCAAGGGGATAAAAGAGGATATACTGAGGATGGGGAGGAACTCGAACCGAACCATTTACTTGAGGAAGCCAATAAACAATTACTGACTAAAGAATCTGTCGTGTTAACAAAAAAACAACGCAATATGATTGAAGAAGCGATTTACGCAAAAGCCGAAGAGATTGGCCAGAAGATATTTGCACTTTCTGTTTGCTCGAATCACACTCATATTGTTATCGATTATACAACCAAAGACTTAGGCTTGATTGCACGGTACTATAAAATGGCAGGACAAACGGCCTTGCGGAAAGACGGATTTGAAGGGCGGTTATGGGCAAAAGGTTTCGATAAACGTTTCTGCTTCAATTATGGAAGTCTGAAAAGAAGAATAAATTATGTAAATGAGCATAATGACCCGCGCAATAAATTGCGGGGCTAAATTTGGAGGAGGACCCCGTCAATAAATTGAGGGGTTAAATTGGGATGAAAACCCCATTATTAAATTTGAAGGAGAGCTGGGGCGCAAGGCGAAGGTTATTCGAGGTCTTGTTTTTGCATAAGTTCGATGATGTCTGCTCTTGTTGGCATAGATTCGAGAGAACCGAATTTGGTGCAGGCGAGGGCGCCGGCTGCTGAGGCGAAGCGGACGGCCTTTCGCAGGTCGGGCTCTGCGCAGTAGAAGGCGGCGAGAGCGCCGGCGAAGGCATCGCCTGTGCCGGTGTGGTCAACGACCTGGACCTGGAACGGCTGGATGTGGTCGGCACCCTGGCGGTCAATGACCATCGAGCCCCTTGAGCCCATAGTGATGACGGCAGCACCTACGCCGCGAGCGACGAGGTCCGAGCCGATGAGCTTTGCGGAGGTGCGCAGCTTCTCGGCCTTGGAGGCGGACTGGTCTGTTATGTCGGCGGCTTCGAAGAGGTTTGCGATGAGGATATCGGCACTGAAATATTCTATCGGAAGGGCGGCCTGGTCCGACGGCTGATCGATGGGTTTTTCAGGATTCAAGATTACTTTTTTGCCGTGGATTTTTGCGCAGTTGATTGCCTCTGCGATAGCACTTTCGGGCAGCTGGCCGTGAATCAGGCAGATATCGGAGTTGCTGATGACGGCGGAGGCCTGCTCGATATCGAGGGGCACAAGGGCGCTGTTGGCACCGATGTATATAACTGAGGCATTTTCGCCGGCTGAGTTGACGAGAGTTACGATGGCGCCGGTATTTTTTGCCTCAGCTGTATAGACGTAATCGGCGTTGACGTCGTATTCGGCAAGCACTTCACGAATTTTTTTTGCGAAGGGGTCGCCGCCGACTTTTGTGACAAGGTGCACCCAGCAGCCGCAGAGGGCGGCTTCGACGGCCTGGTTTGGGCCGGGGCCGGTAACATTATATGAAAGTGCTGTACCGCTGATGACGCGCGAGGTGGAAGGAAACTGGTTACATTTGACGGCGATGTCAATGTAAGTTGGGCCGATTACGACTACGCTGGGCACGTTTGCCATAAAATACCTTCATTGCATTGCGGTTTGTTTTATGAGCTAACAAGAAGGATTATAGCGAGTTGGAAGAAAAATGCAAAATTATTTCGGTTGATAAGAAAAAGAAAGGGAGCTGAAGAGTAGATGAGTATAAGGGTATGAGGGTAGGAGAGTATGAGAGTAGGAGAGTATAAATAACGCCCAACATTGAACGTCGAACTTTGAACATTGAATGAAAAGAGAGACCCTTCGCTGCACTCAGGGTGACAAAAGACGGCGGGGCAGGATTACGGCTGATGCCAGGAGGTTTGTTTGAGCCAGTCGGAGGCGAGCAAGGCGATGTCGAAGAAATTGACGATTTTATTGCGGTCGAGGTCGCCGAATAAGCAATCGGCGGTTTGCAGCCAGTCATTGATCTGATGTGATAAATCATCACAATCTGCAATTCCATCGTTGGTTAAATCTGCGAGCAGCGACCAGTTATAAGGAGGGATTCCTGATTCGTACATGCCGCCGAAGGCACCCATATCGATTCGAAGATTAATGCCCCATTCATTATTCGGGTCTTCGGGAATAGTTAGAGGCTCATCGCCTAAAGGACAACCGGGATTGCCGGCATCAATGCAGGGGCTGGTAACTTCATCGAAATCCCACATCTGATGGATGCTGTCCCAACGCCAGCCTTCGCTTCTCAGATGATAATCACCATTCGTTATGTTTATGAAGCAAGGATCTTGACTAATTTCACCTGTTCCCGGCTGAGGCATAAAGGATTCACTACCGCCCGGAATACTAACACCGCCCCACTCTGCCCAATAATCTGCTGTTGTATTATTCCATACATCATTATAAGCCATGTTGAGTAACGAAACGGGAGATTCGTATCCGTCAACAGCCATAATCCCATACTCATTATATGCAATTATGTTATTTAAAATTAATTGTAAGGATGTTGGATTACACCGGATTCCGTAATTGAAGTTATTGTAAATTGTATTGTTAATAATCGATGGAGATGAATCAGAGCAATATATCCCTCCATTATTATTATTATTTGCTATAATGTTACTTACAATAACTCCTGAAGATGAGTGGAACTCAACACCTGATCCGAATAAGGCCATATTATTCTCAATTCGGTTTTTTTTAATCACAACAACTGAAGAAGAAGAGGCCGAAATCCCATTGGCATTATTAGCGATAATGTTGTTTTCGATTGTAACAGAGGATTGAGACACAAATATGCCAGAACGATATATTGGACTATGTCCACTATTGAATATAGTAAAACCGGATATATCTCCATCGGCCATATTGAAAACAACCACATGGCCATTCCCTCCACCATCTATAACAGTTACATCGGCACCTGAACCGTGCAAAGAAATACCGTTTTTCAAACGGATGTTTTCGCCATACGTTCCGGGCGCTACTTGAATGATATCACCATAGCTGGCAGCATTTATGGCTGACTGGATGGTGTTGAAGTCGGCGGGGCCGTCGTCATCTACCGTTAATATGTCGGCGCGGCAAACAGCAAAAGAGGAAATGATAAAGAACACAATAAATATTTTTCTAAGGGTGTATTTCATAATATTTACCTTTCTTCGAGCCAGTGGAGGGCCATAATGGAGAAGTCTTTTAAATCAACGATGCAGTCACCGTTGATGTCGCCTGCGATAATGGTTTGGCAGGGCGGTTTTCCAAAATATGACTTGCTGGCTTGTTCTGTTCCGCCGTAGGCACCCATATTTACGCGGCCGCCGTTGGGGAATGGCTCAAGACCAATCGGCGTCATCCAGTCGCCGGCATCGATACAGGGGCTTGTGACATTATCAAGAACCCAGCTATGGGTATTGGGGTCCCACCTGCCTGCCTGTGACTTTAAATGGTAATCGCCATTTACCCAGAAGTCATCGTTGGCATCAGCAGGAGTTCCATTCGGGTCCCAATGGCCCGGGTCAACAAAGCAGGGGTCAACATTGATATTACCTATACCCGGCCATCCGCCTTTTATGTCGCAATAATTCACAGTAATTGTAGAATTGCCTGAAAGATATATTTCCTCAGTTCCTTGATCCCACAGAATTGAATTTATTATCACAGGATGGTTATCCGCCCACCAATTATAAATGCAAGGTTCAATATTTGATGTAAAAGTGCAATTTTTAAAAACAGGACTGCTTTCATAATTTGAAACCGCTCCACCCGCAGCAGATGAATTTGCACTAAATAAGCAGTTCAAAAACAACGGATTGCTGGAGCCGCAAGAAACTGCACCGCCTCCATAGGGACAAATAACTACGATGGTTGCAAAATTACGAATAAATCTACAATTTTTGAAAACTGGCTCAGATAATGCAATACTTACAGCGCCTCCTGAGCCTCCCCAATTACCGATAAAATCACAGTTGATATAATTAGCATTACTATTGACATTACACAATCCACTGCCGTCACCATAGTCGAGTAAATGATTTTTCAAAAAAGAACACTCAATCAGGAGCGGATTTCCGCCGCCGGAATTAAACATTCCACCGCCGCTTATGGCTGAGTTTTTTTGAAATGATGTACCATTTAAAGTTAAATTGCTGTCTTTACAAAAAATACCTCCTCCATACGAAGCTGAACAGTTTGCAATAACACATCGAGAGATTGTTGGGCTGGACTGGATACAAAATATTGCTCCACCCAATGAGTTGTAAGGTCCATTAATAATTTGTTCAATCGGGCCACATCCATTTGATATTGTTAATCCATCTAAAACTGAATTTGAGTCCTCTGATAAATGGAAATAAAAGCCACGGTGAGGTTCCTGTTGGGTTCCGTTACAATCAATGATTGTGGAAGCGATGATATCTGGAACATTAGGGTCTGTGCTGCGAAGGGTGATGGCTTTACCTAAAAAATCGATGTCCCTGTTGCCATTGCCTCTATATATTCCGGGATTGACGATGATTGTGTCGCCATCGGTTGAGGCATTGATGGCTGACTGGATGGTGTTGAAGTCGGCGGGGCCGTTGTCATCGACGGTGAGGATATCAGCGCTGCAGAGAAACGGCAGGGCAAAAAAGAAAAAGAAGCAAACTAATTTCCTCATACGGAAACTCCTGAAATCCTCATCGTTAATCGCTGCTGGGATTATAACATAAACAAAGTAGAAAATAAAGGAAAATGTTATATTTTTTAATTAGTCGGATATTGCATAACAAATGAATGGTTTGGTGAAGCTGAAGGGCAGCCAAATCCTAAACACTAAATCCTAAACCCTAAACAAATCCAAATTACAAAACTTAAAAACACAAAACTATTACAACATCTTATGGATTCGACACTTATGAAGATTTTATTACACCTCATATACAAATAAAAAGAAGTTGAATAACTGCAGTTCGGGGTATTTTACGGAATACAAAAAAGAGAAAAAATGAGGAAATTTTCGCAATTTACTGCAAGTTTGGGTTTGATAAAGAGTTAACAAGGCGAAATTTTTATAATAATTTAAATTTTTTTTCTTGATTATATTTTTACAGCTATTAAACTATCTATTATGTTAGATGATTATAAAACAATAATAGAATATGACAATGATTATAAGTTCTTTATTATCAGCGGGATACAGCGAAACAGGGCAAAAAGAGGAAACGGCTGGTATGGGTTAGAAAGAAGGAGGAGACAAAATGCAGGTTGTTCACCAGAATATCGATGAGAGGGCAAGGTTTAATCTTGTAGAGAAGACGGAGCTTTTGAGGAGCAGGCAAGCGCTTCTGGAGGGGAAAGACAGGGAGATTATGAGAATGTATCTGGAGAACGGGACGACATACAAACAGCTTGCGAATTTGACGGGAATGCATGAGTGCAGCATAGCACGGTGGATTTCGCGGATTCAAAGGCGGCTGCTTGATGAGAAATATATAACATGTCTGAGAAACAGGGAGAGGTTTACGAACCTTCAGATGGCGATGGCGAAGGAGCATTTTGTGAACGGCTGTTCGATAAATAAGATTTCGGAAAAATTTCATACGAGTTTTCATACGGCGAAGAAAGCGATAGGGAGAATTGAGGAGAGCATAGAAAAAATAAATGAAAAGAAAAGTATAAGGGTATAAGGGTATGAGGGTAGGAGAGTATGAGAGTAGGAGAGTATGAGGGTAGGAGAGTATAAGGGTAGGAGAGTATGAGAGTAGGAGGGTATGAGGGTAGGAGAGTAAAAATAACGACCAACATCGAAGTAAAAAGGAAATAAACCACTAAGGCACGAAGACACAAAGAAACTTCATTGGTTAAAAAATAAAAAGTAAAAGAGTCACTAAGAAGGAAAAGGCACTAAGGGGAGGGGAGGATGGAGAGGTACAGGCTGGAAAGGAGTTTTGCGCCGAAGGTTTTCGAGAGCGAAAGGACAGAGGCGCTTTGCAGGATATTCGGAGTGACGAAGGAAAGATTATCGCAGCCTGCGGTGAGGCACAATTGCGAGGTGAGGATAAATGAAGGCGACATTGTTTTTATTACGGGCGCATCGGGGGCAGGGAAAAGCATTTTACTTAATGAATTGGAAAGCAAGATTCCAAAAGAGCAAAGAGTGAATCTATCTGATTTCGAGCTGCCTTCTGACAGGGCGGTGATTGACTGCATCGGCGGGGATGTGCTTTCGGCGATGAGGCTGTTGACGAATGCGGGGCTGGGGGATGTTTTCAGCATGCTGAATTGTCCGCAGCAGTTGAGCGAAGGGCAAAAATACAGATTGCGTCTTGCGATGGCGATTGATTCGGGGAGAAAATTTATTTTTGCGGATGAATTCTGCAGCCGGCTGGACAGGATAACGGCGGGGACAGTCTGCTGCGGCGTTCGAAGGTTCGCCAGGCGAAATAAGGTGACATTTGTTCTTGCATCGAGCCAGGATGATATTGCAGCGGACCTTTTGGCGGATGTGATTATCGTGAAGGATTTTTGCGGGAATTGTGATGTGGTTTACAGAGAAAGAACATAAATGTATACGAGTAGATGGGTATGAGGGTAGGAGAGTATAAATAACGCCCAACATCGAACGTCGAAGTTTGAACATCAAATAGACGACCGAAAAGGTAATTCAACAATATTTATTGAATGGGTTGCTGATGACAGAATTTGATTTGACGAGGGAGTTGAGGATTGAGAGGGGAGGCATCGGGGATTACAAAGAGCTTGCGTTTTATCATTATCGTGATGAAGGGATTGGGCCGTATTGTGCCATTTTCAAGCTGCAGCCGACAGGATTGCTGGCGCGAAGAATGAAAAAGAAAATTGCCGGGGTGATTGTTTACAGGATGCCCACTTATGCGTTGCAGATGCGAAGGATTGCACTCGGCGGCTGGCTGGATGGGCTGGATAAGGAAAGCAAAATTGAGTTGCTCAGCAATAATATCCGGACGATAAGCAGGGTGATAATCGAGCCGAGATTTCGGGGGCTTGGGCTGGCGGTCAGGTTAGTCAGAGAAACGATGGCGATGGTTGATGTTCCGATCATTGAGGCGCTGGCTGTGATGGGGCAGGCAAATCCATTTTTCGAAAAGGCAGGATTGACCGCGTATAAAGCGCCGCTTCCGGCAAGGAGCGTTCGGCTTATCGAGGCGTTTGAGCTCGTCGGGATAAATGAGAGGATCCTTACGGATACGCAGGCGGTGCAAAACAAAATCGATAGGCTCTTAAGTGACAAAAGAATTTTTTTGGAACGAGAGATTAGAGAGTTCCTGAAATGTTTTCCGAGGGCAAGAGACAGCAAAGCGGGGATTGAGCGGACAAGATACATACTGGGCAGGCTGACAGAAAGACCGGTGTACTATGTAAAAGTTAAGAGTTAAGAGTGAAGGGTTAAGGAGGAAGAACATTCAACATCGAACGTCGAAATAAAAAGAAAATAAACCACGAAGGCCCCAAGACACTAAGCAAATATTAAAAATTAAAAAGACACAAAGAAGAAAAAGGGAAAGAGGGAAAATAAATATCTAAATTCTAAACTCTAAATTCGAAACAATATCAAATGACAAAAATACAAATTATAAAACTATGAGTATTGAACATTTCAGAATTAGGGATTTGAATTTGTTTAGGATTTAGATATTCGGATTTCGTATTTAATAGGAGATAATATGATGCAGCGAAAGAAAACGATTCAAAAGAAGATAAAGCAAATTTCCCTGGATAGACTGACGGAGCATCCGATGAATGCAAACACGATGAGTGAGGCAGCTTTTCGAAAGCTTGTGCGAAATATAGAGAGGACGAATTTTTATGAGCCGTTTGTTGTGCGTCGTCATTCGCAGAAATACGGATTTTATCAAATCATTAGCGGTCATCAGCGTGCGAGGGCGCTGAGGCAGCTTGGGTACAAAAAAGCCGACTGCATTATAAGGGACTTCGATGACGAAGATGCAAAGCTGCTGCTTGCATCTCTTAACCGGCTTACGGGAAAAGATAAGCTCGAAAAAAAGAGGGAGCTGATTTGCCGGCTGAGTGAAAGGGTTGGGGCGGGGGAGCTTTCGAAAATAATTCCATATACGAAGGGACAGATTGAGAAGCTGTGCAGCCTGAAGATGCCGCAGGAGCCTGCGAAGATTGAAGGGAGGGCATTTGCGAAACCTGTTGTCTTTTTCGTAAGCGAGGAGCAGTCGAAGGTGATTGAGGAGGCATTAGCAGCGGCTGAAGGAACAGCCGCAGGTGATAATCGTGCTGTCAGAAGAGGTGAAGCGCTCGTGTTAATCGCTCAACAATGGAAGAAAGAACAGCAGAGAAATATCTTAGGACAATAGTTTGCCAGAAGATAAGACACAAAAAGAAAACAGATGAAAGGCAGAGCAAAATTAAAAATGCAAAAAAGACGAGGCGTCTGGCGGGAGGCTTTTGGGATTTGAGATGCCAAAACGCGATCACCGGCGATAAAAGGGCGATAAAAGTAAGGAGGCCGACAACAAACGGCAGAAGGAAGGCCAAAAGAATTTCGAGCCAGTAAAACTCGTGCTGGCGTTCTGCCGAGAGAAGGAAAATCACTGCGGAAAGAACAAAGACCAGGATGGAAATTTTTATAAAGAGGGGAATGTATTTTTTTTGTTCTGTGCGAAGGGCAGCGATGTACATTAAGACAGAGACAGCCGCAAGGGGCAAAATGACTGGAAAGAAAGTGATGAAGATGCCGGCGAACATCGAAAAGAAGCCGCCGAACGAAAAAAACCAGTCTGAAAAATTAGTGTTCATTTACGCAATACCCGAATGAACTTAAATTTTTGGGAGTATTTTACAGACTGCGGCGACAAACGCAAAAGAATAATGCGGCTATATGAAAAACGCGGGAGCATCGATCTTAATGGCGAATGTGTAATTTTGGAACCGGAAATTAACTATTTGTGTTTACAATAATGAATTATTTTATATAATCGGAGAATATGGAAAAGGAGAACGATATGGAAGCTAAGTCTTTTGAGCCGAGGTGCATTGAGACGATTCAATATCCCGAAGGCGAGGTCTATGCTGTTAAACTCTGGCCGTCGGCGGGGCGTTTATTCATTACGGGAATTTTTTCATTAATCTTTTTAGGAGCCAGTTTATTTCTTGCCTATATGGGATTGAGGCCTTTCTTGGGCAAAAACAGTTCTATGAATGCAGGCATGATTTTCTCTCTGTGGTTTTTTTCAGCAAGCTTTCTATTTGTTGGTGCCCTTATTCTATATATATTTGCGGCGTCCATCTGGCGAAAGGAAACATGGTTTACCGGCGGATTCATTCATCTTCGCCGCAGCCTTTTTGGCATCTCAAGGAAAAGGTCGATACAATTAAATAAAATCAGGAGTTTCGATACCGCCCCGGCAGGCAACAGCAGAAAGAAGGACTACTGGGCTGTCAATGTAAATCATTACGCGGGGGGACGAAAAATTATGTTAACGAAAGACGGCTGCTGGAGACTGAATCTGGCGACGGCGTTGGACAGCAGGGCAGAGGCGGAATATTTTGTAAAGCTTTTGACTGAAAAGGCAGGAATGACAGATGTCCCTGTACAAGCCCCGCCGGAGATAAAAGAAATTGCAGAATCCAATTTGCGATTCGGAGAGAAATTGCTCAAGAGTTCATATATTATTTTCGGGTTATGGGGACTGGCAGGATTGGCTGTTTGTATTATCCTGCAGTACATCTCCATAAAAAGCTACCGGGATTTTTCTGCAGAGAATTTTTCATTTCCAATGTTTTTAATGGTTGTAATACCCTTCGGATTTACTAATTCCCGAATGATGAGCATCGGTCTCAATATAAATAGATTCATGTTCAAAGAGGAAAGGCTTTTCGCAAGGAAACGATGCTATGAGGTTTTGCGGTATTTTCCTTTCAGCGCGGCGATTTTTATTTTCATCCTGCTGATTGATTTCGTGTATGCGGTATCAAATATATTCAAAACCGGGGAGCCAATTTTCCTTTTCTTTCCAGCGATTTTTTATGTATTCATAGCATTTATGAATTTAAGAGTTTTTCTGTCGGGGCGGGAACTTATAGAAAAATGGAGAAGAGAGGACGAGGGGGGAGCCTCCTGAAAAAAGCTTATTATAGTTTGGGGCCAAAAAGTATAATAAGGGTTTGAGTATTAAACGAAAGTATAATAACTCATAACGTCTTGAGAACAATGAAGATATGAAAATATGTGGCAATATTATGGAATTTTCTTGATTGTTTGATTCAATCTTATTATACTTTTAGGCGAAAAAGTATAATAAGAATCGAAGAGTTGAACGAAAGTATAATAAGATGGATGCATCAATTTTCACTAAAAAATGCCCTGGCCATCTTGTCGGGATAGCCAGAAATCTGAAGGCTTATGTTCCAGACAAACTTCCACCGAAGCTCGAATGGACCAGCCGGATGGTGGAATCCTTATCGAATGCCGAACGAGCCATCGGGCAGCTGCGCGGTCTCGGTATGAATTTATCCAATGCACATCTGCTGATTAATCCTTTTCTGCGCAAAGAGGCCGAGATGTCAAGCATGATAGAAGGCACTTTAGCATCCATGGAACAATTATATCTCTTCGAGACAGGAGATTTATCGGTCGAACGCAGCGTTTCAGATGTCAGAGAGGTCCACAATTACGTTGTAGCAATGGAACAGGGTCTCGAAATGAGTAAAAAACTTCCTATCTGTCTTAGAATGATTCGCCAGCTCCATCAGATTCTGCTTAAAGACGTTCGCGGCGAAAATAAGATGCCGGGTGAATTCAGAAAAACACAGAACTGGATCGGCTTTCACGGACGTCCCATCGATCAGGCCCTGTTTATTCCACCTCCACCGGCCCGGATGATTATCTGTCTTGATGAGCTCGAGCGGTTTATAAATGAACCGATGAACAATATGCCCGTTCTCGCCTGGATTGCAATGATTCATTACCAGTTTGAGGCAATTCACCCGTTTATCGACGGCAATGGTCGAATCGGAAGGCTACTGATAACATTGCTGATGTGTGTAAAGGACGTTCTGGACAAACCGATACTATATTTAAGCGAGTATTTTGAGCGCAACCGGCGCGAATATTACGATAGCCTGCTGCGCGTAAGCACAAATGGTCAATGGAATGAGTGGATACTTTTTTTTCTTCAGGGCATAGCCGAACAATCACTTGGTGCATCCGAGAAGGCAAAACAGCTTATCAGCCTCCAGAAACATTATCATTCCCAAACAGCAGGTACCAGGAGCCCATTACTCCATAAATTGATTGACGGACTTTTTGAAACACCTGCAATCAGGATTTCTGAAACGGCTAAAAGATACTCTGTTACATACGCAGCAGTGAAAAAAAATGTCGATGGTCTTGTCGCAGGTGGAATTCTAAAGCAAGCCGCCGGCGGTAAACGGAACAAAATTTATATTGCTTCTGAAATACTTGATATCATAAATAAAGCGTCTGCACAAAGGACAGGCTAATATTATGAGATTATTGAAGAAATGGCGGCGGAGGAAGGCGGCGGCGAGGCCTTTTCCAATGGAATGGCACAGGATAGTCGAGGGGAATGTGCCATACTACAGGCGGCTGGCGAAGGAGGACCGGCTTGAGCTTCAGCAGCACATACAGATATTTTTAAGCGAGAAGCGATTCGAGGGATGTGCGGGGCTGGAGATTACCGACCAGATAAAGGTCACTATAGCTGCATACGCGTGCATTCTGCTTTTGCACCGAAAGACGGATTATTATCCGGGGTTGACGACGATACTTGTTTATCCGAATGCGTTTGTTGCGCCGCGGAAAAAATATCTGCCTTCGGGGGCGCTGATTGAGTATCCGGAGCCATTGAGCGGGGAATCGTGGCGCCGGGGGCCTGTGGTGCTTTCGTGGGACGATGTGCAGCGGAGCATATCTGACTCCGGCGACGGGCATAATGTTGTCTTCCATGAATTCGCACACCAGATAGACAGCTCATCGGGCGAGGGAGACAACTCGCTTGTTTTACAGAACCGCACGAACTTTATGGCGTGGGCAAGGGTGCTTCAGGAGGATTTTCAGAAGCTTCGACAGGCGGTCGCGGACAGGCAGCAGACCTTTCTTGACAGCTACGGCGCAACCGACCCGGCTGAGTTTTTCGCGGTCGCCACGGAATTTTTTTTCGAGAAACCAAAAGAGCTTCGAAAAGAACACCCGCAATTATACGAGGAGCTTAAAAATTTCTACCACCAGGACCCGGCGGAACTGTGAATTGAGAATTTAGAATTTAGAATGAAGAATTGGGAATTGATAATTTTGAATTGAAAATTTTCATTTTTGGATTATTGGGAGGAAAATGGGTATAAAAAAAGAGAGATACAGATCCGCTTTAGCCATCATCACCCATGCTCCGGACTGATCTCTCTTTTTTCACTGGTTAGTGCGGCAACCTTCTCCGAAGCCAGCACAACTATATTAAACCAAATTTGACGGGGGTGATTCAATCAGGTTTTTTAACCAGACATCTAAGGTTTTAAGGCGAGGGAAATGCAATCGGAGTTCAATAATGAGGATTTGACTAAGGCATCAAAAATTTTTTTTGCTCTTCAAAAACACAGACCTGCGACGAAAGAGGAGCTGAAAAATTATATCAAGGTATTTTTAGGCATCGATGTTCCGGACAAAATAATCTGTCCCGAGCACAACAGCCCGCTGGAGTATCTGTGGCACAGTTTCAATTCTGATTTTATTTTTCCATCGCCTGCAGGAGGTGATTGTGTTATCTGGGCGAATCGAGGCGGAGGCAAGACGGAAATTGCAGCTGCTGCGGCGCTTTTACACAGCATTTTCAAGAGCGGCTGCCAGACGAGAATTCTTGCAGGGTCCGGCGAGCAGGCAGGAAGGATGTATGATTACCTGACCGGATTTATCGGGCAAGGTTTTGATTGTTTTCTTGCCAAGCGGATCCTTGCTGACAGGTGCTTTTTTAAGAACGGCTCGGCTGTTGAGGTTTTGATGCAGTCGCAGACGAGCGTGCGCGGCCAGCACGTTCAGAAGCTTTTGTGCGATGAAGTGGAATTATTCGACCCTGCTGTTTTTGCGGCTGCGAAATTTACGACAATCAGCAGGCCCGGAATAATCCCTGCGATGGAAATCATCAGCACAATGCACCTGCCTTACGGGCTTATGCACAGAATTGTCACTGATGCACAAAAGTGCGGGACGCCGGTATTCAAATGGTGCATCTGGGAGACAATCGAAAAATGCACGGACAGGAACTGCTCGGCGTGTCCATTGTGGGGGGATTGCGGGGGAAGGGCGAAAGAGGCGAACGGGTTCCTGAAGGTTGATGACTGCATAACGATAATGAAACGTTCGAGCAGGCCGCTATGGGAGACAGAGATGCTTTGCAGGAGGCCGTCACTGGAAAGTGTTGTCTTCGACGAATTCGAGCCTTCGAGCAATGTGCGTCAAATCGATTACAATCCGAACCTGCTTTTGTATCGAGCGATTGATTTCGGGTTTGTAAATCCGTTTGTGTGCCTGTGGATTCAAACGGACGTGGAGGGAAATATTTTTGTCATCGATGAATATATCAGGAGCCGTGCGGCGATTCAAATACATGCTGAAGAAATTAAAAAGCGGACGCCATGCAGCGAGGAGAAGACGGCTGGGACTTTTTGCGACCCTGCGGGCGAGAGTACGGATTCGAACGGGACAAGCGCAGCGCGGCAATTGCGGCAGCTTGGCATACAGGTTCGGTATCGAAGGAGCGGCATCATCGAAGGGATAGAGCTTATACGGCAGGCAATAAGGAGTGCTGACGGCAAAAGGCATTTGTTCATTTCGCCGAGGTGTCCGAGGCTTATCGAGGCCATGCAGTGCTATCATTATCCGGAAGGCAATTTCAAAACCGATAAAGAGCTGCCACTCAAAGACGGGGTCTATGACCACCCCATCGACGCCCTGCGATACTTCGTTATAAATTACCGATATTCGGCTGCAAAGCCTATTAAGCGGAGATATTAATCTGATGAAATAAACGATTCATTCAGAAGGAAGGAGGAAGGGATGGGGAAAAATCTGAGCGACAAACAACTGGCGGTGCTCAAGGATATTTTCGGAAGCGCGCTGCCAGAAAAGAAGGTGCTCAGCAAGCACGGGATAAGGGTAACAACATATAACCGCTGGCTCAGCCAACCATATTTCACGGAAGAATTCGAAAAGAGGACAAACGCTTTGAATCGGCGGCTGCTTCTTTACATCGCTAAAAATTCATTCAAAGCGGCAGAGAAGCTCGTTAAACTGGTCCAATCGGGAAAATCCGAAACAGCACGGAAGGCATGTCTTGATATCATCGGCCTGCTTAGC
>Ga0105097_10000605_pt1 | contig 16530 bp, 14 predicted proteins | sample PPLLak12cMay2015_FD_87035 | JGI IMG/M metagenome (GOLD analysis project Ga0105097, IMG submission 87035) | Freshwater sediment microbial communities from Prairie Pothole Lake near Jamestown, North Dakota, USA - PPLs Lake P7 Core (1) Depth... | ecosystem: Environmental > Aquatic > Freshwater >...
TCCGCATATTCCAGATGAAGTGGCTTATTTAGTTCAAAGCCAATTCCTGGCTCAAGGCAAGCTCACCCTTCCTGCGCCTCCGGTACCCCAGGCGTTTGATATTTACCTGATGCAATTTCGTGGGGATCAGTGGTACCCCGTCCCACCGGTTGGTTGGCCGGCTGTACTTGCCATTGGACAACTTGCCGGTGTTCCCTGGTTGGTCAACCCTGTACTGGGGGGGATCAATCTGATCCTGGCATATTTAGTTCTAAGCAGCCTGTATTCGCAGCGAGTTAGCAGGCTTTCAGTGCTCCTCTTAGCCCTATCCCCCTGGTATGTGTTCATGGCGATGAATTTTATGACGCATACTTTTACCCTTACCTGTGCTTTGGCTGCAACAATATGTGTCATTGCAGCCCGTTGGTCTGGTAAATCTGTGTGGGGATGGTTGGGCGGGTTTTCCTTAGGAGCGCTCAGCTTGATTCGTCCACTAGAAGGCTTGCTTATGGCCGTTCTCCTCGGGTTTTGGGCGATTGGAGTTGGTGGACGACGGTTGAAGATGGCTGCCACCGTGGGGTTGGTTGCTGGGACGGTTGTGGTGGGGGGGCTGGTTATCCCATATAACCAGTCATTATCCGGTAAAGCCGGCGTTTTTCCCATCAATGCCTATACTGACCAGCGTTTTGGGGAAAATTCTAACGCTTACGGATTCGGCGCAGATCGCGGAATGGATTGGCCGTTGGATCCCAACAAGGGTCACAGTCCGATCGATGGATTGATTAATGCGAATTTAAATACCTTTTCGATCAACATCGAGCTATTTGGTTGGGGCATGGGATCCCTGCTATTCGTCTCATACCTGGTACTGTCGAGGAGATACCAGAAAAGCGATTACTTGATGCTGGTTACAATAGCCGCAGTTTTTATCGTATTCTACTTTTACTATTTCAGCGGGGGGCCGGATTTTGGCGCTCGCTACTGGTACCTGATGATCGTGCCTCTGGTGGTGCTCACTGTGCGCGGGTTACAGAACCTCGCCAGTGTATCAGGTGATGGCCTGTCTTTTCATGAAACCGCCCACGTCCGCCTGGTGAGCGGGGTGTTTCTGCTGAGTGCGATCACACTCATCACATTTTTCCCCTGGCGGATAACAGATAAGTATGTCAGTTACTTAAACATGCGTCCGGATATTCGGCAGCTGGCAAACCAAAACAATATTGGTCGCAGCCTGGTGCTGATCCGGGGAAACTCGCACCCGGATTATGTATCTGCTGCAGTTTATAATCCGTTGAACTTTGATGCAAACGCCCCAATCTATGCATGGGATAAGGATGCCGAGACCCGTGATCAGTTGTTAGCGTATTATGCCGACCGGCCTGTGTGGGTGATCGAAGGTCCTTCCCTGACTGGGGGTCCTTACCGTATTATTCGGGGGCCTGTCTCAGCTATGAACTTATTGTCAGAATCATCCGGACAGCCATGAATTATAAAAATGTGCCTGTAATGGTATTAGGCGCCAATGGTTTTATTGGTAGGTGGGTAGCACGTGCATTAAGCCGGCAAGGAGCAATATTAATTCTACCGGTAATCGATCCGTCCGATGCGAAAAGTGTATTCAGGAATTATGGTATTCAAGGAGAAATCTACCCCCTGGACCTGGCTAATTTTGATCGAGTGGGTGACCTGCTAAATGAGACCAGGCCTACCATTCTCTTCAATTTGGCGGGATATGGAGTCAGTCGCAACGAGCGCGACGAAAGCCAGGCTTACCGAATAAATGCCGAATTATTAGGTGTGCTCTGCCAGCCGGGATGGAAAAGAGACGACCCCGCTTGGACCGGCCAGCAGATCATCCATGTCGGGTCAGCCATGGAATATGGAGCTAACCCTGGCGATCTTAGCGAAGATTCAGATACAGCTCCGACAACGATATACGGGCGATCGAAACTTGCTGGAACGAAATTGCTTTCCAAATCCAGTGTCGAAACCGGGGTTCATGCCTTGACTGCACGATTGTTTGCTGTCTACGGTCCGGGAGAACCGCGCAACAGGTTGTTGCCCTCCCTGATCCAGGCTGCTGAGACAGGCGAGTCGCTTGAGTTAACCGCAGGATTGCATCAGCGGGATTTTGTCAATGTAGAGGATGTTGCGGACGGGCTGCTGCGGTTAGGGATGCCAGCGGCTCCGCTGGGCAGTGTGGTCAATATAGCCACTGGAAAATTAACTACGATTAAAGAATTTGCAGAGACTGCCGCCGAGATACTTGGTATGGATCGTGATCGATTAAAATTTGGTGCACTTCCCACTCGAGAAGAGGAGATGGCGCACAAGCCGGTCTCGATACGGAAGCTTGTTGAACTATCAGGTTGGGTCCCACAGACGGATATTGCATCAGGTATCCAAAAGACATTGGAGTTCTATCGGGCTCAGCTGTCAGGAGTGCGTAATGGATGATAAGCCCATGCTTCAAACAAAACCAGACCTCTCTCTGGTAATACCTTGCTATAACGAAGCCGATGTGATTAGAAATACTGCGACTCGCTTGGTTAGAGTATTCCGGGATCGAGATGTGAAGTTGGAACTGATTCTGGTCGATAATGGATCCAAAGATGCCACCGGAGCAATTATCGACCAGTTGGTTGCCGATGGTCTGCCGGTTGTGAAGGTAACCGTACCGGTGAACCAGGGTTATGGAAATGGGATTTTGATGGGCTTGACAGCCACGAATGGAAAATTGGTTGGTTTTTCCTGCGCCGATGGGCAGGTAGAAGCGCATGATGTTGGAAAAGTATATGATGTGGCTTCCAATCTACGCAGCCCGCACCTGGTAAAGGTAAGGCGCCGCTTTCGGATGGATGGTTTTACCAGGAAGATAGTATCTATTATCTATAATCTGGGAACGATCGTAATGTTTGGCGGGCTTGGGTCAATTGACATCAATGGGAACCCCAAAATTATGCCGGCTGAATATTTGAGAAGGATGAATCTTGAGTCAAAGGATTGGTTTTTAGACGCAGAAGTGATGATAAAAGCCAAGGTATTGAAGCTGCCTGTTTTTGAAATGAACGTCATTGCGCAGATGCGCGAGGGCGGCAAGTCAAACGTGCGCGGGAGCACAATTTGGGAATTTGTCCGCAATTTGTGGCGTTTCCGCTTTGGTGGGAAGCAAGTCTTGCACATCCAGTCAGCCGACTCGGTTAATGGCGAAATCATAAAGGATGGCACTTGATGGATCCTACGGTTCACCACAAACGGGGCTCCTGCCGTGTGTGCGGGGGAAGTAATTTACACGTATTTCTCTCCCTCGGGCCCATGCCGCTTGCCAATTCATTCCTACACAACCCCGAAGAATTCGGGGATGAACAATCATTTCCTTTGGATGTATATTTTTGTTCCGATTGCTCCCTGGTTCAATTGTTGGATGTCATCGATCCCGAGACATTATTTCGGGATTATATTTACGTAACCGGTACTTCAGACACTATTCAGTCCCACAACCGAGAGTATGCCGATCGTGTGGTAGATTTTCTGCAGCTTGCTAATTCCGACCTAGTGGTAGAGATTGCCAGTAACGATGGAAGTTTGCTTAAATGTTTTCAGAAACACCAGGTTAGAACACTCGGTGTGGAACCAGCTAGAAATATTGCCAGTTTAGCGGTTCAGGCCGGTGTTGCTACCGTCAGCCAGTTCTTCAATCTTGGTACCGCGCACGAAGTGCAGAATCAATACGGTCAGGCTAAAGTTGTGATTGGGAATAATGTCCTGGCGCATGTGGATGACCCGGTAGATTTTCTGACAGGCTGTTGCCAATTAATCACAGCAGATGGAATGGTCATTATTGAGGTTCCTTACCTTGAGCAGCTGTTGATCAACCTGGAGTATGACACGATCTATCACGAGCACCTGAGTTATTTTTCAGTTACGGCGCTCAAACGATTATTTGAAGAAGCTGGTTTGCGGATCGTTAGAATCGATCGTGTGGCGGTTCATGGCGGATCGATCCGGGTTTATGCCGGAAAACCTCCGGCTCATCCGCATCATGGGAATGATATTTCGGACTTCCTAACCCGGGAAGAAGAAATGGGAATATCTAGCCTATCAATATATGAAGGATTTGCCCGCCAGGTGGCAGATAATCGGCAGAAGATACTGGCTTTGATAACCCAAATATCTGCGCAAGGAAACAAGGTGGTCGGGTACGGCGCATCCGCTAAAGGTAATACACTCTTGAATTACTGTACGATAGGTGTGGAAAGCCTGGGATATATTGTAGATAAAAACCCTTGGAAAATAGGAACATATACACCTGGGATGCATATTCCAGTAAAGACGGTGGATACGTTGCTTAGCGAGCAGCCTGGTTATGTTTTTTTGCTGGCCTGGAACTTCGCCAGTGAGATAATGCATCAGCAAGCTGAATATGCCAGGCGAGGTGGGCAGTTTATCATACCCTTGCCTGAGCCAGGAGTTATCAAGCTATGAAGGTGATCATACTTGCGGGGGGAAGAGGCACACGGCTCTCAGAGGAGACTTCGGTACGCCCGAAACCGATGGTTGAGATTGGTGGTAAACCTATCCTCTGGCATATCATGCAAATCTACTCCCGTTTCGGTTACAACGATTTCCTCATCGCGGGTGGCGATAGACGCTCGCGCATCAAGGAGTATTTTCAGAACTACCTGACCCACGCAAGCGATTTCATGATCGACTTGAGTGATGGGACTCGCACTTTTTATAATCATCCTATCGATAACTGGCGCGTCGGGATGATTGACACTGGAGATGACACGATGACGGGGGGGAGGATTCTCCGACTGCGCCAGTGGATCGCGGATGAGCCTTTCATGGTCACTTATGGCGATGGTGTAAGTGACGTAAACATCCAAGCTCTGGTCGATTTTCATCGATCTCACAGAAAACTGGCAACCGTGACCGCAGTTCATCCGCCAGCACGCTTTGGCGGACTGGAGCTGGAAGGCGATCGGGTGGTAGAATTCTCTGAAAAATCCCAGACGGGCGAAGGTTGGATCAATGGCGGTTTTTTTGTGTTTGAGCCGGGGATCTTAAGGTATCTGACAAACGATGCAACCATCCTGGAGCGTGACCCCATGGAGCGAATTGCTCTCGAAGGCCAGCTTAGAGCTTATCGGCATGAGGGCTTCTGGCATCCGATGGATACGTTACGGGATCGGAATATGTTGGAAGAGTGCTGGGCAAAAGGGTCTGCCCCCTGGAAAGTGTGGCGATGAGTTTCTGGTCAGGTCGTAATGTCTTTGTCACTGGCGCAACCGGGCTGCTGGGTTCGTGGCTGGTGGATGCCTTAATTAGCCAGGGCGCATCCGTAACATGCCTGGTGCGTGACTGGACGCCCTCCAGCCGGTTCGTGTCCAAGGGTCTACAGGAACATGCCAACCTCGTACGGGGTGAACTGGAAGACTACTTCCTGCTCCTGCGGGCTCTGAATGAATATGAAATTGATTCGGTATTCCACCTAGGCGCTCAAACCATAGTTGGCACATCTGGCCGGTCGGCATTCTCTACTTTTGAATCGAACATCCGGGGCACCTGGAATTTATTGGAAGCCTGTAAGGCGAACGCAAAAATTATTCAAAGAATTGTGGTTGCCTCGAGTGACAAGGCGTATGGTTCCCATCCTGTGTTGCCCTACACGGAAGACACTCCGCTCCAAGGCCGGTTTCCTTATGATGTATCTAAGTCGTGCGCCGATCTGATTGCCATATCCTATTTCTCGACTTATGATGTCCCCCTTGCGATAACCCGCTGTGGGAATCTCTTTGGCGGAGGGGATCTCAATTTTAACCGCTTGATTCCGGGTACGATTCGCTCAATCCTGAACAACGAATCCCCGGTTATCCGCAGTGATGGGCAATATATTCGCGATTATTTCTACGTTGAAGATGCTGTGAGTGCTTACCTGGCCCTGGCCGAGCGCTTACCCGCAGAGCAATTAACAGGCCAGGCGTTCAATTTTGGCACTGAAAAGCCAAGCTCGGTCCTTGAAATGGTGGAATTGATCTTGAATTTGATGGGAAATTCGGAGTTAAAACCGATTATCTTAAACCAGGCGAGCAAGGAAATTCATAGCCAGTACCTGGAATGTTCGAAGGCCCGGAAACTACTTCTTTGGCAACCGGATTTCACTCTGGAACAAGGGCTATTGAAAACAATTGATTGGTATCGGGATTATTTCGCGCATCCATAATGGTCTCTCCATAACCGCGAGTCTAAGTTCGTAATTGCCTCCACTATCTACTATCCTGAGAAGGCTAATTTAGGTATGTTATGAAAATTGGTGTCGAAGCAACCTGCTTATTTAATAAGCGAGGCTATGGACGCTATGCAAGAGCGTTGATCGGATCTACGCTGCATCTAGACAAAGAGAATGAATACATTTGCTACGTTGATTCTCTGGAGAAGCTGGATGACATTTTAGATCGTGTTGAAATCCGTTACGTGGCGGCATCGACGCCTGCCGCCCTGGCAGCCAGTTCGACCAGTCGAAGATCCCTGGGCGACATGTGGAAGATGAGCCGCGCAATGTCGGATTCAAAATTGGACATATTGTTGTTCCCTACGGTGTACACCTATGTACCGGTTCTTTCGCCAGCAAAGAAAGTTGTTTTTATTTACGATGCAATCCCTGAAATCTATCCAGAATTAACCCTGCCACATAAACAAGCGCGACTATTTTGGCAGATAAAATCCTCCATGGCAAGACGCCAGGCGGATGCGATAGTAACAATATCAGAGTATTCGAAGAAAATATTAGCCAGAAAGTTCAATCTTTCAGACCGTAGAATACAGGTTGTCGATGGGGCTAGTGATCCAATTTTTCGGGTACTGAATGGAACGATATCGGGGGAACAACTAAAACCTTACGGTATTCCAGCTGGTGGAAGATTAGTCATTTATCTTGGTGGATTTGGACCCCACAAAAATGTCATGGGGTTGGTGCGATCCTTTTCTTTACTGGCAAACACTCCCGAATATCAGGATATTTACCTGGTGCTGGTGGGTGAGTATCGCAACGAGATATTCCATTCGCAAATTACTGAAATTCAACAGGAAATCCATCGGGCTGGAGTAACCGAGCGTACCGTCTTTACAGGATACATGCCTGATGACCAGGTGGTCGTGCTGATGAATGCAGCTACTGTCCTGGTGCTGCCATCGCTGATGGAAGGAATTGGCCTACCTGCGCTTGAAGCGGCAGCCTGTGGGTGCCCCGTCATTGCTACCCGCGAAAGTCCGTTGCCGGAAATGTTGGGTGAGGGGGCGATATATATTAATCCACAGGATCCCGATGATCTTACCTCGGCATTACGGCGTGTATTGGATTCCAGCGAGATTAGAGCGACTTTACGTACTAAAGGACTCGAGGCAACCAGGAACTTATCCTGGGAGCGATCGGCTCGAAACTTGATCACAATAATTTCTGGCTTGGAATCATTGTAAAGCGATGAATTTCCTTCACCTGACGACATTCTATCCGCCATATAGTTTTGGTGGAGATGCGATGTACATATATCGGCTTGCCCATGCACTGGGAGATGCAGGGCATTCTGTCGACGTGGTACACTGCATCGACTCTTATCACATGCAGCACCCTAACGAACCCGAAGTCAAATTTGACGAGCACCCAAATGTCAATCGGGTCGGATTGCACAGCCGGTATGGATGGTTATCCCCACTGGCAACACACCAAACCGGGAAACCCATCCTGAAGATGAGACAGATCAATGAGCTCCTGCACAGTAAACGATACGATGTGATCCACTATCACAATATCTCCCTGCTGGGTCCGGATATACTCCGGCTGGCTCAGACGGGTTCGCAATTGGTAAAGCTGTACACTACACACGAGCACTGGCTGATATGCCCAAACCATGTTTTGTGGAAATTTAATCAGCGGGCATGTGATAAACCCGAATGCCTAAAGTGTGTGTTGATGGCTAAACGCCCGCCTCAGGTTTGGCGATACACAGGCATGCTTGAACGCGCCAGCCGGCAAGTGGATTGTTTTGTGTCGCCGAGCAGGTTCACTGCCAGTATGCATGCCGAAAGAGGATTCCCGCAACCTGTTGCTCACCTGCCTTATTTTATCGACCGGGCAGACCTGGATTGGAAGCAGCCTGGCCCCCGCCCTCAGGAAAAACCCTATTTCCTGTTTGTAGGTCGCCTCGAACAAATCAAAGGGCTGCACACCGTGCTGGCGGCCTGGAAGCAGGTCCCTGATTATGATTTGCTGGTTGTCGGAGCTGGAAACCAGGCCGGTGAGCTAAAAGAATTGGCTGCCGATTTGCCTCAGGTAAAATTTTTAGGTCCAAAATCACAAAGTGAGCTGGGAGCCCTCTATTTTCATGCGATTGCTACGTTAGTCCCATCGATTACTTATGAGACCTTCGGAATCGTCATCGTTGAGTCGTTTGCTCGCAAGACACCAGTTATCGTCAGAGATTTAGGTGCTCTACCGGAAGTGGTCAACGAAAGCCAGGGAGGGTTGGTATATCAACAAGATGCCGACCTTATCGAAAATCTGCACAGGCTTGCGAAAAATCCAGAGAAACGGAATCAACTCGGTTTGAATGGATACCATGCATTTTTGAACAACTGGTGTCGCGATGCGCACCTGAAGATGTATTTTGACCTGCTGAATAATATTTCTAAAGAGAAATTTGGTGTTGTGCCCTGGGGAGAGGGGTAGAAGTGTGACTGATCTATCGTCCCGTCAGAAAAATTTAATCCTGCTCACAGCGATGGCAATCATACAGACAACCTGGCTGGCAGGCATATGGATTTTGGGTGCATCGGAAAATATCCAGAAGGTCATATTGCTAATGCTATTAAGTGTTTTGGCATTTCTGGTCATGGCGTTCTCTCCAGAAGGCTGGATGATTTGGTTCAGGAAAATCGGTTCCCTGGCAATAATGCACCAAAGGGTGTTTCTCTTATGCATCAGCCTGTTGTTTATAGGTGTGTGTCTTCTCTATGCACACTATCAGAGGCTGTGGGAATTTGATGAAGCACAAAACCTGATGGCTTCCAGCATTGTTGCCCAAGAAGGTATAACAGGGTTACTCTCGCGTTACCACGAAATCGACTGGCTGGCCCGCCAACATCCTCCACTCATCCCTATCCTAAATGGGTTGGTGATGAGTGCATTTGGTATTGATCTGGTGGTCATGCGTGTCATCAGCATTCTGTTCGGACTAGGTGCGCTCATCCTGACCTATGCTATCGGCCGCTATTTATATGACCCAAAGATTGGGATGCTTGCGGCATTTTTTTTCATGTGTTTTCCGTTAATTGTCCGCTTGAGTAGCGCCGGGTTATTAGATGTCCAATTTACCTTCCTGCTCGGATTGAGTGTGCTGCTGTTGTTGTTTCTACTGGATAGACCGTCCTGGCTGCTTGTTATTCTGCTGGGATTCGCATTGGGGGCGGGTGTACTGACAAAATATTCAATGTTTCTAGTTTTCCCAGTTCTATTTTTCCTGGTATTGCTACGCGGGAAATTGAAAACAACTGCAGCTTATCTGGCGGTTGCAATCTTGATCGCCGGAAGTATCTACGCTTTATGGCTTATTCAAGCATACCGATTCAATATTGCTGCTCCGGGAGTACAGGTAATTACCCTGATTCAAGAAAACGTGATATCGGTTGAGGCAGTAGGTGAGATTGCGGTCCCGCCAGAGGTTTCCATTACTTCAACTGAGGCTCCGCTAGAAGGACACATTGGCGGAAGGCTCACAATTGGCTGGTTTCTTTTCTCACTGGCCGGCTGGAAAATATTGGCGAACGTGATTTTGACTCAGCTGCCATCAGCGATTGGGCCATACAATTTTGTGTTGTTGGTATTGGGGTTGTGGATAATCATCCGGAGGAGGAATATTTCGGATTGGATTATTATGATCTGGATTGTTGTGATATCGGCTATACTATTACTGACCATTCCGGATCACCGTTATTTCATGGCTATGTTTCCGGCACTGGCGATCATGATGGGTGCATGGATGAAATCTAATCCATTGCACGGTGAGCGAGTTGTCGGCCTGACACTTTTATACTGGATTGGGGCGTTATACTTATTTATCGATTGGTCCCGGGTTGGGCCATTGTTCGGCAGCAACTAAGCCGACAACGGCATTTGTGATGGTTGCTTTTTGGACAGAGTATAGTGGTGGGGAAATCCCCCGGCCTATCTAAGGAGATTTCATCGAATGGGTGAACCAAAGTTGAATGAGCGGCACTTTGTCGTCATTGGGGGAGGACCTGCGGGATTAACGGCAGCCAGAGAACTTACCAAGCATGGTATTAAGCCGATCGTACTAGAAAAGCTGGATAAAGTAGGCGGCATCGCCAGGACAGAAAACTACCAGGGTTATTACTTTGATATGGGGGGACACCGCTTTTTCACTAAGTCGGTTGAAGTAAACCAGTTCTGGCGAGATGTGCTTGGGGATGAATTTCTAGTCAGACCCAGGCTATCCCGAATTTATTACCGCAATAAATTTTTTTACTATCCATTGAAGCCAATGAACGCTTTGTCCGGATTGGGGCTCTGGCAGAGCATTCGGGTAGGGATGAGTTATTTGCGCTGGCAACTGTTTCCTTACAAACAGGAAGATTCTTTCGAACAGTGGGTTACCAACCGTTTTGGGAAACAATTATTCGCAATATTTTTCAAATCCTATACTGAAAAAGTCTGGGGAATACCCACGTCCGAGCTTAGTGCAGAATGGGCAGCCCAGCGCATTAAAGACTTGGACCTTAAGGCTGCTGTATTGAGTATGTTCATTCGCCCAAAGAACACGATCCAAACCCTGATTGAGGAGTTTCACTATCCCAGGCGAGGGCCAGGTATGCTTTGGACGATGGTCAAGGAAGATATCGAGCGAAAAGGGGGGGAGGTTCGTCTAAAAACTAAAGTGTGTGGCATACAGCGGGATGGCAACCGGGTCACAGTTGTTAATGTAGATTGGCAAGGGAATAAAGAAACGATTACAGGGACCGATTTCATTTCCAGTATGCCGATCACCGAGGTTATCGAAAAGCTCAACCCGCCCCCACCATCCGAGGTCTTGGAGGCCGCAAGCCGGCTTACTTACCGGGATTTTCTTACGGTGTGCTTGATCTTAAAAGTGGACCAACTTTTCGACGATAACTGGATCTATATCCATGATCCGAACGTTAAAGTTGGCCGCATCCAGAATTTTAAGAATTGGTCGCCAGATATGGTGCCGGATGCAGGAATGACCAGTCTGGGGCTGGAATATTTTTGCAATGAGGGTGACGAGCTGTGGAGCATGCCGGATGAAGGGTTGATCGCACTCGGGCGGCAAGAAATTGAGAAAATTGGATTGGCCCAGGCTTCCGATGTTGTGGATGGAGTCGTATTCCGCGTTGAGAAATCTTACCCGGTCTATGATTCAACCTACCGGACCCACCTGGCAGTGCTCCGGGAATATGTAGATAGTTTAGAAAACTTTGAAACAATCGGAAGAAATGGTTTGCATCGCTATAACAATCAGGATCATGCTATGCTAACAGGCATGCTGGCGGTGCGAAATCTTCTTCTGGGGGAGAAAAATGATTTATGGGTAGTTAATGCAGAGCAAGAATACCACGAGGAGATTAAGCTGCCACAGGTTCCACATTTGGAGCAGGTATTAGATGATGCATTCTCGCGGGCTTTTATGAAGCTGGATCCAATTGCACATGGACTTGCTATGGGGCTTGTAGGTGGGTTTGTCATTGCTCTGGCGACCATTGTAGTGGATATGAATAATATGAGCCTGGGCAGGTTCCTTCAACTCCTTTCGGAGTATTTCCCGGGCTACCAGGTTGATTTTCTTGGTGCAGCTCTGGGCTTTTTATACCTGTTTGTTATCGGCTTCCTGTTGGGATGGATCATCGCGGCACTCAGGAATAAATCGATCCAGATATATATTTCCATCTTAAGAAGGCGGGCAGAGATGAGGCTATTGGAGCGGCAAGGATATTTCATGGATGCACAGTCTTCTCGCTCTACCGAGAACATGGATTAAGGTTGGAGGATCATAATGACAGAATCATTTACTGATGAAGAAAAAGCCTTGGAAGATGTTGTGCTCACCCGGCTAATGCGTCTTAATGCAACCATTTATGGCATAGTTTTCGGTCTCTTGAGTGGATTGATCATCTTTGTTGCGACGATCTGGCTGGTAATCAAGGGTGGACCAGTGGTAGGGCCAAACCTCTCCCTACTTAACCAATTTTTTATTGGTTATCGTGTCACTGTGGGAGGGGCATTTTTAGGATTATTGTATGGATTCATCTTAGGATTTGTAGTTGGATTCTGCATCGCTTCTATCTACAATTGGATTCTTGCTAGAAGAGGGCAAGCCGCCTAATTGGTTTATTGCTTGCAGAAAAAGGATACAATGCCTGGTTCACTCTGTGCAATCTTGATGTATCATGCAATCCAGGAACAACCATCGGCTATCTCGATCCATCCGGAGAAATTTCGAAGGCAGATAGAATTTTTTCACGACCAAAAATACAATGTCATTCCGTTATGTGATATTGGCCGAACCTTAACCAGCCAGGGTGTGCTGCCAAACAAATATGTGGCGATAACTTTTGATGATGGGTTTCGGGATTTTTATACCGCGGCATTTCCAGTTTTGTGTGATTACAATTTTCCCGCCACAGTTTTTTTGGTAACGGGACATATAGGTCGTGATAATGGTTGGCCAGGCCAACCCAACAGCCTGCCTCGTTTTCCGATTGCGTCCTGGTCGGAGGTGGCAGAGATGAGCCGACATGGAATCGATTTTGGTGCGCATACCGTATCCCATACCCGGCTGGACTTGATTGATTCAAGGACTGTGGAGAGGGAGATAATGGATTCCAAATATGCGATTGAAGAACGGATAGGGCGACCCGTCTTAACTTTTGCATATCCATACGGGAAATTCTCAACCATGACGAAATCGATCGTACAAGATAACTTCACGGTTGCTTGCGGAACTCGTAATGGGCTGGTCGAACTTGATAGTGATCTGTTTGAATTGCCGCGCATAGAAATCCAATATCTGGGCGAAGAATTCTTGCTCGGTGGATTGCCTTCCTGGTGGATGCCGTATTATTTATATTCTCGGGATCGGCTGCATAAGATCAGGCAAGTATTCCAGCAAGAAGCATATTGATCCTTATCAGATTCCCTAAGGGAAAATTTAATCCGAGTGGTCATCCAAGATCGCTCGGATTAATTATTTTTATCCCAAGAAAATGACATTGGTGCATAGAAAATGCGAAAATCCATGATATTTGTCATATCATACTCGTTATCTAAATAATTGACAGATTAAAAATTGGTCGATAGAATGAATTCGCTGGTTAGCAGATTGAAACCTGGGCCGTGTATTTAATCTGTTTTTGGCCAGAAAATACTGATAGAGAATTATGGAGAGAAGCAGAATGAAAAAAGCACTTCTTTGCCACCCTCGTAAAGTATGGCTGGCATTTATCCTGGGATTTATGGTTTGCGTTATTGGAGGTGCTGTAATCAGCCAGGGACAACCGGTTCTTGCCGCACCTGGAAACGCCCCCTATCAACAAACTAGCGAGAGCTACGCCGGTCCGGAAGCATGTGGCAACTGCCATACAGACCTGTACGAGACCTGGAAATCGACACGCCATGCACAAGCATATTCCTCTCCGATTTTTCAACAAGATTGGCAGGAGGAAGGGTCCAGCTTTACTTGCCTGACATGCCATACCACAGGTTTCGATGCGGAGAGTAATACTTTCAGCCATGAAGGTGTCACATGCGAATCCTGCCATGGCGCTTTCGAGCCTCAGCACCCCCAGACTTTGATGCCGATCGAGCCGAATGCAGAACTTTGCGAAACCTGTCATCAATCGACGACAGCCGAGTGGCGCGCCAGCCCGCATGCGGGAGCAGATATCCAATGCCAATCGTGCCACAACCCACACTCCCAAACTCCTCGCGCTGACTCAGTTACTGAGCTGTGCACAAACTGCCATAAAGACATGCAGGATACTTTTGCCCATAGTACCCATGCTGAAAAAGGCGTCGAATGCAGCAATTGCCATATGTACACGCCGCCTCGGACAGAAGACGCCATCATGGGATTAATACCCACTGGCCATACCTTTTTAGTGGGTTCGGAGGCCTGTATCGGGTGTCATCAAGACACGGTGCATACTCGCGATACGATTGTTCAGCTCACAGGGCAATCTGCTGCTGCTCCGGAAATTGATACAGATGCAATGGAACAGACCATAGTCGAACAAGAAGCCGCGATCCAGAACCTGGAAGCACAAAGCACCGTTCGCCTGTACACAGGGCTCATACAAGGCGCAATTGTCGGATTAGCGGTAGGTGGGGTGGCTGCCTGGGTGGTAAGCAAGCGGATAAAGGTTGTTGAGGAGGAAGAAGAATGAGCAAGAAAAAGACTAAGGTAAAGGTAGAGCTGCAACGCCGAGACTTTTTAACGGTGGCGGGCGTTGCTTTAGGCTCTGCTGCCGTTGCACAATTCGTAACCACTGGACCTCTTTCACCTTTTTCGCAGTTTCAACAGAGCCAGTTGGAAGGCGGTGCACAGACAGGGCATGGTGCAGCAACCGGAAACTACCACTGGGGGATGATAATTAATCTTGATAAATGTATCGGCTGTGAATATTGCTTGAGGGGATGCTGTGCCAACAATGATGTCAACCCAGACAAACCCTGGAACATCGTAGTGGAGGAAAAGACATCCACCGGGCAGACTTTTTATTTCAGCCGGCCCTGCTTGCACTGCCAGAATGCACCCTGTATTGAAGTGTGTCCAGTAGGGGCAACTTACCACCGTGATGACGGCCTGGTGATGATGGATTACGATCGCTGCATTGGCTGCCGCTACTGCCAGGTAGCTTGTCCATACGATGCGCGACGGTTCAATTGGAAAGAATATACAGAGCCGAACCCCTATGTGCCTACGTATGGAACACCACAGGTTGAACGCCGGCCGAGAGGTGTGGTGGAAAAATGTACCTTTTGTGTCCAGCGTATCGATCTGGCACTGGAGAGTGGCAAAATGCCTGGTGAAGACCCCGAAGCTACTCCAGCTTGTGTTGGCATCTGCCCGGTTGGCGCGCGTGTGTTTGGAAATCTAAAGGACCATGATAGCTTGATCTACCATATGTTGGAAGAAAATCCAACTATTCGGCTGAACGAAGAGTTGGGCGCTGAGCCAAGCGTGTACTACATCCCGCCCAAGGAGGGTTTATAGGAATGGCCACAGCAACTCCTACCGTTGAGCGCAAATCACCCAAGATATCCCCAGGCTATCTGGTCTGGCTGCTCCTAATTGGAGTACTCATCACAATTGGATTGATATCTGCAGTCCAGGTCTTTGTGAAAGGCCTGGATATCACGAATATGTATGACACTGTACCCTGGGGTTTGTGGATTACTATCGACCTATCGGCGATCGCGTTAGGGGCGGGCGCTTTTACCCTATCGGCGATTGTGTATCTGTTTGGGCTGAAAAAATTCACTCCGATTATCCGCCTGGCAATTCTCGTCGGATTTATTGGATATACCAGTGCCCTCCTGACGTTGGTCATGGATATTGGCCGGCCAGACCGATTTTGGCATCCCTGGGTGTATTGGAATGTGCACTCCGTACTCTGGGAGATCACCTGGTGTATTACGATTTACCTGACCATCATGTTGCTTGAGTTTCTGCCAGTAATCACTGAGCACAAGTTCTTCGACAGGATACCCTGGACTCGGGAAGTTGCCCACGTGCTTCATAAAGCTGCCCCCGCGCTGGCTTTGCTCGGCTTGGGGATTTCCCTGTTACACCAATCATCCCTGGGAGCTACTTATGGGATTGTGAAATCCAGGCCAATCTGGTTCAAACCGAGCATGCCGATTGTGTTTATTCTTTCGGCAGTGGCTGTTGGTCCCGCGATGACGATGACTATCGCAATCATCATTGAGTGGGTTACCGGCAAGAGGCGCATCTCTCACGACATCTTGCGCACCATTGCGAAATTCAGCGCATTTGTTCTGTTGATCTACGGATACATCAAGATTTGGGACCTGGCTGCGACCACTTATTATGGCCGGTTGCCCTCAGTGACCGAAGCCTGGGCGACGCTCAGGATGAACACACCTTACAATTTTGCATTTTGGGTGGGTGAGATCATCATTGGGATCGCCATCCCTGTGATTTTTTTCTTGGTGCCCCGCTTCAATAGGAATCCCGCATTCCTGGTTATGGGTGGTTTATGCGCCATGGCAGGGATTGTAATCAACCGTTGGGATGTTACAGTCAGTGGATTGTTTGTCCCGCTGGCGTTCTCGCCTGGGACGCAATATAAGCTGCCGGCAGGCAGGTACTTTCCAAACCTAATCGAGATCGGCGTAGCGTTGGGTATAATTGGATATGCTCTAGCCTTGTTAACCCTGGGTGTAAAGTATTTGCCGATAATTGGTGAACCTGAGCATAAGTCATGATGTCTGAAGCA
>Ga0105097_10000606_pt1 | contig 16511 bp, 16 predicted proteins | sample PPLLak12cMay2015_FD_87035 | JGI IMG/M metagenome (GOLD analysis project Ga0105097, IMG submission 87035) | Freshwater sediment microbial communities from Prairie Pothole Lake near Jamestown, North Dakota, USA - PPLs Lake P7 Core (1) Depth... | ecosystem: Environmental > Aquatic > Freshwater >...
CTGGCTTCAGTCATTCTTCAGCCAGTTTCCCCAGGCCGTCGGCAAGCTGTTGATCACCCTGCCCGGCCGCATTACCCGACTCAAGGGGCACGAAGATTTCATCGAACTGATCGCCCGGTTGAAACGCCAGAGCCTGCCGGTGCATGGCCTGATCGTCGGCGGTGCTTCGTCATCCAAGCAACGCTACCTGGAGACGCTGCATCAACGCGTGCGCAGCATGGGTCTGGAAAACGACATCAGCTTCACCGGCCAGCGCGACGACCTGAAAAACATCCTAGCAATCTCGAATCTGGTGCTGTCGCTTTCCACCCAGCCGGAATCCTTCGGCCGGACCACGCTGGAGGCGCTGCGGCTGGGGGTGCCGACAGCGGGTTATGACCATGGGGGCGTGGGCGAGATTCTAAGGACCATCTATCCGCTGGGTCTGCTGCCGCTGGGCGACATCGATGCCGCGACGCAGCAGGTGGCTGTGCTGCTCCAGCAACCGGTTGCGGTCCCCGCCGACGACTTCTATCCGCTGGACAGCATGCTGTCGCGCACGCTAACGCTCTACGAAAAACTCGCTCGCGCGCCGGGCAACGGGAGTTGAGTGCAAGCGCCGGGCAGGGGTGCCCTGTCCTCCGATAAGCGAGTCAACGCCAATGCCCCACAACATGCACCTGAACCGTTGGCGCCGACAGACGCATTCCCGAACGTTTCATATCCGCTCCCATCCGACCCCTGGTCGCGCACGGTGACCGAAACATCGAAGGCGTAGCCGGATGCCAGGGTCTATCCTGAACTGGTCGGCGAAGCGCTCGGCTGCGACATGCGTAACCTCGGCCACACGATGTCGACGACGCGCGAACTGCTGCAGTGCCCGCGCACCCAACCTCCGGCGGACTACGACCTTGTTCTCATCCGGTGCGGCGTGCTTGATTCCTGGCTGACCTTCCGCCACGCGCCGCAAATGCTCCACTACCTTGGAGCCGGCGATGCCGCCCTATCCTGTCACCCGCATGCACGCCATGTATTGCGTCAATGCCTAAAGTGCGGTGGTGACCCGCCCAGAGGCCGTGATCAGAGCATCGAAGACGGTGCGAGACTATATCCTGCACAAGTTTCCCGACACGCCCGCCGAGCGCATCCACGGCATTCCTCGCTGCGTGGGTGGCGAGTTCTAGCCCTATGGCTGAACCAAACGCGGGCTAGCAACAGATATTCTTTGCCGCGTTCCTGCAAGCGATGGGAAAGGGACTGCTAACCCTGCGGGGATGTATCACCCCCCTCACGGGACAGCAGAACTTCATCCATTTGGTCGCCAAGCTGAAGCTGCACGGTTTGCCCGTTCGCGGACGCATCATCCGCGGCTCATCGCCATGCAAGCAGCACTGCCTGGGCAAACTGCGCCAATATGTGTGCGACGAAAGTCTCGAATCCGAAATCAACCTCACAGGCAGGCGCGCCGAACTGAAGCACATCCTCGCCATCTCCAACCTTGTTTTATCCCTATCGAACCAAGCCGAGTCATTCGGCCGCACTACCCTGAAAGCCCTTAGCCTGGGGCCACCCCGGACATCGGCTATGGCCATGGCAGCGTAGAAGAACTGCTCGAGGCCTCGGTGGCTCAGTGTAGAATCATGTTCCGTGACCAATACAGAGTGACCATAATTGCGGAGCAATGGCTGGTCACGCCCCATGCTTCCTCAGACGCACTGCTTCACCATGACAAACATGATGGACGGCACGCTAGCCAAATACCAGCAACTGATTGCACTAGTTTGAGCTTGAACAATGGTTAGCCTTATGGAAAAGCAACCCTGCATCATAGGCCGCCTCGGTGGCGGTCTTGGAAACCAGCTATTCATGTATGCCTTTGCCAAGGCCATGGCGACCAGAAACCGGGTGCCGCTTAAACTGGATACCGAAAGTGGCTTCGTCCGGGACAAAACCTACAAGAGCCGCTTCTTGCTCGACCAGATCCTCCCCGCTGAACAGCACGCCAACCGTTGGGAAAGCCGGCTGTTCCCGCTCGGTCACACGCTACGGAAGATCGACCGCAAGGTGAACGCACTGCTTCCGCTTGACCGGCGCTATTACGTCCAGGAACGCACCCTGCGCTTCGATCCCGATATTTTTAACCTGAAGGTGGTGCGCCCCACCGTGTTCACCGGCTACTGGCAGTCGCCGCTCTATTTCGGAGACCTCCAGCCGGACATGGCGTCGCTACTCCGCTTTCCCGATGCCCTGGTCGCCCCCCTGGCCGAAGAGGCCCGCGCTATCCAGGCAGCCGGCGCCAATGCGGTCTGCCTGGCCATACGCCGCTTCGAAGAAGTACCCAATCCAAAGCACCACATACTGCAACTGGATTACTTCGAGTCGGCCATGGCCCGGATCGAGCAGCGCGTCGAAACCCCCCACTACTTCGTCTTCGCCCGGAACATGGACTGGGCCCGCGAGCACATTAGGAGCCGCCACCCGGTCACCTACGCCCAAGACAAGGGTATGTATGCCGGCGCCATCCAGGATCTCTATCTGATGACGCGATGCCGGCACTACATCATCTCCAACAGCACACTTTATTGGTGGGCCGCCTGGCTGGGGACGGCTGCCGACAAGCTCGTCGTCGCCCCGGCAAAAGGCTGGGGTAGCTCCGACATACTCCCCGCCAACTGGGTCACGCTCTCCTAAAGCCTGCCGACCAAATGAACTCGAGAAAAATCCTGCTCAAACCACTGGCCAGCCTGTTGAAGCGGTATTACATCGCCACCAACGATGGCTACTCCGTTGGCAAGGCGTATGGGGCGCGCTTCCTGTTCGACTGGCGGCATTCTCTCGACAAGAAAGTCGCCCTGCAACTGTATGAACATGACCAGATCACTTACCTAGGCAAGATGCTTGACCGCATCACCCCGGACATATTCCTGGACATCGGAGCCCACGCCGCACTGTATTCCATCGTCATGAAAATTCGGCATCCTAGCCTGGAGGTTCATGCCTTTGAGCCCGATCGCACCAATCTGTGCCAGTTGTATGCCAATCTGTTCGTGAACAAGCTGCAGAGCGGCATCACGGTGCACGAGCATGGCCTCTCGGACATGGCTGGCAGGGTCAGTTTTGACACATCTGAGGAAACCAGCAGCCGGGGCACGCGCCGGATTTCCTCAACTGGCAACATAGAAATTCAGGTGAAGCGCCTGGACGACGTGCTAACCGCCACGGGCCGCATCGCCGCGATCAAGATCGATGTCGAGGGCCACGAGTGTCAGGTGCTGGACGGCGCTCGGGAGTTCCTCACGGCCAATCAGTGTTTCCTGCAGATAGAGTCATCGGGAGACAGCCTGGTGCGACTTAAGGAAAAAATGACTGCCCTCGGCTACCGTCTGGTAGTCACCTTGAACGACCATTTCTTCACCAATATCACCCGTCTGGCGAACACCGATTGAGTGGGCCCGGCGGTCCCAGGTTAGGCCGCCGACCTGCTGAAACTCTCCCTGGGCCAGACATAGGGGTAGGAGTGAGACTGGCCCAAGGTCGCTTCGATCATGTACTGGGCCACCAAGCGCTCGTTGAACTCCCTGTGGCCAAGTTCATAGCCGGCCCGCGCGACTCTCTGACGTTCGCCGTCGTTGGCCAAGTAAAAGCGCAGCTTGTCGATGAACTCCGTCGCCCCATCGACCTCGACGATGGCATCGCCGTACAGGTCTGTCAGGTTGAAGGCACGGTCGGCGAAAACCAGTAGGCCGTTCCCCTGGTAGAGGCCAATGCGGTCGGACGAATACAGGTAAAGTTCACCGCCGGGCCCGGGCTGCGCATCCCGGTGGCGGTGGCTGAAATTCAGCCCAATCTTGGCGTCGCCCAGTGCTCGCATGAATTCGGCGCCGAACAGGTAATCCTTTGGGGTGTGCCCATAAAAGGCGCAGCGCGCGGCGGGCAGATGCTGCTTGATCAGACTCAGGGCCCGTACCCGCAAGTCCTCGGGACCGAGCCACTCGGACTGCACGTGCCCGGCGAAAAAAACATCATGGCGCTGGTCCACACGGGCATGGCAGGCGTGGACGTCTATGCTCGAGTCGACCGGATTGGGAATGAAGGCCACGCGGGAACGTGCCCCCGCCACCTTGGACAACACTGCCCCCCCGGTGGTCGCGAATGTCCAGTCAACCACGTCCGCCTTGCTGAGTGCGTTGCGCAGATTGGCCTCGAGAAAGAGTGGGTCGATGTAGTACTGGAAAACCGCCACGTTGGGAAGGATGCGCCGCGCCTCAGCGATGGTCGCCGGAGCCAAGACGTCCGCGGAACACAGGGCGATGATGTCGGGCTCGAAATTGCGGCAGACTTGCAGGAATTTGCGATTGCACGCCGCCACCCCGGTATTGCGGGTGTGCAGCCATGATGAACAGCGCGCTACGTCGCGATCGCTGAACCAGTAGACATCGTGATTGTTGCGGATGAAGCCATTGTTTATCCGCACCGGCAGGAAATAATTGCGGGCACCGAGGTGCTTCATCTGCTGGTGGGAGACGTGGAGGATTTTCATTTCCGTCACTCGATTCGTTGCACGGTGCGGGAATTCATTGCGCGCCCGGGTCAGCCGCGACCCTGGCCAGGCCCTCCTCGAGAGAGACCTTGGCTTGCCAACCAGGCAGCGGCCCGTGCACGTGGGGAGGCGACATGACCTCGCGAGGTCGATAGGACCGGCCACCCCAGCGCACCGGTATCTGCCCGCCGGCAGCCTCCGCGAACCTCTCGACCAGTTCCTTCAGAGCAACCGGCCGGCCTGAGGTCACAGCATAGGTTTCCGCTACTTCCCCATGCCCTTGCAGCAGGCGTTCCCCGGCGAGAAGGAAGGCCGCCACCACATCGTCGATGTAAACAAGATCGAGCAGTTGCTCGCCTGGAGACATGTCGAGCACCTCGTTGCTGGCCAGCGCGCGCTTGAGCAACGCAAACAGCTTAGGCCTTGGATCGTCCGGTCCGTAGGTATCGGACAGCCGCAGGGTGATCATGCGCAGTTGCCGGGCCTCAACGTAGTAGCACGCGACGTCCTCGAAGGCCTGTTTGGTGGCCGCGTACAAATTGACCGGGCTGTAGGCCTGATTGCGATAGTTTTGCCAAGTGGTCCCGGCATTGACCAGGCAGCGCGTCCCACTCTGGTCCATCGCCTCCAGCAGTTGGCTGCCGAATAGGACATTGCTGGCGATCAAACCGTCGACGTCCTGCGGGCGGTGCTGGGCCAGGAACAGCGAGGCCAAGTGGAAAACCACATGGGGACGCACCGCCTGCAGTAGGGCGGCCAATCTAACCATACTGCCGTCATGGTAGTGCCAGACGAGTCCGGCCTTAACGTCTACGGCATGGGAGGCAGGGCGGACGACGGCATGGACCGTCCAGCCCGTCGCCAGCAGGAGGCGGATCAGGTGGGCGCCAACAAAGCCGCTGCCGCCGGTGACTAGGGCGATCTTCGCGGCCGGATCTTCGAGCTTAAGGCTCATAGCGAAAGGGACTATTGAATTCCAACAATCCAGGCAGCCCCCGGTCCCGCTCGGACAGAATCGGGGCGCGATCAGGCCAGGGTATACCGGCGGAGTCCCAGCGTATGCCTTGGTCGTGTTCACTGGAGTGGATGCTGGTCACCTTGTACACCAGCACCGCCTCGCCTTCCCGCACATAGAAACCGTGGCCTAGTCCCTTGGGCACGTACAGGGCATTGGACGCTGCTGCCGAGAGTTCGAGCATGTGATGGTGGCCATAAGTCGGCGAGCCCACGCGCAGGTCCAGCACCACGTCCAGTACCGCCCCGGCGGTGGCATACACAAGCTTGGCATGATCCATGGGCGGGGTCTGGAAATGCAGGCCACGCAACACCCCCCGGCGGGACACCGAGTAGTACTCCTCGGCGAAATCAGTCTCGAGGCCGGCCGCGGCGAAGGCGTCACGATGGAAGGTCTTCACGAAACACCCCCGGTCGTCTTCGAAGCGTCGATAACGCAACTCCCAGCAGCCATGGATCGGCGTGGCCACTCGCTCGAACATCAGAACTTCAGGCCCAGAAAGGTCTCGATACGATCCACAGCATAATCCAGCATGATCTCGGTCAGGCCGGGATATACCCCGATCCAGAAGGTGTTGTGCATCACGCGGTCAGTGTTGGTCAGGGAGCCCGCGACCCGGAACCGGCGGTCGAGCATGTAGGGCTGGCGGGTGAGATTGCCGGCGAACAGCAGCCGGGTGCCGATCTTGTACTGGTCCAGGTAGGTGAGCAGATCCACCCGGCGGAAGTCGACGTCGTCACGCAGCGTAATGGGGAAACCGAACCAGGCCGGATCGCTGCCGGCCGTGGCCTCGGGCAGGATTAGGAACTTCTCGCAGGTACGCAGCCGCTCCTTGAGGTAGGCAAAGTTGCGGCGCCGGGCGGCGATAAATTCCGGCAGGCGGTCCATCTGGGCCAGCGCGCAGGCCGCCTGCATGTCGGTGATCTTCAGGTTGTAGCCCAGGTGGGAATAGGTGTACTTGTGGTCGTAGCCATAGGGCAGCTCGCCCAACTGCCAGGCGAACCGCTTCTGGCAGGTGTTGTCCTTGCCCGGCGGGCAATAGCAGTCCCGGCCCCAGTCCCGGAAGGATTCCGCCAGGGTCTTCAGCTGGGCGTCGTTGGTGAACACCATGCCGCCCTCCCCCATGGTGATGTGGTGGGCGGGATAGAAACTGCAGGTGGCGATGTGGCCGAAGGTACCCACGGGACGGCCTGCATAGGTGGAACCCAGGGCATCGCAGCAATCCTCCACCAACCAGAGCCCATGGCGTTCGGCCAGGGCCGTCACCGATGCCAGGTCGAAGGGGTTGCCCAGGGTATGGGCAATTACGATGGCCCGTGTCTTGGGGGAGATGGCTGCCTCGATCTTGGCTGGATCGATGTTGTAGGTGGGGATGTCCACGTCCACGAACACCGGCACCAGGCCATGCTGCAGGAGCGGGTTCACCGTGGTGGGAAAACCCGCCGCCACGGTGATGACCTCGTCACCCGGCTTGAGGGCTCGCGCGCCCAGCTTGGGGGAAGTCAACGCGGAGACGGCCAGCAGGTTGGCCGAGGAACCGGAGTTGGTGGTGATGGCGTGCTTCACCCCCAGGAAATCGGCGAAGCGCTGCTCGAAGGCATCGTTGTAGCGGCCAGCGGTCAGCCAGCCATCTAGGGCCGCATCCACCATGTTGCGCAGTTCTGCCCCGCCCAGCACCTTGCCGGAGGGCGGCACGACGGATTCACCCGGTTTGAACGCCTTGGGAATCAGGCTTTGCCGCGCAAAGTCCTCTACCAGGTCCAGTATCTTTTGCCTGAGTTCTTGCTCGTTCACGTGTGCTTCCGTTTCTTTCAATGCGCAGTCGTCTGGGTCTGGTAGGCCTTGATCTGACCCAGGCTGAAGGCACGCATGTCCTCGTTGCCGGACCAGGCGCGATACCAGGCCACCACGGCCGCGAGGGCCTGATCCAGGTGCCAACGTGGCTCCCAGCCCAGTTTCATGCGCACCTTGGAGATATCCAGCTTGAGATAGTGGGCCTCATGGGGCTGGGGCCGTTCGTCGAGGCGCCAGGCCGCGCCCTCTCCCCAGAGCCGGGTGAGATGCTCGACGATCCATTCCACATCCCGGGCATCGCTGTCCTGCGGGCCGAAGTTCCAGCCCCCAGCATAAGCGGGGCCCTCCAGATACAGCCGTTCCGCCAGGGCAAGATAACCGTGCAGCGGCTCCAGGACATGCTGCCAGGGCCGGATGGCATTCGGACTGCGTATCACCACCGCCTGGCCGGCGAGGATGGCTCGCATGAAGTCGGGGATGAGACGATCGATGGCCCAATCGCCGCCGCCGATGACGTTGCCGGCCCGCACCGAGGCCAAGGCCACGCCATGCTCGGCATGCCGCCCGGGATTGAAGAAGGAATTGCGGTAGGCGGCCGTGACCAGCTCGGCACAGCCCTTGCTGCTGCTGTAGGGATCGTAGCCACCCATGGGATCGTTCTCGCGGTAACCCCAGACCCACTCCCGGTTCTCGTAGCACTTGTCGCTGGTGACGTTGACCACCGCCCGCACGCCCCGGGTGCCCCGCACGGCCTCCAGCACGTGCACCGTCCCCATCACGTTGCTGGCAAAGGTCTCCACAGGGTCGTCGTAGGAGGGACGCACCAGGGCCTGGGCCGCCATGTGGATGACCACCTCTGGCTTCGCTGCCTGCATGGCCGCCCGCAGGGCATCCAGGTCCCGGATATCGCCATGCCGGGAATGCATGCCATCCGCCACCCGGGCCACCCCGAACAGATTGGGCTCGGAAGGCGGGGCCAGGGAAAAGCCCCATACCTCGGCCCCCAGCGATTGCAGCCAGAGCGACAGCCAACTGCCCTTGAAGCCGGTGTGGCCGGTGAGGAAGACCCGGCGGTCGCGCCAGAATTGGGCCGCCATCACCAGACCTTCCAAGGGGCCCGCCCCGAGGCCCAGAGTTCCTCGAGATGCTGTTTGTCGCGCAGGGTGTCCATGGGCTGCCAGAAGCCGCGATGCCGCCAGGCCTTGATCTGGCCCGCTGCCGCCAGCCGTTCCATTGGCTCCCGTTCCCAGATGCTGGCATCATCGTCGATGTAATCGATAACCCGGGGCGACAGCACGAAGAATCCACCATTGATCCAGGCCCCGTCGCCCTGGGGCTTCTCCTGGAAGTTCAGCACCTGGTCGCCGGCCAAGTTAAGCGCGCCGAAGCGGCCCGGCGGCTGCGTGGCGGTCAGGGTCACCAACTTGCCGTGGTTACGGTGAAAGCGGATGCTTGCCCCGATGTCCACGTCGCCCACCCCGTCGCCATAGGTGAAGCAGAATGCCTCCTCGTTGGCCAGGTAGTCACGGACCCGCTTTAAACGGCCCCCCGTCATCGAATGATCGCCAGTGTCCACCAGCGTGACGCGCCAAGGCTCGGCGTTGGCCTGGTGCACCTCGGTACGGTTGTTCCTCATGTCGATCGAGACATCCGACATGTGCAGGAAATAGTTGGCGAAGTACTCTTTGATCAGGTAGCCCTTGTAGCCCAGGCAGATGACGAAATCGTGGATGCCGTGGGCTGAGTAGAGCTTCATGATGTGCCAGAGGATGGGCCGGCCACCGATCTCCACCATTGGCTTGGGACGCAGGTTGGTCTCCTCGGAGAGGCGCGTGCCCAGACCACCGGCCAGGATGACTGCTTTCATTCGATGTTCAGACCCCTCGAGAATGCCGCCATATTACCGCCTTCCCGCCCCTGTCGCATCCAAGACGGCCCGCAACTGCTCCCGTATGGCCGCTGGGGAGAAGTGGCTGTCAAAAGTGGCGCGCGCCGCCTCCGACAGCCGCGCCAGCCGCGCCGGGTCGGCCGCCAGGTCCGCGACAGCCGCTGCCAAAGCATCGGGGGCCTCGGGCGGCACGAACACCAACCCGCTTTCCCCATGTCCGGCCCGGACCGCTTCCGGATAGGCCGTCCCCTCCCGCGTCACCACTGGGCGGCCCGAAGCCAGGGACTGAAAGACCTTGTTGGGGATCACCCGCCCTGCCTTGGCGCTGGCGCCGAAGGCACCCAGCAGGATGTCCGCATCGTGGATGCGGCCCGGGTTAGCGCTGATCCGGGTGTTGGCGAAGACCACGTTGTCGAGGCCGCGGGCCAAGCGTTCGCATTCGGGCCGCAATGGGCCCTCGCCCAGTAGCACCCAGCGTATGGGTGGGCCGTGGTAGCACCTGGCCGCCTGGACGATGACCTGGGGGCCCTGTAGGCCGATGAAGCTGCCGAAGAACATCGCCTCGCGCGGCTCGCCGGGCGCCCGTGCGGGTAGCGGCGCGGCAACGAAGGCCCCCTCCTCGGCACCGACGTGGACGACGCCGATTCGCTCCCGGGGGATATCAAAGGTATCCGCCAAGAACTCGCCATGGGCCGGCGTGTCGATGACCACCCGGTCCGCGCCCTTTAACAGGCCCGACTCCCAAGCCCGCAGGCGTTCCGCGCGCCGGCTGCCGTCGGCGAACTTGCGCTGCTCGAAGACCTGCTTGTCGTAGGCGGAGATCAGCGGATCGACGACCAGCGGCACGCCTTGCCGCCTGCTCCAGCGCTGTGCGGCGGCAATGTCGCGCTGACGGAAGCAGGGTACCCAGACCAGGCTGGGCCGGGCCAGTCGGCGTAGTCCGGCCTCGATGTCTGCCAGGGAACTCCAAACCGGCTGGAAGTCGACGATCTGCCACCCCAGCTCCGCGAACAGCCGGCGCAGGACACGATTGCGGGAATAGTCTGGATCGAAGCGCCCCCACCAAAGCACGACGCGCGCCGGTCCGCCGGTCATATGAGACGCCAATCCGTAGGCAACAGGTCGCTGGTATCGAATTTGCGCATCAGCTCGGGGCCAAACCATTGCCTGGGGGCGATAACCAACTTGTCGGCATGGCGGTTAAGCCAAGCTGCCCACCAGCTGAACGTGCTGTTGGCGATGATGATGTGCCGGCAGGCCGCCATCAGGTACAGATCCTCCTCCTGGCTATTGCCCCTGACATACGTCAGGCCCGGCAACCCTGAAAACTCGTCCTGCACCCGCTCGACGTCGTCCGAAAATACGAAGAACCGGGATTGCCCGCACTGACTGCGCAGCAGGTTCATGGCCGCCTCATAGTACTCCCGCCCACAAATGCCATGCCGGGCAAGTATCCTAGGGTCTTCCACGTAGTCGCCACGGCGCACGTGCAGGGCAACCGGGCTCTGACTGGCGGAAATCTCCGCGGCCATCTGCCGCGCACCGTCCGACATCTTGCCCTTGAAGGAAAAGTCTTCCAGCAGGACGCTGCGTATGGAACCGAAATAGCGTTCCGACATCCAGCCGCCCACCAGATAACATCCGCGGTCCAGCGTTTCGAAGCAGGGGTCGTAATGGAAATGGGGCTCGACGTAGATCGGCAGGCCCCGCAGCCTGACCGGCCAGCCCATCCGTGCCAGCTTGATCAAGAGCTTATCGAAACGCCGCGACCTTACCGGCGCAAAGTCCTCCGGCAAGGCAAACGAATCCAGGACTTGTACCCTAGACTTCTTGCCGGAATCCTTGCCGTAGCCCTCGAACGAGAGCGTCGCGCCGAGCCGCATGGCCAAGGCCTTGCCGGCAGCATACTGGAACATCTGATTGCCCAGCCTTCCGCCCAATCCCACGATGACCCGCCGGTCGCTCATCTGGCCGCCCGCCAATCCAGCTGCAGAGCCACCCTGATCATGCTGCAGCCATCCCTGCCAAGCACGTCAGTCAGCCTTCTTCCGCGCCTGCAGGAACATCTCCCTGGTCTTGGCCAGGCGGATAAAGCGCTGGAACGCGAACATGTAGCTGATCAATACGCCGTCGATGCCGTTGACGATCTCACGTCTCAGGATCAACGACTTGAAGAATGCCAAGGGCGGTGTCAGCAACAGGACCGGCCACGACGGGTTGCGACCCTTGGCGAACAGCTCACTGGCTTGGGCATCGGAGTTGCGATTCACCTTGTCCACATGGTGCCGGTAAGAGCGGAACGAGCGGTGATACATGCGCCCTTTGAGATGCCCGAGGGCACCCGCGCGGACCAGGACCGAATCATGCACCGTGCTGTCCTTGTAGCCCGCCTTGTCCCTGCGATAGAGGCGCACCCAGTCCGTCGCCGGTGCCCAAGGATGCGGGCGATCGTGAAAGTTGTACAACTCGGTGCGGAGCATGCGGTAGGCCGTGCACGGCGGCTCGCCGCGGGCGAACAAGGCGACAACTTCGTCTCGCAGCTCGGCGCTGAGCTCCTCATCCGCATCCAGGTTCATAACCCAGTCGTTTCGGCAAATCGATTCGCCATAAATTTTTTGGGGGCCATAGCCGCGCCATTCGTGGAAGCATACCCGGGCCCCCATTGCCTCGCTCACGGCCACGGTCGCGTCCTCGCTGCCGCTGTCGATGACCACCACCTCGTCGACCCAGTCCTTGACGCTGGCGATGGCCGAGCCGATGCGATCCGCCTCGTTCTTGGCGATGATGAACGCGGAAACGGGGCAACGGGCGGTCATCCTGTGAGACCGGCGCCAGCAACATCTGGCACCCTGCGCGCAAACACGCGGATGCTCGGCTTGTTAAGTACCGGGACGAAGAATAAGACCTTGAACCCGGCTTCCCGCAGGAAGTGCTCGACCTGCTTCCTGCCGAAATATATCAAATGCTCCGGCGGACAGACTTCGCTCTTGCCAAGAAGCTCGTCATTCGCGCACCCCAGGTCGGGGGTGGTGAGATACAGCACCCCGCCCGGGCGGACCAGCGACGACAGGGCGTTGGACAACCTGGCCAGCTCGGTAAGGTGCTCAATCATCTCCGCACAAACCACCGCGTCGTAGCGCTTACCGTCTTTGGCCGCGTCGACCGCCATGCCATGGTGGAACTCACTGCTAGCAAACGCCTTGCGGGCAATGGCGATTGCCTGCTCGCTCAAGTCATAGCCGGCGGCCCGGAACCCAAGCCGGCGGGCGGCCTCGACCGCAAAACCGGTATTGCAGCCCAGATCCAGAAACGACCCCGAACCAACGATCAACTTAAGCGGCAACAGCTTCAATATCCAGCGCCGAACCTTCTTCTGGACATTGCTCTCATCCTTTTTGTTGCCGTAATTCTTGCTGTAGAAATCCGCCAGCTCATGTTCGCTCGGCATGTGCTTGACGTAACGCAAACCGCATCCGCCACATGCCACGATCTGGTAGCCATTTTTTTCTCCGACCTCATGGCATATGCCGGCATTGCACAGCGGGCACCCGCCAGCAAAGCCGATATCCTCAGCAACACCTTCCGATTCATTCGCGTCTGCCATCACTTCCCTCGGGTGCATACTCAAAGCCTAGTCAAGAGTCCGGACAGGGCGGTCAGTGCCTTGGCCATCGAATAATGGTGATTGCCCACAAACAGCCCGTGCTTATCAATGTGGTCGGCGGCGGGCAAATCGCCCACGATCTCGGCATCGAAGTACTTCATCACCTCGTTGCGGGCAAAGTTGCCGGCGACGATCGGGCGGCATTCGAATCCGGCGGCATCGAGTTTCGCGATGAGGCGATCGCGTGTCCAGGATGAGCCAGGCCTGATCACCAGGCTGAAGCCGAACCAACTGCTCCGACCGATCTCCTTCTGGATCATGACCTCGGGATGGCCGGCCATTTTCTCCTGCAGCAGCTGACCGTTCTTGCGCCGCTCCTCGATTAGGGCTGGCAATTTCTTGACCTGCTCGATGCCGATGGCGCCGGAGAGTTCCAGGGGACGAACGTTGTAACCGGGCAGCACGAAGCGGAACGATTCCTTGAACGGATCGTCGCCCTTTTCACCGCAGACATGGTTGAACTTCGGTAGGTTCCGGGTCCACCCGTGTGCACGCAGGGACAACAGGATGTGGTAGAGCTCCTCGTCGTCGGTCACCACCAGACCGCCCTCCATGGTCGAGATGTGGTGAGAAAAGAACGAGCTGAAGCTGCCCATTACGCCAAAGGTGCCAGCCTTGCGGCCCTCGAACTCGGCCCCCATGGACTCGCAGTTATCCTCGATGAGCCGAATCGCACGGCCGGCGATAATCTGGTTGATGCATGCGAAATCGTTCGGGTTGCCGAGTAGGTTGACCACCATGATCAGGCGGGTGCGGTCGCTTATCGCCACCGCGAGTTGATCAGGGTCGTAATTGAGGGTCTGCAGATCGATGTCGACGAAGCGCAGCTTCAATCCATACTGGTGCAGAGGATAATAGGTAGTGCTCCAGGAGACGGCTGGCACGATGACCTCGTCCCCTGACTTAAGGCTATTTTCCTTCGTATAGAACAAGGCCGCGACCATCAGGAGGTTTGCCGAGGAGCCGGAATTCACCATGATGGCATAGCGGCTTCCAACGTAATGCGCGAAGCTCTTTTCGAAAGCTGCCACGTTGGGGCCCATGGTGAACATACCCGAATCAATGACCCTCTGCATGGCGGCGTACTCAGCCTCGTCCCAGGTGGCCGTGGCCAGCGGATATTGATAGGCACTCATGATTTCAATTCCTCGAGGTAATAGCGGTAAGTCCTTGCGAGGCCTTCCTCAAGCAGCGTTGCGGCCTTCCAGCCCCATAAGGAAGACCTTTCCACGCTAACCAGCTTCTGCTTCATGCCCACCGGCTTTGTCAAGTCGTGGACAAAGTTTCCCTTGTAGCCAACCACCTTGGCCGCAGCCTGGTAGTACTGGTTGACGGACAGGTCACGGCCCACGCCCACGTTCATGACGAGGGGCAGGGACTCGAACTGAGCTACGGCGCGCCACATGCAATCTGCGAGATCGCCGACATACATGAATTCGCGCCTCGCTGTGCCGTCACCCCAGATCTCCACGGCCGGAGCATTGCCAGTCTTAGCTGCGTGGAGTTTGTGGATGATCGCTGCCACCATGTGGGAGTGCACTGGATCAAACTTATCGTGCCGGCCGTAGATGTTGCATGGAATGAGGGTCTTGTACTGGAATGCTTCCTCTTCCCGGGATATGTATTCACATAGTTTGGCTACCGCGACCTTGGCAAGGGCATATCCCTCGTTCGTTGGCTCGAGTTCCCCCTTGAGCACCATCTCCTCCCGCAAGGGGTTGGGCGCATTGCGGGGATACATGCACGAGCTACCCAAGTTGACGAGTCGTCGTATATCGTTATTGCGAGCTGCCCAGACAACATTGCGCCCCATGTCCAGGTTGTCGAGCAGGAACCTCACTGGCTCCCGAATGTTGGCCTGGATGCCTCCCACCTTGCCGGCGGCATGAATGACGACGTCTGGCTTGTGGCGCTCAATCCAGGCATTTACCGCGGCGTAATCACGCAGATCCAGTTCGCTGCTGGTAGGCGCCAGAACTTCATGGAATGCGGCGGACGGATGCTCCAGGAAATTGCGGCCAACCATACCGCGCCCACCAGTCAGAAAGATCCGCAACACGCCATCACCATTAATATCTGTGCAATCTCCATCGACTCATTCATGGAAATCGAATGCATTGAACCCGTGCTTCTTCACCAGTTCATCCCGTTCGGCGGATTTCAAGTCTTCTCGAACCATCTCGGCTACCAGTTCGCGAAAATTGATCCTGGGCACCCAGCCGAGCTTGGACTTGGCTTTGGATGGGTCACCAAGCAGGGTCTCGACCTCGGTGGGACGGAAGTAGCGTGGATCTACGGCGACGATGCATTTACCGCGCACCCCCAGAACATCACCCCCACCCTGGCCCTCCCCGCTCAATGAGGAGTTAAGAACGTAACCTTTCTCGTCCGCGCCTTTGCCTTCCCAGTGGATGGTCATGCCGAGCTCGGCGGCAGCGGCGTTGACAAAGTCCCGCACGGAATACTGCACCCCTGTTGCGATAACGAAGTCTTCCGGCTCGTCCTGCTGCATCATGAGCCACTGCATTTCCACATAGTCCTTGGCATGCCCCCAGTCCCGCTTCGCATCCAAATTGCCGAGATAGAGGCAATCCTGCAAACCCAGCTTGATCCTAGCGAGGGCGCGAGTGATCTTGCGGGTGACGAAAGTCTCGCCGCGAACTGGGCTCTCATGGTTAAAGAGGATGCCGTTACAGGCGTACATGCCGTAGGCCTCGCGGTAGTTCACTGTGATCCAGTAGGCGTAAAGTTTGGCCACGGCATAGGGACTGCGCGGATAGAAGGGGGTGGTTTCCTTCTGTGGGATTTCCTGCACCAGACCAAACAGTTCGCTGGTGGAAGCCTGGTAGAAGCGGGTCTTCTTTTCCAAGCCAAGGATGCGGACAGCTTCCAGAAGCCTCAGGGCGCCAAGGGCATCGGAGTTGGCAGTGTATTCGGGCTCTTCAAAACTCACCGCGACGTGGGACTGCGCAGCGAGGTTATAGATCTCATCTGGCTGAATCTTCTGAATTACGTGAATAAGGCTGGATGAATCCGTCATGTCGCCGTGATGCAGCACAAATCGACCGTCAGATTTGTGCGGATCTTGAAAGAGGTGGTCGATGCGGTCTGTGTTAAATAGCGACGTGCGGCGCTTAATGCCGTGGACTTCGTAGCCCTTCTTAAGAAGGAATTCGGCTAGATAAGCGCCGTCCTGCCCGGTAACGCCTGTGATGAGAGCTTTTTTCATGTTCTTTACCTAAGTTGTAAAGCAGGTCGCTGGTTCGACCTTAGTCCCTGATCGCGCCGGCAAAGGCCTCGAACATGGGCTGGAGTTCGGTTCGTTTGGTCTTGAGCGAGGCCTGGTTCACCACCAGCCGCGAACTGATGTCGGCGATGTGTTCGACCGCGACCAGGCCGTTGGCCTTGAGGGTGCCGCCGGTGGAAACGAGGTCGACGATGACGTCCGACAGCCCGACCAGCGGCGCCAGCTCCATCGAGCCGTAGAGCTTGATCAGGTCGATGTGCACGCCCTTGGAGGCGAAGTGATCACGCGCCGCGTTGACGTACTTGGTGGCGACGCGGATGCGCGCGCCCTGCTTCACCTTGCCGGCGTAATCGTAGCCTTCGCGCACCGCGACCATCATGCGGC
>Ga0105097_10000608_pt1 | contig 16477 bp, 18 predicted proteins | sample PPLLak12cMay2015_FD_87035 | JGI IMG/M metagenome (GOLD analysis project Ga0105097, IMG submission 87035) | Freshwater sediment microbial communities from Prairie Pothole Lake near Jamestown, North Dakota, USA - PPLs Lake P7 Core (1) Depth... | ecosystem: Environmental > Aquatic > Freshwater >...
CGGCTAGCTTATCAGCACTGTGTAGTCGATCAGCGCGGTGCCGTTCATCTTCTTGAGGTACTCGCGGCCGGCCGCGCTGCTGCGGCGGATGGCTTCGAACCGCTCGCGCACGTCCTCGATGTCCGTGCCCATCCGCACGTTGGCGAAACTGATCGCATTGCCGCCCGTGCCGTCCGCCTCGCGCGGCAGGGCAACCGGGATCGAGCAGATCAGCGATTTCCGCGGCAGCTTGCCGAGCTCGTCGAGGTAGCGGCGCAGCGCGGCACTGCAGGCCGCGAGCAGCACGTCGTTGATGCTGCCGCCGGCCGCCTCGCCGATCGCCTTCATGCGCGCGAGGCTGGTGGACTGCGTTGCGACGCGGCGCTGCGGAGTGACGTTGGCGTTGAAGATCGTGCGCGGCGCTTCCGCCAGCGAGGCGAAGTCCGGGTCGTCCTTGAGGCCGAGCGCGGCCTTCGCCGAGCCGGCCAGCCCGCGCAGCAGGCTCGGCAGCGCCTGGGCCTGACCGAGCAGCGCCGACGGCAGCACGCCCATCACCCCGGGACGGCGGCCGCCCGGGCGCGGCTTGTGCTTGCGCTCCTGCGCCCAGATCGGCGGCGTACGGATCTGCGCGGGATCTTCCGGGAAATTCACGAGGCCGACGCCCGACACGCCGTCGGCGAGCGAGTGGTGCATCTTGCCGTACATGGCGAAGCGTCCGCCGTGCAGGCCTTCGATCAGGTGCACCTCCCACAACGGCCGGTCCATGTCCATCGGGTTCGAGTGCAGTCGCGAGATCAGCACGCCGAGCTCGCGCTCGCCGCCCGGATACGGCAGCGCCGAGTGCCGCAGGTGGTAGTCGAGGTCGACCTTCTCGACCTCCTCGAAGTGCGGCAGCACGGCGCCCGACGCCGGGCCGCGCAGCCGGTAGTTGAACGGGGGCGCCGTCACCGGGAAGCTGCGCAGGTACTCGTACACCTGGCGCGGGAAGTCGCGTGGCGCATCGGGGGGCGGCAGGAAGGTCTGCAGTCCCGCCACGTGCATGGGCGTCTGGCGCGTCTCCATCAGCACGAAGCTCAGGTCGAGCAGGTTGAGCGACTTGAATTGCGGCATGAGCGATCCCCCTTTCCCGCGCGACTATAGGCGAGGCCCGTGCCCGGCACCACGGGGCCGCTCTGTCGGCCGGCCAGCCATGATCTCGAGCGCGGCAGCGTGCAGCGCCGGGCTCGCGGCCGCGATCACCGTGCCGCCGGCCAGCGGAGTGCGGCCCTCGAGATCGGTCACCACGCCGCCGGCGCCCTCGATGATCGGCACCAGCGGCAGGATGTCATAGGGCATCAGGCAGCTTTCGACCATCAAGTCGATGCCGCCCTGCGCGACGAGCGCGAGTGCGTAGCAGTCCCCGCCCCAGCGCTGCAACCGGCAGCGGGCGGCGAGGCGCTCGTAGCGCTCGAGCAGCGCCGGCTCGCGGAACATCGAGGGGTGCGTGCTGTAGAGCACGGCATCGGCGAGTTCGGCGTGCGCACGCGTGCGCAGCGCGGACTCGCGGTCGCCGACCCTGAGGCGCGCGCCGACGCCGGGCGCCGCGTACCAGGTCTCGCCCGTGAAGGGCTGGTGCATGATGCCGACCTGCGGCCGGCCCTCGACGACGAGACCGAGAAGGACGCCCCAGGTCGGCATGCCGCTGATGAAGGCGCGGGTGCCGTCGATGGGATCGATGTACCAGCAGGCATCGCCCTCGCCCTGCGCGCCGTGCTCCTCGCCGACCACTCGGTGCGAGGGGAAGTCGAGCCGCAGGCGGTCGCGGATCAGCGCCTCGATGCGCCGGTCTGCCTCCGTCACGGGGTCGAAGTGACCGCCGAGACGCTTGTCGGTCACTGCCATCGGGCGTCGGAAGTATTCGAGGGCGATCGGTCCGGCCTCGAGCACGGTTGCGAGCCCGACCTCGAGGCACCGGTTCAGTTCGTGTTCGTTCACCGCCCGATCTTAGCCCAGCGGGTAAGGACGCGGGTCGGGCCGCGACCCGCGATGCACCGCGCATCCAGTACGCGAATTCGCTCGAACCCAGCTACCATCGGGCCTGTCGCAGGGCCTCGCGCGCCACCAACCTTCAGGGGAGAAACAAATGCAGCTCACCGACATCCTCGCCCAGATGGGCGGCCTCCAGTCCGTCGCCCGCGAACTCGGCGTCAGCGAGTCGGAGGCGACGGCGGGCGCGGCGGCGTTGCTGCCGGCACTGCTCGGCGGCTTCAAGAAGCAGGCGCAGCCGAGCGGCCTCGAGGGGCTCGCCGGCATGCTCGGCAACCTCGGCGGCGGTGGTTTGCTCGACGACGTGCTCAGCCCGCAGCCGACCAACGTCGCGCGCGGCAACGACGTGCTCGGGCAGATCTTCGGCTCGCCCGACGTCAGCCGCACGGTGGCGAGCCGCGCCTCCTCGCAGACGGGGCTCGATCCGGCCCTGCTGAAGAAAATGCTGCCCATGCTCGCCATGCTGGTGGCCGGGTTCATGGCCAGGCAGGGCGGCGCCGGCGCGTCGGCACCCGCCGCGAGCGGTGGTGGGCTCGGCGGTGGACTCGGCGGTGACCTCGGCGGATTGCTCGGCGGGCTGCTCGGCGGCGGCCAGGGCGCCGGGCGCGGTGCGCCAGGCGGCCTCGCATCGATGCTCGATCTCGACGGCGACGGCAACCCGCTCGACGACATCCTCGGCATGGCCGGGAAGCTGATGCGCTAGGGCGGATCGCGCCGCTACACCGGCCGCGCCCCCGACCCGCGTCCGCCGCGCAGTTCGTACTCCTGCGTGCCGCGGTGGTAAATGTGGTCGGTGTCGAGCGCGGCCGTCTTCGCATACTGGAAGGCAGGCGCCAGTGACTCGTAGATCGGCTCGAAACCGCGCTGCTCGGTGAGGTGGAAGAGCTCGCGGAACGACTCGATCACGAAGTAGGTCGCCTGCAGGTCCGAGATCGTGTAGTCGGTGCGCATCACGCGGTCCACGGCGAGGTGGATGCGGTTAGGCGAGCGCCCTTCGATCGCGAACACGGTCTCGGTCGGTCCCGAGAGGATGCCCGCGCCATAGATGCGCAGCCCGTCGTCCTCGAGGATCAGGCCGAACTCCACCGTGTACCAGTACAGCGCCGAGAGCGCCTTGAGCCGGTTGTATTTCAGCGCCTTCCAGCCGGCCCGCCCGTACGCCGCCATGTAGTCCGCGAACACCGGGTCGGTGAGCAGCGGCACGTGGCCGAAGACATCGTGGAAGACGTCCGGCTCCTGGATGTAGTCGAACTGCTCGCGGCTGCGGATGAAGTTGCCGGCCGGGAAGCGGCGGTTGGCGAGGTGGTAGTAGAACACGTGGTCCGGGATCAGCATCGGCACCGGCACCACGGACCAGCCGGTCAGGCTGCGCAGCTCCTCGCTGATCTGGTTGAAATCGGGCACGCCGCCGCGCCCGAGGTCGAGCCGCTCGAGGCCGTGCATGAACTCACGGCAGGCGTGGCCCGGCATCAGCTCGATCTGGCGGGCGTAGAGGTCGTCCCAGATGCGGTGCTCGTCGGCGCCGTAGCGGCGCTGCGCGGGCTCGAGCCAGTCGTCGCCGAGGCCCGCGGGCCTGCGCAGCGGTGCCACGTACACCGAGTCCGGCAGCTCGGGGATGCGCGTGTAGTCGAATCGGGTCGTCATGGTTCGCGAATATACTCGCCGGTCAACCGGGCAGCGACCGCTGCCCCCGTCCCCGGGATTCCATCGGGCAACCCGCCGCACTGTCGATAGACTCGCCACCATGAGAGACCGTCTCGACGTCCTGAACTCCACGTTGGCTTCATCGCTGCGGGTTTGGCGCGGCACGATGGCCCGGGCGCCCGCGGTACAGCCCGCCAAGGCACTGCGGCTCTACGAGTTCGAGGCCTGCCCGTACTGTCGCCTGGTGCGCGAGGCGTTGACGGAGCTCGACCTCGACGCGCTGATCTACCCAACGCCCCACGGCGGCACGCGCTTCCGCCCGAAGGTGGTTGAGTTGGGCGGCAAGCGGCAGTTCCCGTTCCTGGTGGACCCGAACACCGGCGAGTCGATGTACGAGTCGGCCGACATCATCGAGTACCTGTACCGGCGCTACGGCGGACGCGCGGCACCGGCGCGGCTGCTGCGACCCGTCGACGTGTCCACGTCCATGCTGGCCGCCGCGGCACGACTCGGCGCCGGTGCGCGGGCCCGACCCTCGAAGGCACCGCGCAAGCCGCTCGAGCTCTTCAGCTTCGAGTCCAGCCCCTACTCCCGCCGGGTGCGTGAGCTGCTGTGCGAACTCGAGCTGCCCTACCTGCTGCGCAGCACGGGCAAATCGGGCTGGCAGGACCTTGGGCCGCCGATCGTGCGCGCCACGCTCTTTCCGAATCGGCCCGTCCAGGGACGCACGCGGACCGAGTTGCTCGCGCGGGCCGGGAAGGTGCAGGTGCCCTACCTCGTCGATCCGAACACCGGCGAGGGGATGTTCGAGTCGCAGGCGATCCGCGCCTACCTGCTCTCGACCTACGCGAGGTAGGTCGTCACCCGACGAGCGATTTCGACAGGGCACGCAGCAGCGCCGCGCCGTCGCCCCGCCAGGCGCTGCCGTGCATGCAGGCAAGCACCGCCGGCTGCTCGCCCGCCAGCTTCTCCAGCATCGCGGTCGTGTCGGGGCAGTGTGCGTAGTAGTCCATCTGGTGGCGGAAGGCCTCGCTGGGCCCGAGGATGTCCGTCTCGGTGACAGGCACCTCGCCCGTGCCGCCCTGCGTGAAGAGATCTCCGCACAGCAGCGTGCGGGTGCGCGTCTCCATCATCATCCCGCACTCCCACGCGTGCGGCAGGTGCGGCGTGTCGTGCCAGCGCAGCTCGTGCCGACCGAGCCTCAGGATCTCGCCGTCCGCCAGCGGTCGGGCGGCGCGGTCGGCCACGTCGTCCACGGACACCATTGCGGCGACGCGGCTGCACACCGGCACGGCGCGGGGCGCCGCCGCGAGGAAGTCGTTGAGCGACCCGCATTCGTCCGCCTCGAAGTGCGAGAACGCGATGTGCCTCAGGCTCTCGAGTGGCACGACCTTCGCGACCGCTCCGCTCACGAGCGGAAACATCCGTCTTGGTCCGGTGTGGAACAGCAGGGGCTCGTCGTCGACGATCAGGTACTGGTTGAAGTTGAACGCCCCGGCGCCACCCGGGAGGACCACCGGCGTGTTGATGCGGTAGATCCCTTCGGCGATCTCGTGCACGTTCGTGCCGGACTGCGGATTGGTGATCATGCGATCCTCCTTTGCCAGTGCGGTCTGTTGCGCGTACGAGCGTGACGGCGACGTCACCACCCACAGGCCAGTCCGACCGCGGGTCGGATCAGCCGCAGCCCGCTCGTCGCTTCGAAAAATAGCACGGTCGATCGGTCCCGGATCGGGACGAACACGACCCAAGCATCACGGAGAATCCCTGTGGACATCGAATCGATCAAGCAGCTGCTCGGCACGACGGCACTCGACCTCGCGCTGAAGGTCCTCGCGGCCCTCGCCTTCTGGTTCATCGGCCGCTGGGTCATTGGCCGGGTCGTCTCGGTGATGCGCGCGGCGATGAACCGCAACCATGTCGATCCGACGCTGATCAAGTACCTGGGCTCGATCGTCGCGGTCGCCCTCAACATCGCGCTGGCGCTCGGCATCCTCGGCTACTTCGGAGTGCAGACCACCTCGTTCGCCGCCATGCTCGCCGGCGCGGGCGTCGCGATCGGCGCGGCCTGGAGCGGCATGCTCGGCAATTTCGCGGCCGGGGCGTTCATGCTGATCCTGCGGCCGTTCAAGGTCGGCGACTTCGTCAGCGTCGGCGGCGTCACGGGCACGGTGCACGAGCTGGGTCTGTTCGGCACCACGATCGTCACGCCCGACAACGTGATGACGCTGGTCGGCAACGGCAAGATCTTCGGCGACACCCTCCAGAACTTCTCCGCGCTGCCCGTGCGCCGCGTCGAGCGCACGGCTCGCGAGGCCGGCTGGCCTGCGCCGACGCCGAGCCAGATCATCCGGCAGGCCTGAGTTACCGCAGACACCGCCGGCAGGGACGAGGCCTCAGAACTCGTCCTTGCCGGTCAGTTCTTTCTCGACGCGGTCGGCGCTCAGCATCACCACCTCGATCACTTCCTGCAGCGTGGCGGCATCGGCCGTCGCGACCACGGGCGCGGAGAACACCACGAGGTATTCCTCGGCGTTCTGGTTGACCTGCCAGGCCCCGAGGATCATCCGGGCGTTTTCCCTGAGCAGGTAGGCGGCCAGTTCGGGCGGCAGCTCGCCCCGGCCGCGGGAGGCGACCGACCACACGTCGCGGATCTCGAGCTGGTCGAGCTTCGCCGTGCCCGAGGCGACCCAGACGAGCTGGCTGCGCCCGCCGTCGACGTCGTACTTCAGCCGGAAGTCGCCCTCGTCGACGATGTAGGCGAGCTTCGCAGCCGAGAGCGCGGCTTCGACGCGCGGGTCGACCGGGCGCGGATCGGCGGGAGTGGCGGGCTCTGCCGCACGCGCGACGGCGCTGACCAGCAGCAGCACGAGCGCGGCGAGCAATCGGGTCCTGCCGCTATCCACGGAGCTTGCGCTCGAACAGTTCCATCGTGCGGCTCCACGCGAGCTTCGCCGCCTCGGCGTCGTAGCGCGGCGTCGTGTCGTTGTGGAAGCCGTGCTGCGTGTCCGGGTAGAAATGCGCCGCATGCGTAACGCCCGCCACCTTGAGCGCCTCCTCGAACGGCGGCCAGCTCGCGTTGACTCGCTCGTCGTTCGAGGCGAAGTGCAGCAGCAGCTCCGCCCTGATCGCCGCCACGCTCTCGAGCGGCGGCGCGCTGCCATAGAACGGCACCGCCGCGGCGAGGTCGGGCAGTGCGATCGCCAGCCGGTTCGCGATCGCGCCGCCGTAGCAGAACCCGACCACGCCGAGCCGGCCGTTCGTACCGGGCTGAAGACGAAGGTACTGTGTCGCCGCGACGAAGTCCTCGAACGCCTTGGGCTGCTCGAGCTTCTGGAAAAGCGTGCGCGCCTGGTCCTCGTCACCCGGGTACCCGCCGAGAGGAAACAGCGCATCGGGCGCGAGGGCCACGAAGTTCTCGAGCGCCACCCGGCGGGCCACGTCCTCGATGTGCGGGTTGAGCCCGCGGTTCTCGTGCACGACCAGCACCAGTGGCAAGGGACCGCTCGGCTTGGCGGGCCTGACGAGGTAGCCGCGCGCCCGGCCGTGGCCCTTGGGCGAGTCGTATTCGACGTAGCGGGCATCGAGCCTCGGGTCCGTCGGTGCAACCTGCTGCGCCTCTGCGAACCGTGGGCTCAGGGCGCCGAGGAGCGCCGCCGCTGTCATCGAGCCCACCGCGAACTTGCCCACCCTTGCGAGAAAAGTCCGCCGGTCGATGTCGCCGTGGACGTACTGGTCGAAGACCAGCAGCACCTCGGGATCGAAGTCACTCGCGCGCGGCATCGGTGGTCGATCGGTCATGGCAACCCTCCCCTGTCGTACCGCCGAGCCTAGCGCATCCCGGTGTAGATTCGAAAACCGCTATGCTCAGGCGTCGCGCAGCAGCAACCGCAGCCCTACCGGAGAGCCGTCATGAGCAAGCAGGTCATCCGCGGCCAGAAGGCCATCGTCGAATTCGACGGATCGAAGTGCATTCACTCGCGGCACTGCGTCCTCGACCGGCCGGACGTATTCGTGCCGAACGTCGAGGGCGAATGGATCCACCCGGACGCGGCGACGCCCGACGACGTCGTGGCGCTGGCACGCAACTGCCCGTCCGGGGCGATCGTCGCCCGGCGCCTGGACGGGGGCCCGGAGGAAGCGCCGCCGCTCGTGAACACCGTGCGCGTGCTCGAGAACGGGCCGTATGCCGTGCGCGCGACGCTCTCGATCAACGGCGCCCCGGCCGGCTTCAGGGCCACGCTGTGCCGTTGCGGCCAGTCGCAGCGCAAGCCCTATTGCGACGGCTCGCACGCCGCCGCGGGATTCGCGGCGAGCGGCGAGCCGGCCGGCAAACCGTCTTCGGCACTCGCCGTGCGCGACGGCAGCGTCGAGGTGACGCCGCGACCCAATGGTCCGCTCAAGGTCTCGGGACCGGTCGAGCTGATCTCCGGCACCGGGCATACGTTCGACCGCGGGCAGACCCTCTTCCTGTGCCGCTGCGGCCAGTCGAAGAACAAGCCTTACTGCGACGGCAGCCACACGGCCGCGGGATTCGTCGCCGACTGACGGCCCGTCCGGGGCCGCTCAGTCCAGGTTGCGCTGCGCCACGTCGTCCGCGTCGACCTCGACATTGACGACGTTGCGGAAGGCGAGGTTGTCATTGGTATCTAGCAGGTCCTCGTTGCCCCTGCAGGTCAACGCAAGCGTGTACGCACCGGCCGGCAGGAACCGCAGCGCGTAGCGCGACGCCGTGAAGTCCTGGGCGACGACCCGGGTGGTGGCGAAGGGCTCTGCTGCGGCGCCATCGAGATCGTCGGGCGTCACGTTCGCGCCTGAGTAGAGGTAGACGGCGCCGCCGGTTGTCAGCGACGTGCCCACGGGACAGACCGCCGTCACCGTGCCCTCGATCCGTGCCGCATCGTCGGTGCGCGTCGCGCGCAGGCGTGGTGCCAGCGTGTATCGGCCGCTCGCCTCGTCGAAACTCAGGGACTGGCGAAGGTCCAGCATGAGCGTGAGCCGCTCCTGGCTGCTCTCCTCGTCCTCGACCAGGAAATCGACGGCCGCGTACTCGCCGGCCGCGAGCAGCAACGGGAACTCGTCGTTGCCCGCGGTCACGGTGTTCCGGTCCTCGTCCTCGTCGAAGAGCAGTCGGACGCCCGTGTACCGTCCGGCCGGCAATTGCTCGTCGGTGAAGAGTCGCAGCGGATCTCCGTCCTCGAGATCCATCAGGTCCACGAGCTCGCTGCTGCGGAACTCCAGCGTCGCCTTCGTGCCGTCGTCCCTGCGAAAGTCGAGACCGAGGACACTGGCCTCGACGCTGCTGATGTCGGGATCGGCGGGCGCATCCGTGCCGAGGTCGGCCGTGAAGCGCGCCTCGCAACCCGCCAGAAACAGCCCCAGTGCAATCGCAAGCAGGGCCGTTGGGTGTCGTCCGACCTCAGGCCGCATGACGATTACGGACCACGACCGTGCCCGCGAGCTTGTCGTGCCAACCCTGCTTGCGCGGATCGAAGGCGACCCAGACGATCCCGGCCATGAGCGGAATCATGGCGACGTAATAGCCAAGGTAACGGATCACCAGCTGCCGTTTGCCCGGCCTGGCGCCGGTCCGGGCATCGACGATGCGCGCCCCGATGGCGATCTTGCCCGGCGTCGCCTGTCGGTAGATCCAGAACAGCACGACCGCGACCGCCGGCAGCAGCCAGTTGATCAGGAAATCCGCGGGTCCCTGGATCCATGCGTTCGAAGACCAGTACTGCCGGCCGTAGACCAACGTCACCAACGGGGCGGTGATGAAAAGCAGCAGCAGCGTGTCGATCAGCGCCGCGCCGACCCGCGGCCAGAAGCCGACGTATTCGTGATCTTCAGGATTCACTTGAGGTTGCATGGCTGACCGGCCGATTCCCTTTCCGTCTCGGAGGCGGTGCGCCGGCGGCAGAGGCCCAGACCAGCGATACCGAGGCTGAGCAGGGCGAAGGAGCCGGGCTCGGTGACGGCGGCGAACGTGACGTCCAGGAGGGTGCTCATCTTCAGGTCAGGCATCTCGAGACCCGAGAAGTTCAGCCAGATGGAATCCGTATCGAACCAGAGGCGCGACGGGTCCATGCCGGCCAGTGTCGTGGATGCAATGGTGACCGCGACGATTCCCGGCACCGTGGCCGACGCATCGGACAACACGAACCCGTTGAAATCACCGCCGCCGAACGTTCCGAAACCGCTCAGTGTGTAGAGCACCTGGTCGCTCGAGACATCCACCTGGAAACCCCCGGGGCACTCGAATTCGACCCCGGCCCCCACGACACTCGTTTCGGAACACCACGCTGGCTCGGATAGATTGTTGGAATACTCGCCCAGCAACGTGCTGCCCATGAAGGACGCCTGTGCGAGCGGTGCCGCCAGCAGGCATGCGACCATGAATCCCGGAATGCTTCCCTTCATGCTTCGATCTCCGATGCCAGTGATCCGCGGCCGGCCTATTTCGATGACGGAAGGGCGGCCAGCCGCCGCCCGAATCACTATGCCCCTGCGTGGGCGGCCGCTCAAGCGCAGACAGGCGTGACCGGGATTTCACCGCGCGCGCCCCTGCCAAGTATCCTGAGCGCCCTCCCGGCCGGACCGACCGCTGCCATGCCGAGCACTCCGCTTTCGACCGTCCTCAGGACCTCGCCCGGCTCTCGGCGGCACTCGCGCGCAGGGGCCCACCCATGGATCGCGGCCATCGGGCTTGGTCTGCTGGCCTGCCCCGCCCTCGCCGCGGACTACGTGCCGCCGCGCGGCGAGTGGGCCGTGCGCACGCCGGCGGCTGCGGGCTTCGACGCGGCCAAGCTCGCTGCCGCGGTCGAGCTTGCGAAGCAGAAGACCGTCGCCGAGCCCGCGGATCTCGGTCCCGTGATCCTCGAGCACTACTCCTCCCGCGAGCCGGGCTACCGGGTGCTCGGGCCAACCGGCACGCGCACCGGGGGCAGCGGCCTCGTGCTGCGCCGCGGCTACCTCGTCGCGCAGTGGGGCGACATCCATCGGCCGGAGATGGTCTTCAGCGTCGCAAAGAGCGTGCTCGCGACCGTCACTGGCGTTGCGGTCGCGGAAGACCGGATCGCGAGCATCGACGACCGCGTCGCGCCCTACCTGCCGGAGCCGCTGTTCACGGGCGAACACAACGGCGCGGTCACGTGGCGCCACCTTCTGGAGCAGACCTCCGACTGGCGGGGCACCCTCTGGGAGGTGGCTGACTGGGCCGACCGCCCGACGGGTGCGACGCTGCGCGAGTGGCAGAATCCGCCGCTCGCCGCGCCCGGCACGGTGCACGAGTACAACGACGTGCGCGTCAACCTGCTGGCACTGTCGCTGCTGCACGTGCTGCGCGAACCGCTGCCGCGGGTGATGCGCGAGCGCATCATGGATCCGATCGGCGCGTCGTCGACCTGGCGCTGGCACGGCTACGACAACTCGTGGGTCGAGATCGACGGCCTGCGGGTGCAGTCCGTATCGGGCGGCGGACATTTCGGCGGCGGCATGTTCATCTCGACCGCCGATCTCGCGCGCTTCGGCCTGCTCATGCAGCGCGAAGGACGCTGGGGAGAGTCGACGGTCGTTGATCCGGCGTGGGTACGGGCGATGACGACCCCGTCGAGGGCGAAGCCCGACTACGGGCTGCTGTGGTGGCTCAACGCCGACCGCAAGGCGATCCCCGATGCGCCGGCAACCGCGATCCTGGCGCTTGGGTTCGGAGGCAACTACGTTTACGTGGATCGGCAGAACGAGCTCGTGATCGTGCTGCGCTGGATCCCGGACGGCAATGGCACGGCGGTGATCTCGGCCATCCTCGAAGCGTTGCGCGACTGATCGTCGCGGGGCCCGGGTTTCCCTATCCTGTGGAGGCAGCTTGAACCAGGGACACAGTGAACCCGGCGAGGTGCCTCTCGATGCAAACGCACCCATCGTTCGAGACTGCGTCGTGACCCGCGTGAGTCCCTGCCCGGGCTGCGGGTCCGAGCGACCCGACGATGGCGCGCCTTGCCCTGCGTGCGGAGCGCAGGTCCCGGCATGGGCATCGGCTCCGACCGTGGCCGGCCCCACCGGTTCGATCTACGCGGGCCTGTGGCGACGCGGGGTCGCGCAGATCGTCGACGGACTGGTGCTGTACCTGGTCGGGGCCGTCATCGGCGGGTTCCTGGGCGTCTTCCTGGCGTTCAGCGGCGCGACGCCGATGCAGGCCATGGTGGTCACGGGCCTGATCGCGACGCTGTGCGGGGCCATCTACGAGATCGGGTTTCATGCGTCCACTTTTCAGGCGACGGTCGGCAAGGCCGCCCTTCGCATCAAGGTCACCGACCAGGCAGGCGCGCGGATCTCCGTGGCTCGCGCGACCGGGCGATATCTCGCGAAGTTCGTGAGCTTCTGGACGCTCGGCGTGGCCTACGTCATGGCGGGATTCACCCGGCGCCGGCAGGCTTTGCACGACAAGATGGCCGGGACCCTGGTGGTGCGCGCGCAGGCGACGCCGGCGATCGTCGCGTCGGCGGCCCCGGCCGCGCCGGTCGGTCCCGTGGGCATCGCGCTGCTGGTGCTGCTCGGGCTCCTGCCGTACCTGATGTTCTCGCTGGCGCTCATGCCAGCCGCGTGGCAACTGATGCAGCAGCGCGCCATGGAGCCCGAAGGGACTCTCTTGCCCCAGGTGTCGCAGGAACAACTCCTGGATGGGCAGCGCATCGTTCGCGCCGCCCTGTTTGGAGTGCAATCCGGTCGCGCGCAACTCAGCGAGCGCCTCGCGGGTGGCGAGGCGTTCGACGAGGTCAGTGGCACTCTCGAGCTGGACGCCGCTGGCATCGATTCGGTCGACGTCCTGAAGGGAGCCATCCTGATCGTCTTCAGCGACGAAGCACCCCCGGGACTCGCGCACCAGCAGCTCGCCATCGTGCCGGCGCGGCGGCAGGACGGCACGGTGACGTGGCTGTGCGGCTATGCCGATCGCCCGCCGGGCGTGACGGTTCCGATGGAGGACTATTACGAGTACAGCTCGATCGACGAGGCTTACCTGCCCGAGAGCTGTCGATACGCGCGGTGAGGTCGTGTCGACGAACAGGGCCTACGCGTCGGCGTAGGCCCTAGTGCACCTGGCGCGCCCGGAGACATCTGAACTCTCGACGGCGTGGTTCGTCGCGCACCCTGCCTTTCACCAGGCGTTTCGGATCAACAGGTTATGTCGCCCGTGCATCGCGCACGAGCCGGCGCACCAGGCACGCGTCACCTGCCGTGCCGGGCAGGCTCGATGACAGGACCAGCGCGAGCACGACCACGACACCAATGAGCCGTCTGCCAAGGCCGGCTTGGGTGCGCCACCGCACAGAGCGTGTGCGGGGCGACCAAATATTCTTCCGCGAGAGTCCACTGACAATCCGCCGAACTCTGAAGTGACGGCAAGCAGCCTGGGAGCATGGGATGAGTTGGGAAGAGGCGATGAAGGAACATCCACGTCTTGCATCACAAGACCGCCCTTTTTCGGAAGCGAACGTGGCTCGCAGCACGACATCGAACTCCTGGGACCCGCACGAGGTCTGGCTGACCCGCGTCAAGCAGCCTCGAGAACGGGCGTCCAGCCGGTTGTCCGACCCTGCTGAGATCCAGGGGCGCGTGCTCCCAGACTAGGGTTGCCGCATCGGCGACGGGCGTAGCAATGACCATGAGTGTCCGCAGGGCCACGTTTGCAGCGCTGCCGACTGCACTGGCCGCAGTCGGCCTTGCCTGGGCGGCCGCTCCCGGACCCGTCACCCTCCTGCAGCGGTGTGTCTCATCGATCAGCGCACAGCTCGATCCTCGAGTGGCGCAGACTCTGGATCGACTCGACGGTACGGGCCGGCAACTGCTGGCGCTGCGTTCCTACCTGCGCCATGCGCCTCACCTCGCCGAGCGCTGGAGCTGGACCCAGGAAGAGATCGACGCCTTCGAGGGCTCCCCGGAGCAACGCGACCTGCAGCAGGAGATCGAAAGGGTCAGGACGGCGTTCGTCGCAGCCAACCCTGGCTTCGAGCTGTACGTGAATTCACAAGTGCGCAGCCTCGACGTGCAGGTCGAGCACTGGAACAGCAACGATTCGGTGAGGGCGGCGGCCGACGCGATGCTCGTGGCCGCCCAGGCCCTGGTCGCTGCGCCTGGATTTCCCGCGGATCGGCCCGAGCAGGCCCGGCGGGCGCTGGAGGCGTTCCTGTCCGGACACACACCCGTACCGACGCCGACGATCGCGGCGCCCGGGCTGTCCTTGCACGGCCAGATGCGAGCAATCGACTTTCAGGTGCACCAGGGCGGGCGGGTCGTTGCCGGCCCAAGCACCGCTACCATCGCCACGGACTGGGCCGCGTCGGGATGGGCGGCGAAGCTCGCTGCAGCAGTGCGTGCGGCGAGCGACCGGTTCGTCGGTCCGCAGGCCTCTCCACCGGCGCCGTGGCACTACACCTACGTGCCGGAAGCGACAGGCCGCGACCCGGCGGCGCCGCCATGAGTGCCCCCTGCTACTGGATCGTCTGCTGGCGCTGGTACTCGCTTCGCTTCATCGCGAAATAGGCCTCGCGGTCGATCTCGCGGAGCTGACGCGGGTAGAGTTCGGTGGCATTGAACCAGCGCTCGAGGCTCTGTTCGAAGCGCCCGTCGGCGGGCGTCGCGAGCGCGCCGAGATAGGCGTCGATGGCGAGGTAGTAGCGCATGGTGTTGCGCTCGATCGCACCGCGGACGCCACCGATGAATTTCGGTTGCGGGTCGTCCGGATCCCCGACCACGGTGAAGCCAACCTTGTCGCTGCCCGAGGACGACAGGTACATCTTCATCGCCAGGCGACCCGCGAACCCGTAGGTGTAGGAGTACCGGAGGTGGATGAACGTCCGCCCGTCTTCCAGGCCCACCGCCTCGAGGGAGATGCGGTAGTTCGCCGTGCCGAGCGGTCCCCTGCGGGCCTTGAGTTCGACGTCCATGTAGTCCGGCCGCGACGCCGCGATGCCGAAGGTGAACTCGAGTCGATGTGCGCTGCCGAGGGGCTGGTCGAACTTCCTGCCGATGGCGGTCGAAAGCACGGTTCGCCCGTCACGTGAGACGGGACGACAGTACTTTACGTTGGGGTGCAGTATCAGGGCGTCGCACCAGCTTTCAGGGCTTGAGAACGCTTCGGCGACCGTCGCGATGGGGTAGTCGACGACGGCGTAGACCTCGCCTTCTGAAGCACCCGGCCCTTCCTTGGATTCGACGTGGAGAGGCTGCGGGAACAGGTTCTGTGCGAGTTGCCCGCTCAGGGCCGCATAGCGGGCCTGCAGGGCCGATGCCGGATCCGTATCGGGCTCCGGTCCCGCGGCAGTTGCCGCACACGCGCATGCCGACAGGACCGCAACGCGCCCGGCGACTCGCAGCCAGTGGGCGAGGTCTGTCAGCCGCCTCATGCCCACATCATCCTCCGGACGGAGACCGATTCGGTAGACGTCGCAACGGCACCGCGGCTCGGCGCCGGGACCGGGTGCGATGCGTGGAGTGCCGGGAACCTCGTCATCCGCAATGACCGGCTTCGCCAGGTGGCCTGCCATGAAAGTGCGCCCTCCGAAGAGGGCGCAATCGAGGGGCGAACTGCTAGAGGCGCTCGAGGCGCCGTGCCGAGCTCACGCAGCGGCCTTGCGGGCGCGGGCGGTCGTCTTGCGGACTGCGCGCTTGACCTTGCGCTTGGCCCTCTTCACCTCGGGAACCTTCTCCTCGGTCGCCTTGATGACGACTTCGTACGCGTGTCGCGCGACGCCACGCAGGTCGCGGCCGGTAACCTTGAAGATCTCGACCGCACGGGTGGTGTGGTCCACGATCCGGTCACGAGTCGCACCCAGCATCTCCGCCTGGTCGAAGACCAGGTCGACCACGCCTTCCGCCTGCGAGGCACGCTCGAGGCGCATGGCCGCGGCGGTCAATGCCGACGTGATGATCTCCGACTCCAGCTCGATCAGGTCCTGCACGGCGCTCTGCGATACGGTCGCGAGTTTCACTCCCGAGTGCGCCAGGGCCCGGACGGGCGTCTTCAGCGACTTGATGCCCTCGGCCGAATTCGCCGCGAATTCGCGCAGGGTCTCGATCGGTTCATCACGGAACCTGTTCATCTGCTCAGCCAGGTCCCGCCTTCGTTCGCTCCTGAATTCATTGACATGGGCGTTCATGGGCTGCTCCTTACATGCTGCTACTAGGCAGCATTTGCTGCTATGCAGCGTAGCTCGTATGGCACAGCCAACGAATAAGGGGATGTGGCAACCGCACTGCCGGCGCGGGCTGCATCAGTGGGCGAGCGTACAGACATTGCCGGCGACAGCCGTTAGCTTTCGCTCGAGACCATGGACGACGCGCAGGTCACCGCCGCCGCTCGAGCGTGCGGCGTTTCACCGCCCATGAACAGCGCGATGCCGAGCGGCACCTCGACGGACTGCAGATGCGGGAAGATCCGTTCCCGCTCATCGGGGGCAAGGGCCGCAAGCAGGTGATTGTCGGCAGGATCCTGGGCAGTCGAAGCATCTGATGGTGCACCTGGGATACCGGGGCGACAAACGCCCCGGGTGAGCGGACTACTCCGGCTCGTTGTGAGCTGTCACGCCATGGGTGCGCCACTGCGGCACGTATCGCGCACAGGGAGGCTGGCCAACTCACGGCCGACGATCTCGCCGTTCGCGCCCGCCGCAGGCAATGACCGACGGGCGCGGTGGTTGTGCTCAGGCCACCACCCCGAAGAGGGCTCCCACGCCGGCGGTCAGTGCCATGGCCAAGGCGCCCCAGAAGGTCACGCGCATGACGGAAGCAATCACGGGCGCGCCTCCGGCACGTGCCGCCAGCAGACCCAGCA
>Ga0105097_10000609_pt1 | contig 16472 bp, 19 predicted proteins | sample PPLLak12cMay2015_FD_87035 | JGI IMG/M metagenome (GOLD analysis project Ga0105097, IMG submission 87035) | Freshwater sediment microbial communities from Prairie Pothole Lake near Jamestown, North Dakota, USA - PPLs Lake P7 Core (1) Depth... | ecosystem: Environmental > Aquatic > Freshwater >...
AGTCGATCGGCATCCCGCTGAACCGCATCTGGGTCATCGTCTGGAGCGTGGCCGGCTTCGTGGCGCTGGTTGCCGGCGTCATCTGGGGCAGCAAGCTGGGCGTGCAGTTCTCGCTGTCGCTGGTGGCGCTGAAGGCGCTGCCGGTGGTCATCCTGGGCGGGCTGACCAGCGTGCCCGGCGCGATCATCGGCGGGCTGATCATCGGCGTGGGCGAGAAGCTGTCCGAGGTCTACATCGGGCCCTTCTTCGGCGGCGGCATCGAGATCTGGTTCGGCTACGTGCTGGTGTTGTTCGTGTTGCTGGTCAGACCGCAAGGCCTGTTCGGCGAGAAAATCATTGATCGCGTATGACGCGGTCAATGATTTCGGTGAAGGCTAACTTGGCAAAGCCAAGTTGAGCGAAGCGTGCCGTAACCAAAATCATCGATCATGCTCTACAGAGAAAACGGTCAGTTCAAGACCAGCTACCGCTCGGACCAGCAGGTCTTCCCGATCGCGCAGGACCGCATCGCCATTTGGCTGCTCGTCGCCTTCGCCGCGGTCGGCGTGCCGCTGCTGGCCGACGAGTACCTGTTCCGTGCCATCCTGATCCCCTTCCTGATCCTGTCGCTGGCCGCCCTGGGGCTGAACATCCTGGTCGGCTACTGCGGCCAGATCTCGCTGGGCACCGGCGCCTTCATGGCGGTGGGCGCCTACGCGGCCTACAACTTCATGGTGCGCATCGACGGCATGCCGGTGTTGGCCGCGCTGCTGCTCGGCGGGGTTTGTGCCACGGTGGTGGGCGTGCTGTTCGGCATCCCGTCGCTGCGCATCAAGGGCCTGTACCTGGCGGTGGCCACGCTGGCGGCACAGTTCTTCTGGGACTGGGCCTTCCTGCGCATCAAGTGGTTCACCAACTACTCGTCGTCGGGCTCGGTGTCGGTGGCCAACCTGAACATCTTCGGCATCCCCATCGACACACCTCAGGCCAAGTACCTGTTCTGCCTGGTCTTCCTGGTGGTGTTCGCGATGGCTGCCAAGAACCTGGTGCGCAGCCACATCGGCCGCGAATGGATGGCCATCCGCGACATGGACGTGGCCGCGGCGGTGATCGGCATCCGCCCTGTATACGCCAAGCTGACCGCCTTTGCGGTCAGCTCCTTCATCGTCGGCGTGGCCGGTGCGCTGTGGGGCTTCGTGCACCTGGGTTCGTGGGAACCGGCGGCGTTCTCGATCGACCGCTCGTTCCAGCTGCTGTTCATGATCATCATCGGCGGCCTGGGCTCGATCATGGGCAGCTTCTTCGGCGCGGCCTTCATCGTCATGCTGCCGGTATTCCTGAACCAGGCCCTGCCGGCGCTGGGCGGCCTGTTCGGCGTGACGATCGACACCGCCACTATCGCCCACGCAGAGCTGATGATCTTCGGCGCATTGATCGTGTTCTTCCTGATCGTCGAGCCGCACGGGCTGGCTCGGCTTTGGTCCATCGGCAAGGAGAAGTTGCGCCTCTGGCCGTTCCCCCATTGAAGTGTCGGGCGGGCCGACGGGCCGCTTCGCCCATGAAATGCCGTGGACAGCGGCATCGCTGGCCGCACTGACGAGTGCATGTTGAACCTCACCTTTCGGAGACAAGCATGAAATTCAGACCCTACGCCCTCGTTGCCACGCTCGTGGCCACGGGTGCCTGCACGCTGTTCACGGCCACGGCGGCCTTCGCCCAGGCCAAGGAGCAGTTCTTCCCGGCCCTGGTGTACCGCACCGGCGCCTACGCGCCCAATGGCGTGCCCTTCGCCAACGGCTACGTCGACTACTTCAAGCTGGTCAACGCCAAGGGCGGCATCAACGGCGTGAAGATCATCTACGAAGAGTGCGAAACCGGCTACGCCACCGACCGAGGCGTCGAGTGCTATGAGCGGCTGAAGGGCAAGAACGGCGGCGCCACGGTGTTCCAGCCGCTGTCCACCGGCATCACCTTCGCGCTGACCGACAAGGCGCCCGGTGACAAGATCCCGCTGATCACCGCCGGCTACGGCCGCAGCGAGAGCACCGACGGCATGGTGTTCAAGTGGAACTTCCCGCTCACCGGCACCTACTGGGACGCGGCCGACATCCTGGTCCAACACGTCGGCAAGAAGGAAGGCGGGCTGGACAAGCTCAAGGGCAAGAAGATCGCGCTGGTCTACCACGACAGTCCCTTCGGCAAGGAGCCGATCCCGCTGCTGGAAGAGCGCGCCAGGCAACTCGGCTACACGCTGCAACTGCTGCCGGTGACGCACCCCGGCGTGGAGCAGAAGGCCACCTGGCTGCAGATCCGCCAGAACCGCCCGGACTACGTGTTCCTGTGGGGCTGGGGCGTGATGAACTCCACCGCGCTGAAGGAAGCGGTGGCCACCGGCTACCCGCGCGACAAGATGTACGGCGTGTGGTGGTCCGCCGCCGAGCCGGACGTCAAGGATGTCGGCGAGGGTGCCAAGGGCTACCACGGCCTGGCGCTGCAGCATGGCGCGGAACCGAACTCCCAGATCGTCAAGGACGTGCTCGCCAACGTGCATGCCAAGGGCCAGGGCACTGGGCCGAAGGAAGAGGTCGGGCAGGTGCTGTACATGCGCGGCCTGATCGCCGCCATGCTTTCGGTGGAAGGTGTCAAGCGCGCGCAGGAGAAGTACGGCAAGGGCAAGGTCATGACCGGCGAGCAGGCGCGCTGGGGCTATGAGAACCTGGCGCTGGACCAGAAGAAACTCGACGCGCTGGGCTTCGCCGGCGTGATGCGGCCGATCAGCACCTCCTGCACCGACCACCGCGGCGCGGCCATTGCGCGTCTGCACACCTGGGACGGCAGCAAGTGGGTGTTCAGCTCCGACTGGATCGAGGCCGACCAGTCGATCATCAAGCCGATGATCAAGGCCGCGGCCGACAAGTACGCGGCCGAGAAGAAGATCACGCGGCGCACGGCGGAAGACTGCCAGTGATCGCTGCCTGATCGGCGGCCCGGGGGCTCCGCACGGAGCCCTCGTCCAAACGCCGCTTGCGGCGCTTGGACGAGTTCCAAGGATCCGTCATGTCCAACATCCTGCTCAACGTCAACGGCATCGAGGTCATCTACAACCACGTCATCCTGGTGCTGAAGGGCGTGAGCCTGCAGGTACCCGAAGGCGGCGTGGTGGCGCTGCTCGGTGGCAACGGCGCCGGCAAGACGACCACGCTGCGCGCGGTCAGCAACCTGCTCGCCGGCGAGCGCGGCGAGGTCACCAAGGGCAGCGTCGAGTTGCGCGGCGAGCGCATTGAAAGACTGTCCACTGCCGACATGGTGCAGCGCGGCGTGATCCAGGTGATGGAAGGCCGCCACTGCTTCGCCCACTTGAGCATCGAGGACAACCTGATGGCCGGCGCCTACACGCGCAAGGACGGCAAGGCCGCCGTGGCGCAGACGCTGGAGAAGGTCTACAACTACTTTCCGCGGCTGAAGACAAGGCGCACCAGCCAGGCGGCCTACACCTCCGGCGGCGAGCAGCAGATGTGCGCCATCGGTCGTGCACTGATGGCCAACCCCAAGATGGTCCTGCTGGATGAGCCGTCGATGGGGCTGGCGCCGCAGATCGTCGAGGAGGTGTTCGAGATCGTGCGCGACCTGAACACCAAGGAAAAGGTGACCTTCCTGTTGGCCGAGCAGAACACCAACATGGCGCTGCGCTATGCCGACCACGGCTACATCCTCGAGAGCGGGCGCATCGTCATGGAAGGCGCCGCGAAGGAGCTGCGCGAGAACGAGGACGTCAAGGAGTTCTACCTCGGCATGGGCGGCGGCGACCGGCGCAGCTTCCGCGACGTCAAGAGCTACAAGCGACGCAAGCGTTGGCTGGCCTGAGCTCGCATGTCCGATGACAACGGCTTTGCGCCGCCGCCCTTCAGGCCCGACGAGGCCTTGCAACGCCTGAAGCGCGAGCTGCGCGAGCTGGGCCTGACCGAGCGCGAGGGCGTGTTCGAGCGCCGCGGCGTGGCCATCGCTCGCGTGCGTGTCGATGGGGCGCAGCTGGTGGCAGCAATCGTGCAGCGGCCCAGCCGCGCCAGCCCGCAGTGGCAATCGCGCACGCTGGCCAGCAGCGCTGCGGCGCGCGACTTCAGCGCCCTATTGAAGAAGACGCTGCAGCAATGGGGAGACCGCGATGACTGAATTCTTCGACCTGCTGGAAACCCGCGATCCGGCCGAACGCGAGGCCACGTTGTGCGCGGCGCTGCCGGCACAGATTGCTGCGGCGCAGGCCACCGCGGCCTTGGCCGAGATCCTGCACGGTGTCGATGCCCGCGCCATAGGCTCGCGCCAGGCGCTTGCACAGCTGCCGGTCACGCGCAAGCACGAACTGCTCGAACGGCAGAAGGCGCAGCGCGGCAGCGACCCCTTCGGCGGCTTCTCGGCCATCGGCTGGCGCGGCCAGGGCGCGGTACGCCATGCACGCCGCGTGTTCCAGTCGCCCGGCCCGATCTACGAACCCGAAGGCCACGCCAGCGACTACTGGCGCTTCGGCCGCGCGCTGTTTGCCGCCGGCTTCCGCGCCGGCGATCTGGTGCACAACAGCTTCAGCTACCACCTCACGCCCGCCGGCTCGATGATGGAAACCGGTGCGCTGGCCATCGGCTGCACGGTCTTCCCCGGCGGCGTCGGCAACACCGAACTGCAGTTGCAAGCCATGCTGGAACTGCGCGCGGACGCCTACGCCGGCACGCCCAGCTTCCTGCGCATCGCGCTGGAGAAGGCCGACGAGATGGGGCTGGCATTGCCGGCGCTGCGCAAGGCCACGGTTGGCGGCGAGGCCTTTCCCGCGGCGCTGCGCGATGCGCTGCTGGCTCGCGGCATTGATGCCTATCAGAGCTATGGTACGGCCGATGTCGGGCTGATCGCCTATGAAACCGCGGCACGCCAGGGCCTGGTGCTCGACGAAGGCGTGATCGTCGAGATCGTGCGCCCGGGCAGCGGCGAGCCGGTGCCCGAGGGCGAGGTCGGCGAGGTGGTGGTGACCACGCTGAACCCGGACTACCCGCTGGTGCGCTTCGGCACCGGGGACCTGAGCGCCATCCTGCCCGGCCGCTGCCCGACCGGACGCACGCACACGCGCATCAAGGGCTGGATGGGCCGCGCCGACCAGACCGCCAAGGTGCGCGGCATGTTCGTTCATGCCAGCCAGGTGGCCGAGCTGATGAAGCGCCACCCCGAGCTGGCACGCGCGCGGCTGGTGGTTGAGGGCGAGATGGCCAACGACCGCATGACGCTGCATGCCGAAACCGCATCGCGCGCCGAGGGCCTGCCGGCGGCACTGGCCGGCAGCATGCGCGACATCACCAAACTGCGCTGCGAGGTGCGACTGGTCGACCCGGGCTCGCTGCCCAACGACGGCAAGGTCATCGAGGACCTGCGCGCGATCGGCTAAAGCTCCTGGCTACGTAGTTTCCACGTCGCACGGCGTGGCGTGCTTGTCTAGCATCGAGGTATTCGCAGCATCCCCCTGGAGACATCGGCATGAAGAAGTTGACGCTGGCCCTGGCCGCCTTCACCCTGGCCGCTACGGCGCAGGCCTACCCCGACAAGCCGATCACCGTGATCGTGCCCTTCGCGGCCGGCGGGCCCACCGACAAGGTGGCGCGCGACTTCGCCGAAGCGATTCGCAAGCACCTGAACAACGCCACCATCGTGGTCGAGAACGTCGGTGGCGCCGGTGGCACGCTCGGTGCCAACAAGGTGGCCAAGGCTGCACCCGATGGCTACACGCTGCTGCTGCATCACATCGGCATGGCCACTTCGCCCGCGCTGTACCGCAACCTGCCGTTCAAGACGCTCGAGGACTTCGAGTACCTGGGCATGATCAACGACGTGCCGATGACGCTGATCGGGCGCTCGACGCTGCCGGCCAGCACCTATCCCGAGCTGGTCAAGTGGCTGGAGGCCAACAAGGGCAAGATCAATCTGGCCAATGCGGGCCTGGGTGCCGCGTCGCACCTGTGCGGGCTGCTGTTCCAGCAGGGCATCAAGATCGACATGACCACGGTTCCGTACAAGGGCACCGCGCCGGCGATGACCGACCTGCTCGGCGGCCAGGTCGACATCATGTGCGACCAGACCACCAACACCACCGGTCAGATCGAGTCCGGCAAGGTCAAGGCCTATGCGGTGACCACTTCCAAGCGGCTGACGACACCGGCGCTGGCCAAACTGCCGACGCTGGACGAATCGGGCCTGAAGGGCTTCAACCTGACGATCTGGCACGGCCTGTATGCGCCCAAAGGCACGCCGAAGACGGTGCAGGACCAGCTGAACGCCGCGCTGCGCAATGCGCTGAAGGACCCGGAATTCATCAAGCGCCAGGAAGGCCTAGGCGCCGTGGTCGTGACCGACGGTCGGCTGGCGCCGGCCGAGCACAAGAAGTTCGTCGCGGCCGAAATCGACAAACTGGGCGTGGCCATCAAGGCGGCCGGCCAGTACGCCGATTGAACGAGCCCGCGCGGATTGAGCCAGGGGCTGCCGCAGGCAGCCCCTTTGCGTTGGGCGGCTCGTTCGCAAATGCGGTGCTGCGTGTCGTCGACAGCGTCACCGAGGCTGTGCAGCACCCGCCAGGCGCCGTGCTGGTGACCGGCTCGCACGGCGGCACCAGCGTGGTGTGCTATGCGCTGGCCGCGCAGCCGCGTCTCGTGGTCTTCAACGACGCCGGTGTCGGGCTGGAACAGGCCGGCATTGCCGCGCTCGCGGTCCTTCAGGACGCTGGCATCGCCGCCTGCACTGTGGCGCACGACAGCGCGCGCATCGGCGAAGCCCACTCGACGCTGGCCAGTGGCGTGATCTCGTTCACCAACAATGCCGCGGCGACGCTTGGCGCAGCGCCGGGGCGGCGCCTGCACGAATGGCTGCTCAGCGGATCGTGAGTGGAATCGTCACCGGGCCGTCGTTGACCAGATGCACCTGCATGTCGGCGCCGAACACGCCGGCGGCCACCGGTGCATGGCGCGAGCGCGCTTCGGCCAGCACCGCGTCGAACAGCTGACGGCCCAGTTCGGGCGGCGCCGCCGCGGAAAAGCCGGGCCGGTTGCCGCGCGAGGTGTCGGCGGCCAGCGTGAACTGCGACACCAGCAGCAGACCGCCCGCGAGGTCCTGCAGGCTCAGATTCATCTTGCCGGCGGCGTCGCTGAAGATGCGCAGCGCCAGCAGCTTGCTGACCAGGCGCTCGGCATGTGCCGGCGTGTCACCCGGCTCGGCGCAGACCAGGACCAGCATGCCGGCCCCGATGGCGCCGACACTGACGCCGCCGATCTCGACATGAGCGCGGGCCACGCGTTGCACCAGCGCGATCATCCGGCCGCCCTCACAGCGGATCCTCCCGCGCGTCCGCATGCGCCTCCACATCCATCGGCAGCAGTTGAATGGTGGCGCGCAGGCCCGGCACCGCGCTCATCAATGCCTGCTCCACCGTGGTGCGCAGCGCCGCGGCCCGACCCAGGCTCCAGTGGCCTGGCATGTGCATGTGCAGATCGACGAAGCGGCGCACGCCGGCGCGGCGCGTGGCCACATGGTCGAAGCGTACTGCATGATGGCGAAAGCCATCGAGCGTCTTGTCGATGTCGGCGCGCACTTGCGGTTCCAGCGCCCGGTCCATCAGCCCGTCGACCGAGCGCCAGACCAGCGACACGCCCTCGCGCACGATGTTGCCGGCCACGGCGATGGCCACCACCGGGTCGAGCCACAGCCAGCCCGTGCCGGCCACGGCCAACAACCCCAACACCACGCCGGCCGAGGTCCAGACATCGGTGAACAGGTGGCGCGCGTCGCCTTCCAGCGCCATCGAGCGGTGCTCGCGGGCCTTGCGCAGCATGGCCCAGGCCAAGGCTGCGTTCATGGCCGAGCTGACAACGCTCAGAACGAGGCCCCAGCCGAGGCTTTCCAGTGCCTGCGGCGCCCAGAAGCGCTGCACCGCGGCCCAGATTATGGCCAGCGCCGCCACCAGGATGAGCACGCCCTCGAAGCCGCTGGAGAAGTACTCGGCCTTGTGGTGGCCGTAGGGATGGTCGTCGTCGGCCGGTTGTGCGGCAATAGTCACCATCAGCAGCGCAAACATCGCGCCGGCCAGGTTGACCAGGGATTCCAGCGCGTCAGACAGCAGGCTGACCGAACCGGTGATCCACCAGGCCGCAGTCTTCAACACGATGGTGGCCACGGCTACCGCCACCGACAGCTTCAGATAGGCACTGACCTGCATGATCCCATTGCGTCGCCGCCGCGGTGCGGGCCGGGCAGCTTGACTCAGCGCTTGTCGATGCGTCGCAGTTCCTGGGTCAGGAACTGGGCGCTGGGCAGTTCGCGGCCGTCCCCCAGCCGCACCAGGTACACATTGCCGCTGGTGGTCGAGCGCGTGCCGATCTGGACGATGAAGTCCTGCGCCGTGGCCACCTTCTCGATCTGCCACTGCAGCTTGCCGCGCAGGAAGTCCGCCGCCTGCGCCCCGGTGTACTCCTTGCCGTTGCGCACGAAGCGGATGTCCTTGCGCGCGGCCAGGTCGTCGAGCAACCGCTCGATGCGGGCCCGCTCAGTGGCGCTCGGGTCCGCCCAGGCTGCGGCGCCCCAGGGCGCGATCAGACAGCCCAGCCACAGCCTTCGGTTCATGGGGCCAGCGTGATGCGTGCGAACTTGCGCTTGCCGACCTGCACCACATAGGCCCCGGCGGACAGCTTCAGGCCCTTGTCCGAGATGGCCGCGCCGTCGATGCGTACGCCGCCCTGCTCCACCAGGCGCAGCGCCTCGCTGCTGCTGGGCGCCAAGTGGGCCTGCTTGAGCAGGCTGCCGATGGCCAGGGGCGCGCCACTCAGCGCCACCTCGGGAATGTCCTGCGGCACGCCGCCGCGCGCGCGCAACTCGAAATCGGCCTCGGCCCGCTCGGCCGCCGCGGCACTGTGAAAGCGCGTGGTGATCTCCTTGGCCAGCAGCACCTTGGCATCCTTCGGATTGCGGCCCTGCGCTACCTCGTGCCGCAACTGGGCAATGGCGGCTTCGCTGCGGAAGGACAGCAGCGTGAAGTAGCGCCACATCATGTCGTCGCTGATCGACAGCAGCTTGGCGAACATGGTGTTGGCGTCTTCGGTGATGCCGATGGTGTTGCCCTTGCTCTTGGACATCTTCTCGACACCATCCAGGCCCTCGAGCAGAGGCATAGTGAGTACACACTGCGGCTCCTGGCCATATTCGCTTTGCAGGGCCCGGCCAACCAGCAGATTGAACTTCTGGTCGGTGCCGCCCAGTTCCAGGTCGGACTTCAGCGCCACCGAGTCGTAGCCCTGCATCAGCGGGTAGAGCAGTTCGTGCACGCTGATCGGCGTGCCGGCCTTGTAGCGCTTGGTGAAGTCATCGCGCTCGAGCATGCGCGCCACGGTGTAGCGAGAGGCCAGCTGGATCATGCCGCGCGCGCCCAGCGCGTCGCTCCATTCGCTGTTGTAGCGGATCTCGGTGCGTTGCGAGTCCAGCACCAGGCTGGCCTGCGCGTAGTAGGTCTGGGCGTTGGCCTCGATCTGCTCGCGCGTCAGCGCCGGGCGGGTGGTGTTGCGGCCGGAGGGGTCGCCGATCATCGAGGTGAAGTCGCCGATCAGGAAAATGACCGTGTGGCCCAGGTCCTGCAGCTGGCGCATCTTGTTCAGCACCACCGTGTGGCCGACATGGATGTCCGGCGCGGTCGGGTCCAAACCCAGCTTGACGCGCAGCGGCGTGCCGGTGGCCTCGGAGCGCACCAGCTTCTTCAGCCAATCGGCCTGGGGCAGCAGTTCCTCGCAGCCGCGCAGCGAGATGGCCATTGCTTCACGCACCCGGTCGCTCACGGCAGGGGAGATTTCGGGTGTATGCGGGGCCTCTGACATGGCTTGACTTATGGGTACATTTCCGGTGATCGGACCACGGGGCACTTGCTATACTCGCCCGACTTTGAAACCACCCCCTTGTTTGCGGGGATGTGCACGCCTCGCGGGGATTCTAGGTCCAGGGTCCAGCGCAGGCCCACCTCAGCGAGTTCGGGGTTGCCCGACTTCACGCGTCAACCCAGGGGCCCACAAGGGCCCGGCCCCCAGCAAGAAGACTGCCGATGTCGATGGATAGCCTGTCGCCTCACCTGCAACGCACCAGCGCTTGGCTGTCGCGGCATTCGCGCGCGCTGAGCGCCGGCTTCGTGCTGGTGCTGGGTGGCTTTGCGGCGGCGGCATTCGGCGTGGCACCGCTGCTGCCTGACCCGGCCGACCAGCCGCGGCGCGTGGTCGTTGACACCGTCTCGCCGCCGGGCATCGGCGACCAGCTCGAGGCGTTGGCCGACCATGACCTGGACCTGTGGCGCAATGACCTGACCCGTGCGACGGACAGCGCCGACAGCCTGCTACGGCGTTTGGGCGTCGTCGATGCCGAGGCGGCCTCGTTCATGCGTACCGACCCAGTCGCCCGCCGACTTTTCGACGGCCGTCCCGGCAAGATGGTGCAGGCCCGCGCCGCCAGCAATGGCGCGTTGATCGAGATGGTGGCTCGCTACGCCGCGGCCGACAGCGCGCGCCGCGAGCCGCAGTTCACGCGCTTGAGCCTGTCGCGGCAAGACGGTCGCTGGGTCAGCCGCACCGAAGTGGCAGCCCTGGTCGGCCAGGTACGCCTGGCCAGCGGCACGATCCGGTCCTCGTTGTTTGCTGCCACAGACGAGGCGCGCATTCCCGACCCGGTGGCCGTGCAAATGGCCGAAATCTTTGCCGCCGACATCGACTTCCATCGCGAATTGCGCAAGGGCGACACCTTCAGCGTGGTCTACGAGGCGCTCACCGCCGATGGCGAGCCGGTCACCTGGGCCGCGCCCACTGGCCGGGTGCTGTCGGCCGAGTTCGTCAACAACGGCAAGGCCCACCATGCGCTGTGGTACGCCGATGCCAGCGGGCGTGGCGCCTACTTCGGGTTCGACGGGCTGAGCAGACGGCGCGCGTTCCTGGCCAGCCCGATGGAGTTCTCCCGCGTGACCTCCTGTTTCGCGATGCGCGTCCACCCGATCCTGCAGACCCTGCGCGCGCACCGGGGCGTGGACTACGGTGCCCCCCACGGCACGGCCGTGCGCTCGGTTGGCGACGGCGTGGTCGAGTTTGCCGGCTGGCAGAACGGCTATGGCAACGTGATCAAGGTGCAGCATGGCAAGGAGCGCAGCACGCTGTATGCGCACCTCAGCCGCATGGACGTGCGCAAGGGCCAAGCCATCGAACAGGGCCAGCGCATCGGCGCGGTGGGCGCCACCGGCTGGGCCACCGGGCCGCATCTGCACTTCGAGTTCCAGATCAACGGCCAGCATGTCGACCCGCTGAGCATCGCGAAGGCCGCCGACACGGTGACCATCGACGGCGCCTCGCGTGCACGGTTCGCCGAGCTGTCGAGCAGCGCCAAGACCCAACTCGACCTGGCCGAAACCATGGCCGGAAGCCGCGCCCAAGCGGAATAGTCGGCTCGGGGGCGGACTGCCGGTATTGACGCCCCCTTCATGAGCCTGTTTATCGGCCTGATGTCCGGCACCTCGCTGGATGGCGTGGACGGTGTGCTCGCCGAGTTGGATGGCCATCGTGCCAACCGGATCGCCATCCGGGTGCGCGGCCACCATCAGTCGGGTTTCCCCGACGAGTTGCGCGCCCAGTTGCTGCGCCTGAACAGCCGCGGCGACGATGAACTGCATCGGTCGGCGCTGGCCGCCAATGCCTTGATGCATGTCTATGCCGAGGTGGTCGATGCCCTGCTGCGGCAGTCCGGCGTGAGCGCCGCGCAGGTACGTGCCATCGGCGCCCACGGGCAGACCGTGCGCCATCGCCCGCAGGAATTCGACGGCACCGGCTACACGCTGCAGCTGATGAACGGTGCGCTGCTGGCCGAGCTTTGCGGGATCGACGTGATTTGCGACCTGCGCAGCCGTGACGTGGCCGCCGGCGGCCAGGGCGCACCGCTGGTGCCTGCGCTGCATGCGGCGCTGTTTGCGGTGCCAGGCGAGGACGTCGCGGTGCTGAACCTTGGCGGCATCGCCAATCTGACCTTGCTGCCGGCCGGCGGCCCGGTGCGCGGCTTCGACTGCGGCCCCGGCAATGCGCTGCTCGACCTTTGGTGCCAGCGGCATCGGGGCGAGGCCTACGACAACCAAGGCCGCTGGGCGGCTTCAGGCCAGGTCGATGCGGCCTTGCTGCAGCGCCTGCTGGCGGAGCCTTTCCTGCGGCGCGAGCCACCAAAGAGTACCGGCCGCGACCTGTTCAATGCGTCGTGGCTGGAGGCGGCGCTGCGCGCCGCGCCGTCCGCGCGGGTGCCAACCGATGTGCAGGCGACCCTGGCCGAGTTCAGCGCCTGCGCAGCCGCTCAGGCGCTGAAGGAGCACGAGCCACGGACCCGCCGATTGCTGGTCTGTGGCGGCGGCGCCTTCAATGATCACCTGATGCTCCGGCTGGCCACCCATCTGCCGGGCACCGTGGTGGTCAGCACCGCCGCGGTCGGCATGCCGCCGCTGCAGGTGGAGGCGCTGGCTTTTGCCTGGCTGGCGCAGGCCTTCGTTGCACGCCAGCCCGGCAACCTGCCAGCCGTGACCGGCGCGCGGGGGCCGCGCGTGCTCGGCGCGCTGCATCCTGCCGGCTAAGAAGCAAGAAGGGCTGCACTCGGCAGCCCGTCGACACCGCGGCGAGAAGACTCAGGCCGAGAAGCTGGAACCGCAGCCGCAGGTGGTGGTGGCGTTCGGATTCTTGATCACGAACTGCGCACCCTGCAGGTCTTCCTTGTAATCGATCTCGGCGCCGCCCAGATACTGAAGGCTCATTGCGTCGATCAGCAGCGTCACGCCATTCTTGGTCATCTGCGTGTCGTCTTCGTTGATCACCTCGTCGAAGGTGAAGCCGTACTGAAAGCCGGAGCAGCCGCCGCCCTGGACGAACACGCGCAGCTTGAGGTCGGGGTTGCCTTCTTCATTGACCAGATCGCGCACCTTCTCGGCAGCGCTGTCGGTGAAGATCAGCGGTGGCGGCATTTCGTCACTGGCGGTCTGGACTTGTTCGGCAACTGCAGTCATGGCGTTTCCTCGTTGGGGCAGGGTGATTGTTCGGTCAGCACCGCTGCCTGGGGTCAGTGATCGTTCGATGCGGCCAGCGTAAGTGTGGGGCGTTCACTGGACTTCAAGGATCGCAGTTCGCCGTCGATGCTGGCGCCGTGGTGCATTTCCAGCGTGCCGTAGCGCACGTCGCCAACGACCCGGGCCTTGGGTTGAAGCTCAAGCAGGTCATCACAGTGGATTGGCCCTATCACCTTGCCGCTGATGATCACATGCCCGGCTTTGACCTTGCCATGCACGAGGGCTTTCTCGCTGACGACCAGCAGACTGTTCGCGCCACCCACGGCCAGCACGTCGCCATGCACCTCACCGTCGATGCGCAGCCCGTCGACAAAACGAAGCTCGCCTCGCACCACCGACCCTTCGCAAACCAGGCTGCGAATCGGCGGCTGGCGCCTTCGGGTGAACCACATGTGCTGTCTCCTGCAGATGCCCAGGCCTGGCAATGCCCTCGGCCCGGCTTCATGTCTTGATGGTCTGCGTGGCGACCAGATCGCCCCGCCCATCAGTCACACGAACCTGAACGGTTTTTACCACGGCTTGCTGAGGATGCTCGATCACCCCTTCCAGCCGCGCGTACTGCCGCAGTTGCAGCGCTCTGGCGCCGCCGGCTGGGCTGAAGCTCCAAACACGGCCGTCCATCGTGCCGGTCAGCACGATCTCAAAGCGCCCCGCAAATTCGGCCGACACATTGCCGTTCTGCATCAGCAGCAGTTGGTAGCGCAACTTGCCGGGGGATTCCAGCGTCGCCTGCATGGCCCGGACCGTCAGCCCGGGGCCGGCTGCGGCCGGCAGCAGGCGCTGGAAGAAGCCCAGGTCGGCCTTCAGCTCCAGGTTCTCCGCCTCGATGCGTCTCAACTGCTGCGCCAACCTGTCCTGCGCCACACTTTCGGCCCGCATCAGGCTTTCCGCCGTGTTTGCAATGGCCTGCGCCTTATCGCGCTCACTGCGCAGTTGGGCCACCTCGATGCGCAACTGGGCCAGTTCATCCTTCGACTGGCGGTCCAGGCCGGCGATGTCCTTGCCGAACTCGAAGGCCCACAGCGCGATCGCGGCCGAGAAGCCCAGGCTCATTGCCACCACCACCCAGCGCAACGGCCAGGGCAGGTGGCTGCGCACGATCATGCGCGGCGCACTGATGGAAAGACGGCGGCGCAGCAGTCTCCAGCGCATCGCAGTCTCGGTCGTCGGCAGATGGCGAGGCCATGCCAACGGGCGCAGCCTCGGGGTGAGCGCTCGGCGCGCTCAGCGCTTGCTGAACTGCTTGCGACGACGCGCGCCGTGCAGTCCGACCTTCTTGCGCTCGACCTCGCGCGCATCGCGCGTCACGAAGCCGGCACGGCTCAGGTCTGGCTTGAGGGCTGCGTCATAGTCGATCAGCGCACGAGTGATGCCGTGGCGCACTGCGCCGGCCTGGCCAGACTCGCCGCCGCCGTGCACGTTGATCTTGATGTCGAAGCTGCTGTCGTTGGCCGTTAGCAGCAGAGGCTGGCGCGCAATCATGATCGAGGTCTGGCGACCGAAATACTGATCGATCGCCTTGCCGTTGATGGTGATCTGGCCGTTGCCCTTTTTCATGAACACCCGGGCCACCGAGGATTTGCGGCGGCCGGTGCCGTAGTTCCAGTTACCGATCATCGCGTTTCCTTAGATTTCGAGCGCCTTGGGCTGCTGGGCGGTGTGCGGGTGGGTGGCACCGGCATAGACCTTCAGCTTCTTAATCATCGCGTAACCAAGCGGCCCCTTGGGCAGCATGCCCTTGACGGCCTTCTCGATAGCACGGCCTGGATGGCGGGCCTGCATGTCCTTGAAGGACGTGGCATAGATGCCGCCAGGGTAGCCAGAGTGCCGGTAGTAGATCTTGTCGCTGGCCTTGTTGCCGGTGACGCGGATCTTTTCGGCGTTGACGATGACGATGAAATCGCCGGTGTCGACGTGAGGCGTGTAGATGGCCTTGTGCTTGCCGCGCAAACGGAGTGCCACTTCGCTGGCAACACGTCCGAGCACCTTGTCGGTGGCGTCAATCACGTACCACTCGTGCTTCACTTCGGCCGGTTTGGCGCTGAAGGTCTTCATGAGGGACTCGCTAGAAGATCGGTGCGCCACTTCTGGGAGGCACACCTGCCACGGCTGTTAGGAAGGTTACAACTGCCTTCGGCACCGCTTGTTCGGGCGGCCTCTCGGGTCAGTCCGGTCTTGCGCAGGCACAACTTGTGGCTCCACGCCTTCCACCCCGCCGTCAACGGGAAAGCTTTTCAGTATACAACGACAAGGCGCAATGGCCCAATTGCGGCGTTTCGCCACCCCCAAGCAGTTGGAGTGGGTCCCCTAGGCCCTTTGAGTAGCATTAGGGTAACTACTAATTCATTGCATATTCATGGACCCACTGTTCGATCGGGAGGCGCGTGCCAGCGAAAGCGAATCGCAACGCCAGCAGGTGGCGACGCCCCAGCGCGCAAAGCCGGCGTTCGGCTTTCGTTGGGTTCCGATCCGTTCGCTGGCGGCGCGACACCGACCGCGCATCTTGGCGCATCTGCTGGCGCTGAACGAGTTCGACCGTTACCTGCGCTTCGGCTACGCGGCCAGTGATGCGCAGATCTCCCGCTATGCGGAACAGCTCGAATTCGACCGCGATGAAGTCTTCGGCATCTTCAACCGCCACCTCGAACTGGTAGCGATGGCCCATCTGGCTTACCTGGATGCCAGCGCATCTCCGCGGCCGGCTGCTGAGTTCGGCGTTTCGGTGGCGGTGGGGGCACGCGGGCGTGGCTATGGTGACCGGCTCTTCGATCATGCGGCTCTGCATGCGCGCAACCGCGGCATCGACAGCCTGCTGGTACACGCGCTCAGCCAGAACACGGCGATGCTGCGCATTTGCCGCAATGCCGGCGCACGCATCGAGCGCGACGGTCCGGAGTCGCAGGCTTGGGTCAGGCTGGCCCCGGAAAGCCTGGCGTCACATGTGGAAGCGCTGGTCGAGGGGACTGCTGCCGACCTGGACTACAGGTTGAAGCTCCAGGCACACCGCGTTGACGAACTGCTGTCAGGTCGGCCCAAGGGCTGATTGCCGAACATGTACCCGTCCTGTTACGGGTTTAACCTCCCCTGGATTGGGGCGTTCTCCCGCACTCGCGGGTGCCGCGTGGCGCATACGGGCTGTAGCATGGCCAGCATAGTCATCGCCTGTCGCTCCGGGTGAGCCGGCAGCGCACCCCCACCGAGTCCATGGACATACCGCAGTTTCTTCCTTGGATCATCGCCCTGGCGACACTGGCGCTGTGCGCCGGGCTGCTGGCATGGTGGTGGGTTCGCTCACGCACGCCGCGGCCCCCGCCGCTGCCCGCGGAATGGAACTTGGCCGCACGGCCGGTGTTCAGCACCGACG
>Ga0105097_10000611_pt1 | contig 16459 bp, 11 predicted proteins | sample PPLLak12cMay2015_FD_87035 | JGI IMG/M metagenome (GOLD analysis project Ga0105097, IMG submission 87035) | Freshwater sediment microbial communities from Prairie Pothole Lake near Jamestown, North Dakota, USA - PPLs Lake P7 Core (1) Depth... | ecosystem: Environmental > Aquatic > Freshwater >...
ACCGAGATTGTCCATACCCTGTTCGAGGCGTTGGTCCTGGTGATTCTGGTGGTGTTCGTCTTCCTGCAGAACTGGCGCGCAACGCTTATTCCCCTGCTGACGGTACCGGTTTCCCTGATTGGCGCGTTCATGTTTTTCCCGCTGCTGGGCTTTTCAATCAATGTTTTGTCGCTGCTCGGGCTGGTCCTGGCGATTGGCATCGTGGTCGATGATGCGATCGTGGTCGTCGAGGCCGTGATGCACCACATCGAGAAGGGCATGACCCCGAGAGAGGCGACGCTGCAGGCCTTGAAGGAGGTGTCGGGTCCCGTGGTGGCAATTGCCCTGATCCTGACGGCGGTATTCGTGCCTGTGGGCTTCATTCCCGGTATTACCGGCAGTTTCTACCAGCAATTTGCCATCACTATCGCGATCTCGGTGCTGCTGTCGGCGTTCAGCGCGCTCACCCTGTCGCCCGCTCTGGCGGCCATGATGTTGAAGGCCCCCACGGGGGAGCGCACGTTCCTGACGCCATTTTACGACTGGTTCAACCGGGGTTTCGGCCGGGGTACCGATGCCTATGTCGGCTTTACCGGGATCCTCATGCGCAAGATGGTGCGTAGCCTGCTGTTCATTGGCGTTCTTTCTGGCGTTACCGTGATGCTGGTGGGACGTATTCCCGCCGGCTTCGTACCGGAAGAGGACCAGGGCTACCTGCTGGTCAATGCGATGCTGCCGGATGCCAGTTCCCTGGAGCGCTCGGACGAGGTGATGAAAAAGGTCGAGTCGGTGCTGGCGTCGAACGACGCTATCGAAACCTACATCACCATCACCGGCTACAGCCTCATCACCGGCGCCTACTCCTCGAACATGGGTTTCTTCTTCATCCAGCTCAAGGAATGGGGCGAGCGCACCACGCCGGAAACCCACGCTAACGGTGTGGCTGCAGCGCTGAACCGCGAGTTCGCGCAGCAGGTCCCGGAGGCGATGGTCACCGCGTTCGGCCCCCCGGCCATACCGGGTCTGGGTACCGGCTCCGGGTTTACCATGCAGCTGCAGGATATGAGCGGCGGCACTCCGCAGTATCTTGCCGAGCAGGCCCAGCAGTTCATCGCCGCGGCACGCGAGCGCCCCGAGATAGGCAGGATATCCACGGTATTTCGCGCCAGTGTTCCGCAGATTTTCGCGGATATAGACCGCAGCAAGGTGCTTAAAACCGGCGTCCCGCTCGCCGATGTCAACACCACCCTGGGCGCACTGCTCGGCAGCTCCTACGTCAACGACTTCAACCGCTTTGGCCGGGTCTACAAAGTCTATGTACAGGCGGAACCTGAATTCCGCCGCAGCGTGGATCAACTCGGCCTGTTCTTCGTGCGCAGCAGCACAGGGGATATGGTGCCGCTCAACACCCTGCTGTCGACCGGGTCCACCACCGGCCCGGAGTTCACCACCCGCTTCAACCTGTTCCGCGCCGCGGAGATTTCCGGTGCGCCCGCGCCCGGCTTCAGCTCCGCCCAGGCCCTGGTCGCATTGGAGGAAGTGGCGGCGGCAACGCTGCCGGACAGCATGAATTACCAGTGGTCCGACATGTCCTACCAGGAACAGACGGCGCCCAATCCTATGCCGTTTTTCGCCCTGGCGATCCTGCTGGTGTTCCTGGTTCTGGCCGCGCAATACGAGAGCTGGGCCCTGCCGTTCAGTGTACTGTTGGGCACACCCTTCGCCGCCTTTGGCGCTTTTTTCGGTCTGTGGCTGGCGCAACAGTTCTCCCCCAGTTACGTCAACAACGTATTCGCACAGATCGGCCTGATCATGCTTATCGGGCTGGCGGCGAAAAATGCGATCCTCATCGTCGAGTTTGCAAAAATGTTGCGGGAGCAGGGCAAGGAGATCGTTCCGGCGGCGCTGGAAGCCGCCAGGCTGCGCTTCCGCCCCATCCTGATGACGGCATTCGCCTTTATTCTGGGCGTGGTGCCCCTGCTCACTGCCAGTGGCGCCGGAGCCGAGGCGCGCAAGGTCATGGGGATGACGGTATTCTCCGGCATGCTCATCGCCACGATAATCGGGGTCTGCCTGATCCCTGTGCTGTTTGTGGCGGTGGAAAAAGTACTGGCCTGGCGCAGCGGCGCTGCGCCGGAACAGGTACCTCCCGGACCCGCGGTTGAACCCGCGACCAAGGACGGCCATTGAGATGATCCATACCCGTCGTCATAGGGGCAAGGCAGCGCTGGTGCTTCTGCTGCCGCTCATGCTCACCAGCTGCATGCTGGGCCCTGACTACCAGCGCCCTGTCGTGCCTGAGCCCGCCGCCTTTCGCGGCGAAGAGGGCAAGGCACAGGCCGAGTCCATTGCCGACGCCAACTGGGCAACCGTTGCCAATGATCCGGTACTGCAGGAACTGATCGGCACAGCCATTGCAAACAACCTCGACCTGCGCACCGCCGTGGCCCGGGTCACTGAGGCCAGGGCGCGCTACGGAATCGTACGGTCCTTCCAGTTCCCGGAAGTGGGCGTGACCGGCGGCTATTCGTCGCAACAGGATTCGCAGTTGGCTGACTCACCCGGCGGCACAGGCTCCAACAGCAGCTACTCGAATTGGGACGCCGGCATCCAGGTGTCCTGGGAACTCGACCTGTTCGGGCGCATCCGGCGGGAGAGTGAGGCGGCCTTCGCCGCCTACCTGGCCACCGAGCAGGGCCAGCGAGCGGTGCTGGTCGCACTGGTCGGTGATGTCGCGTCCAACTACCTGTTGATGCGCCAGTTGGACCTGCAGCTGGAGATTGCCCGGCAGACAGTGGTGACTAACGAGGAGACCGTGCGCTTTTACCGGAACCGGCTCGAGGGCGGACTTTCCAACCGGCTGGAGCTGGACACCGCCATTGCCAACCTGGCGCGTACCGCTAACCTGGTCCCGCAGTTTGAGCGCCAGATCGCGGTTACCGAGAACGCCCTTTCGCTGTTGCTCGGCCGTCCCCCGGGGCATGTCGAGCGTGGCGAAACCCTGACGGAACGGCAGCTGCCTGCGACCATCCCGGTGGGTCTGCCTGCCGAATTGCTCGAGAGGCGGCCCGACGTGCAGGCAGCGGAGCAGCAACTGGTGGCTGCCAATGCGCGGGTGGGCGCCGCCAAGGCCCTGTTCTTTCCGCGCATATCACTTACCGGCCTGTACGGCAGCGTGAGCGGCGATTTTGCCGATTTGATGAATAACGATGCCGAGGTCTGGAGTGTGAACCCGGGCCTGTTCGCCCCGGTATTCCAGGGCGGCCGAATTACCCGCAACTACGAGGCGGCCATGGCAGTTTACGATCAGGCTTTTGCCCAGTACCAGCAATCGGCCCTTAACGGTTACCGGGAGGTTGCCGATGCCCTGGTCGCGCTGCGGACTTACGGTGAGGCCCGGGCCATCCTGCAGACCGGCGTGGACGCCCTGCAGGATGCCGCCGCACTCTCCCGCCAGCGCTATGAAGAGGGTCTGGCCAGCTACCTCGAAATACTCAATGCCGACCAGGAACTGTTCGACCAGCGCATCCAGCTGGCGGAAGCCGGGGGCGAGGAGTTGCGCGCCTTTGTCGAGCTGTATCGGGCGCTGGGCGGAGGCTGGGAGTGATCCTCGCTCCTGCCTGGCTGGCGCGATACGAAAGGAACTGGTTTGCGCCGGACGTGGCCGCGGGCCTTACGGCCGCCGCCGTGGTGATACCCAAGGCGATGGCCTATGCGACCGTCGCAGGCCTGCCGGTCCAGGTCGGCCTCTACACCGCCTGCCTCCCACCGCTCGTTTACGCACTGCTCGGCAGCTCCAGCAAACTCAGTGTTACCACTACCACCACGATCGCAATTCTCGCCGCGGCCGCCATCGGGGAGGCGGTGACCGCAGGGTCCGGCGTTTCGCTCGTCACGGCGACGGCGACCCTCTCGGTACTGGTTGGCCTGATGCTGCTGGCGGCCCGTGTCCTGCGGCTGGGTTTTCTCGCCAGTTTCATTTCCGACCCGGTCCTGACGGGCTTCAAGGCCGCTATTGGTTGCGTCATCGTGCTCGACCAGGTGCCCAAGGTGCTTGGCATTCACATTGAAAAAGCCGGTTTTTTCCGCGACATCTTCGCGATTTCGGCACAGTTGCCCGACGCCTCATTGCCAACACTGCTGGTGGCGGGTGGAACCTTCGCCTGCCTGCTGCTGGTTCGCAAGCTCTGGCCGCGGGCCCCGGCCCCGGTGATTGCTGTGGGCGGCGCTATCGCCGCCTCCTACCTGTTGGCGCTGGAGGCCGCGGGTGTCAGCGTTGTAGGCGCCATCCCCGCCGGGCTGCCGTCGCTGTCGCTGCCGGACCGGGACCTGCTGCTGGTAATGTGGCCGGCCGCATTGGGCATCGCACTCATGAGTTTTACCGAAAGCATCGCCGCCGCGCGCGCCTTCCGGCGTGAGGGGGATGCGCGGCTGCAGTCCAACCAGGAGTTGGTGGCCACCGGCCTGGGCAATGTGGTGAGCGGCTTCTTCGGCGCCATGCCCTCCGGGGGAGGAACCTCACAGACTGCCGTCAACACAACCGCCGGTGCCAGAAGCCAGTTGTCCGGTGTCATCGTCGCGCTCGTCGCCCTTGCCACGATGCTGTTTCTCGCGCCGCTGCTGGGCAAAATGCCGCACGCCACCCTGGCCGCCGTGGTGATCGTCTACTCCGTGGGGCTGATCAGCCCTGCTGAAATGCAGGCGATCCTGCGGGTGCGTGCAATTGAATTTCGCTGGGCGCTGGTTGCCTTCCTGGGCGTTGTACTGCTGGGTACCCTCAAGGGCATCCTGGTGGCGGTTCTGGTGTCCATGCTGAGCCTGTTGTACCAGGCGAATAACCCCATGGTGTACGAAGTCAGGCGTAAGCCTGGAACCAGTATCTTCCGTCCCCGTTCGCCCGAGAGCAGTGGAGACGAGATACCGGAAGGGGTGCTGGTTGCGCGCATAATCGGCCGCGTCTACTTCGCCAACGCGCAGCAGGTCGGGGATAGCGTGCGCGCTTTGGTGGAGTCCGGGAAACCGAAGGTGCTGATCCTCGACTGCGCCACGGTTCCCGATTTTGAATACACCGCGCTAATGGGCCTGGTGGAGTTTGAAGCCAGTATGCGCGCCCGGGGTGTACGCATGGTACTGGCGGCGCTTAACCCCGCCGCTCTGGATGTGGTCGGGCGCACCAGCCTGGCAGAAACACTCGCGGGGGGCGGCCTGTTCCCCACCGTGGAGTCGGCTGTGGCGCGGTATACAGAACAACAGGCCGGGTGAAGCCGGCTTAAAGGGCTGATGATTTTACAATGACAGGAGGATGCAACCATGTCGCACAAAGAAAGCAAGCACGGAAAAAAGCAAAAGGACGAAAAGAAAAAGGACGAAAAGAAAAAGCAGGAAGCCGGCAGCCCCGCCAGGCTTGGCCGCAAGGAGTATGAGAAGGAGCTGGAGCGCCTTCACATCGAGCTGGTCAAGTTGCAACAATGGGTGGTGCACAAGGGCCTCAAGGTCTGCATAGTCTTTGAGGGGCGCGATGGCGCCGGCAAGGGTGGCACCATCAAGGCCATAACAGAGCGGGTAAGCCCCAGGGTGTTCCGGATTAACGCACTACCGGCCCCGACTGAGCGCGAGAAGAGCCAGATGTATTTGCAGCGCTATGTCAGGTATTTCCCGGCGGCGGGGGAGATCAGTATTTTCGATCGCAGCTGGTATAACCGGGCCGGTGTCGAGCGGGTCATGGGCTTTTGTAGCGATGAGCAGGCCGAGCGCTTCCTCAACGCTGTGCCACTGGTTGAGCGCGCCATGGTTGACTCCGGCATCATCCTGCTTAAGTACTGGTTGGAAGTCAGTCCGGAGGAACAGCAGCGTCGCCTGCAGAGCCGGGAAAATGATGGCCGCAAGATCTGGAAGCTGTCACCCATGGATCTCAAGTCGTATACCAAGTGGGATGACTACACCCGTGCCAGGGACGAGATGTTCAAGGCGACCGACACGCCGTGGGCGCCCTGGTATGTGGCCAGGTCCGAGGACAAGAAGAAACTGCGCCTCAACCTGATAAGCCACCTGCTGGCGCACATTCCCTACGAGAAACTGCCACAGGAAGACGTCAAGCTCGGCAAGCGCAAGATCGGCAAGTACAAGTCCCTGGACTACCCGTTCAAGTTTATCCCCGAGTCGTACTGAGGGCAGGGCGATGCGCGAAGCTCCCCCGGCCCTTGCAAGCACCGCGGTGCCTGCACTGTGTTGAAACTGTTTGCGAATATTTTCGGCGAGTCCGACGTCGCCGGCTCGAAACTGACGCCGGCAGTGGTCAAGACGGCGATCGAGCGCGCGGTGGATGGTACCGACCCCCGCCTGCGAATCGTGTCGGGTTACGCCAGGATATTGAAGAAACCTGTGCTGCAGGCGGCGGACTATATTATCGACATGATAGACGGTTTGCCGGCGCCGGTTTTGGCCAACAGGGCGAGCCTGGATTCCGACCCCGGGCTCGCCGCTCTGCTGTATTCGGCAGAGCGTACCGAGCAGTTCATCAGCCGGGACCCGGCGATGCTGGAATTCCGTGGCGCAAATCCCCTGGTGCTTGAACCCGTAACCGCACTGCTGGTTGCCCAGAGAAGCGAGAAGCGTGGCTTTGGATATGGCGAGGTCGAGGGCAAGGTGCTGACGGATGTGGCGCGCACCACGGTCGGTTTCGAGCAGCACCTGTTGGTGGCAGTGGCGCGGGAGGAAACAGAAACACGGCACCTGCTCAAGCGACGTGCTTTTGACCAGCTGCTTGCAATGGCCCTGTTGCACATTACGGAACGCAAGGAAGAGCGCGAGTCATTGGGCACGCGCAAGGCGCTGTTGCGCAGCAAGCTGGATATCCTCCAGCGTGGCGGCAGTTTTACCCAGCACACGGGAGCGAACGATCGGGTGAAGTTGCAGGCCAGCCTGGAAGATATCGAGCAGCAGCTGGTAAAGCTTGACGCTTCAGGCGATGTGCTGGCTGACAATCTTGCCGTTATAGCCGGTGTGCTGTCGAGTGCCAGAGAACACCTCTGGCTGGAGGACAGGACGTTGTGCCTGGACAGGCTTTACGTTTTGCATGACCAGCCATCCCGCTCGGCGCCGAGTATAGTATTCAAGGAAATTCACAACAGCGAGGGCCGGCAGGCCACGCTGAAGCTGTTAAGTATTCCGGCCCAATGACAAAGCCGACCACCAACGATATCGCAAGGAGATGCAAATGAGCGAAGACACAGAAGATACAGGCATCATCACCGTGCTGCTTGAGCGACTCAACGAGTTTCGCCTGCCGCGCCTGCTGGAGCTGAAGCAGCGGATGGACGCTGGTGAAGCCCTCAGCGATCACGACATGGAGTTTCTTGAGCGGCTCATGGACGACGCCCGCTCTGTCCACGTTTATGTCGACAGGCATCCTGAAGTACAGCCTATCTATGCCCGGGTGATGACGCTTTACAACGAGATCACCACCAGGGGCCTGGAGAATGAAAAGAGCAGGCCGGCCTGACACCGGGCAGCATGCACGTCGGGTGTCGTCCCGCAAAATTTTCCCAAGGATCTGCTCTATGTCGTTACTACGCCCACTCTTGCTTGCCTTTGCGCTGGTGTCCGGCTGCCTTGTCGCCGGTTGCGCCGAATCGCCGACAAGCGCGGCGCCCGCGGCCACCCCGGCTGTGCCGCTGGCAAAGAACGACGCGGCGCCGATCGCGATCTTCCCCCAGCGGCGCGAGTTCGAGGGCCATACCCTCGTTATCCATGCGCCGCAGGTCCGCTCCTGGCCTGAGTTTGAGCGCTTCGAGGCATGGGTCGCAATTGAGCTGACGCCACCCGGTGGTGCCGCTGTGGTCTATGCGACCGCCGTGATGAGCGGGGATACGCACATCGATATGTCCCGGCGGCTGGTCGAGCTGAGCGACAGGGCTATCGACCGGGTTATCTTTACCGGCGCGGGCACGCCGGCCCTCGAGGAGTTGTTGCGGCGCACTGTGCGGGATGAGCCGCTGGATATCCCGCTGGACCTGTTCCTGGCCTACCTGGCGGATGATGTGCTCTCGGCTCCGCCGCCGGCCGGGTTCAATATGGCTGCGCCACCAATCGTTGTGCGTTCAACTCCGGCGATTGCCCTGTTTGTGAATGGCGACGCGGTGCCCGCCGACATTCCTGGCACCGGGCTCAAACTGCTGGTGAACGCCAACTGGCCGCTGTTTACCGATGGCAGCAGTTACTACCTGCTTTACAGGGACCACTGGCTCACCTCCCGTGATCCCAAAGGCGGTTGGAGCTTTGCACCATCCCTGCCGGCGGGGTTCACTAACTTGCCCGCCGGGGAGAACTTCGACGCGATCCGGGCTGCCCTGCCGCTGCAGCCGGGCCAGGGCGCCGTGCCCGAGGTGCTCTATGTCACGGTGCCGACCGAGTTGATCGTGACCGATGGTGCGCCGGATGTGGTGCCGATATCCGGCACCGATGGCCTGGCTTACGTGGCCAATACCACAAGCCCATTGTTCAAGTACGACGGCGACTGGTACTACCTCACCGCCGGGCGCTGGTTCAGGAGCGACCAGTTGGAGCGCGGCCCCTGGACCTGGGCGGCCCAGTTGCCCGACGCCTTCAGCCTGATTCCCCCGGAGCATCCCATGGCGGCGGCGCTGGCTTCCGTGCCCGGCACCGGGGAGGCGAAGATGGCGGCGCTGGAGGCCTCCCTGCCGGTGAAAAATGAAGTGGGCCGCGATGCCACGCCGGACGTGGAGGTGACCTTTGCCGGTGAGCCGGAGTTTGAGCCGGTGGAGGGTACCGGGGTAGCGCGCGCCATCAACACCGGCTTCGACATTCTCGAGTTCGAGGGTCGCTATTACCTGCTGTATGGCGGTGCCTGGTATCTGGCGGGTGCGCCAATCGGGCCCTGGTCGCTCACGGATTCTGTGCCGGCGGAAATCTACAGCATTCCGCCCAGCTCACCGGCCTACAATGCGACCCAGGTGCAGGTGGCGTCCGCCACCTCCAGTACTGTGACCTACGCCTATCCTGCCTCATACACCTCGAGTGTCTACGTGGTCTACGGCGTGCCCTATTACGGTACTGGCTGGTACTACCCGCCCTATTATTACGGTGGTTACTACTATCCCTACTGGGGGTCCTACGGGCACGGGTCCTGGTACAACCCCGCTACCGGCGGCTACGGCTCGCGCTCGGTCTGGTACGGGCCCTACGGCGGTTACTCCTACTCCCAGGGCTACAATCCGAACAGCGGCCGCTACGGCTGGGTCGAGACCGCATGGGACGGCAATGAATGGGGTAGCTACGGCGAGACCTATAACCCGCGAACCGGTGTAGGCACCGAGACCAGCCGCTACTATAACGAGGACGACAATCGCTCGAAAATGGAACGCACCACCGAGCGCGGGGGTGAGTCGATAACGACCGAGCGCAAGGTCGACTACGACAAGGGCTCCGTCCAGGTGGAGCGCGAGACTTCCGGTGGCGCCTCCAGCAGCACCCTGCGCCAGGACGGGCGCAGTGTCACAAGTATCGAAGGCTCAGGTGGCGGCCAGGGCGTATCGGTGTCGGGGGCGGGGCCGGGCCGGAGCACGGTGATCCAGAGCGGCAGCGGCGACCTGTACGCGGGTCACAACGGCAGCGTCTACAAAAAGACCGACACCGGCTGGCAGCAATACGAAAATGGTAACTGGTCACCTGCCGAGGCTCCGGAGCGTCCCGAGGGGATGAGTTCCGAACGGGTGCGGCCCTCGACCGGCGATCGCGGCGGCGAACCTGCGTACAGCTCGCAGACCCTCCGCGCGAACGCGGATGCAGCAGGCGGCAGCGTTCAGCCGCGCCCCTCCAGCCTGCCAGCACAGGATCGCAGCGGCAATTATTCCCAGCTCAACCGCGACCACTCTGCCCGCCAGCGGGGTCAGCAGCAGTACCAGCAGCGAAGCGTGGGCGGGCGCAGCGGGATGCGCAGAGGTGGCGGTGGGAGAAGACGCTGACCCCACCCGCCCCGCGCCCGGAGGGCGCATTGCGGCTATTTGCGCTAGAATTCAATCGCGGCATTTCGAATCGGAAAATCAAGGGAGAATACCATGACCAAGCCAGTAAGCAGCGTGAAGGGAATCGGAGCGGCGACGGCCAGCGAGGGCGCGGCAGGCCTGAAAAGCCCTGTCGCCCCGTCCGCCAGTGCCCCGCAGCCAGAAACTCCGGTCGAGGTAAAAGACAAGCGCAAAGGCAAGGACAAGAACAAGGGCAAAGACAAGGCCGGTAAAACCAAGCGTGTTGACAAGCAGCCGCAAGAAACCAGCCCGGAGGCCGCCGTACCCAGGAAAGCGATAATCCTGATCAAGGTATTGACCAATGAAATCGAGGCCAAAAAGGCGAAAATAGCTAAACACAAGCGGAAACTTGAGCGCCTTGAACGGGCCCTGAGAGAGCTGCTGGTGAAGTACAATCGCGACTGAGCCCGGCTGGAACGCCGCTGGGGGCAGGGCGACCCCGGAAATTGAGAGGAAGGTTTCTTGAGAGTTTTTCTTGTCGTGCCGGCACTGGTATTGCCCCTTGCGTGCCTCGCCCAGAGTACCTGTTTTACCGATCCCTACGGTACTACGATCTGCAGCAGTCCGGACACGGTGGTTCGCGGCAATACCAATGGTACTGGCTACAGCATCTACCGCGATGACCGCGGCAACCGGCTGGATTTTGAAACTGACCGTTCCGGCAAGGCAGCGGTGAAACTGCCATCGGGAGAGTCCATCAACTGGTCCCAGCGGGTGCTGGGCGAGAAAAAGTATCCCTTCAGCCGCGACACGCCGCAGGCACCGGCAGTGCCGCCAGCTGCGCCCGGTAGCCGGATCCCGTCGCCGCCTGCCACGACCCAGGAGCGGCCGTGACCGTTCAGTCCAGCGGCCCAGGGCGGCCCGGGTCGCAGACCGCTGCCGGTTGGCAGCGCTGGGTACCGGGTTTGCAGGCGCTCCGGGAATACAGGTCGGAGTGGTTGGGCCCTGATATAGCAGCCGGGCTGGTGCTTACCACCATGCTGGTCCCGGTGGGAATCGCCTACGCCGAGGCCTCGGGAGTGCCGGGTATCTATGGCCTCTACGCCACTATCTTTCCCATGCTGGCCTACGCCCTGTTCGGCCCCAGCCGTATCATGGTGCTGGGACCCGATTCCGCCCTGGCGGCGGTCATCATTGCCGTGGTCCTGCCGCTGTCCCACGGTGATCCCGCCCGCGCCATCGCCCTCGCCAGCGCCATTGCCCTGGTCTCTGGCATTGTTTGTATTGCGGCGGGGGTTTTTCGCCTCGGGTTTATCACCGAATTGCTCTCCAAGCCCATTCGCTACGGCTACATGAATGGCATCGCGCTCACGGTGCTGATCAGCCAGGTACCGAAGCTGTTCGGCTTTTCGATAGAGTCCGACGGCCCCTTGAGCAATCTGGTGGCTATCGGCCAGGGCATCATCGACGGCAAGGCCAATGTGGCCGCCTCTGTCCTGGGAGTCGGGACGCTGGCGCTGATCCTGTTGCTGAAGAAATACCAGCGCTTTCCTGGCCTTTTAGTGGCTGTTATTGCCGCCACGGTCGTGACCGGCTTGCTGAGCCTGGACCAGAGCGCCGGTGTAAAGGTGCTGGGCACCCTGCCGCAGGGATTACCCGGACTGGCCTTCCCCCTGATTACACTGGCGGATCTGCAGGCCGTCGTGATCGGTGGCTTCGCGGTGGCGCTGGTCTCTTTTGCCGACACCAGCGTGCTGTCCCGCACCTTTGCCGCCAGGACGCGCACCCATGTCGACCCCAACCAGGAAATGATCGGCCTCGGCGCCGCCAATCTGGCCGCGGGGCTGTTCCAGGGTTTTGCCATCAGCAGCAGTTCATCGCGCACACCGGTGGCCGAGGCCGCGGGCGCCAAAACGCAGGTCACAGGGGTTGTCGGCGCTTGCGCGGTGGCGCTGTTACTGCTGGTCGCACCCAACCTGTTGCAGCACCTGCCCTCGAGTGCCCTGGCTGCCGTAGTGATCGCCGCCGCCATCGGCCTGTTCGAATTCGCTGATTTACGCCGGATTTACCGCATACAGCAGTGGGAATTCTGGCTGTCCATGGTGTGTTTTGTCGGGGTCGCGGTGTTCGGCACGATCCCGGGAATCGGGATTGCAATTGGCCTGGCCGTGATCGAGTTTCTCTGGGATGGGTGGCGCCCGCATTATGCGGTCCTTGGTCGCGTCGATGGCGTGCGCGGTTATCATGACATCAAGCGCTACCCCGACGCCCGCCTGGTACCTGGCCTGGTGCTGTTTCGCTGGGATGCCCCCCTGTTTTTTGCCAATGCCGAGCTGTTCCAGGATCGTGTGCTGCATGCCATCGATACTTCACCAACCCCGGTAAAGCGGCTGATTGTTGCGGCCGAACCCGTCACCAGCATTGATGTGACGTCCGCCGACATGCTCGCGGAATTGCAACACAAGCTCGGCAGTGCCGGCATCGAGCTGCACTTTGCAGAAATGAAGGACCCGGTGAAAGACAAGCTCCGGCGCTTTGAGATTTTCGAGCTGTTCGGCAGGAACATCTTCCACCCGACCATCGGCGCCGCGGTAGATGACTACCTGCAAGGGCATAAGGTGGATTGGCAACCTTGAATCTCGGGCGGCCGGTATTGTCGGGTGTCGTCGACCCCGGCACGCGCACCTTCCCCGCCCGCTAGCCCCCCTTCGCCGGGGGGTAAGTTACACCGTTTCGAGGCCTATACTCGGGGTCAATACCGGGACGCGGTGCTTATCACTTGCGGGCTTATCGAGTCCACCCGGAGCAGGAGTTTCCAAATGCACACACTACAGCATCCCGCGGCATGGTTGCCCGGCGACCTGGCGGTCGCGGCCGGCCGTTGGCGATACGCCTTTACCGACGACGACGTTGCCGAATTGACGCGGGGCCTGCGCCTTGTGCAGGCCGGCAAGAAAATCGTGCCGCATTTCGGCAAGGCGGATTTTCCCCTGCCGCAGTTGATGAAAAAGCTCGCGCCGTTTCAGCGCGAACTGGAGCATGGCCTGGGGGTGCTCTACCTGACGGGCTTTCCCATCGAGCGCTTTAGCAAGGATGAGGCCAGCGTAATCTTCTGGGGCCTGGGCCTGCAGTTTGGCAAGCCCTGGGAGCAGAACAAGCGGGGCCATTTGCTGGGCGATGTGATCAATGAAGGCCGCAATATCGCGGACACCTCCGCTCGCGGCTACCAGACCACGGCAACCCTGGACATGCATACCGATGGCGCGGATCTGGTGGGACTGCTGTGCCTGAAACAGGCGCCTGTCGGCGGCGACAGCCAGATCGTCAGCGGCCTGGCAGTCTACAACTATATGGCCAAAACAACGCCGGAATTGTTGCAGCATCTGCTGGACACTGAATTTTGTATGGATTGGCGCGACGAGGAGCCGCCCGGCGCCAGGCCCTACCACCGCGCCAGGATCTTTGAACGCGGGAACAATGGTGTGGTCACCTGCTTTTCACTGGTGCAGTATATTTACAGCGCCCAGCGGCATCGGGACAAATACCCTGAGATTCCGTTGCTTACCGATTTCGACCGCAAGGCACTGGAAACTTTTTCCGCCACCACCGAAGATCCCGCACTGGTGTTTCGATATCGCCTTGAAGCGGGGGATATGACCTTTTTGAATAATCACTTCCACCTGCACGGGCGCAGCCAGTTCGAGGATGCGCCCGACCCACGGGAGCGCAGGCACTTGCGCCGCCTGTGGCTGGAAGCGGAATCCTGGAATGGCATTCGCCCCCGGGCCATGCAGAACATCTGGGCGACTGCGCGAGGTCATTGGGCGCAGCGGAACACCACGGTACAGATGTGGGATTGATAGCTGTCTTGAAGGGGGTGACCGGGTTGCGCTGAGCCGCTTTTCGAAGCGTCGATCGGTCTTTCAACGATAGGGCAAAATGCCGCCTTTTGCCGCGGCCGGTGGTGTAAACTCGCACCCCATGATTCGTACCCGCCATCTCCTTCTCAAGCTCTTTCTTGCCGCCCTGGTGCCAGCCGCCCTGGTGCTGATCTACCTGGACGCGAAGATCACCTCCACCTTTACCGACAAGATGTGGGAGCTGCCGGCAAAGGTGTATGCCCGGCCCCTGGAGCTGTTCGCGGGGGCCAGGCTGAAGGCTGAGGACCTGGCCTATGAGCTGGAAGTGCTGGGTTATCGCTCGGTGGCCAACCCCAGTGGCCCCGGCCAGTTCGCCCGCAACCGCGATCGTTTCGAGATCTACACCCGCGGCTTTGATTTCCCCGGCGAGAACGAGCCAGCGCGACGGGTCCTGGTGCAGCTGGGGGGGCAGCGGGTACAGGGTCTGTCTGCGGTGGGCAAGGGTATTGACCTGATGCGGCTCGACCCGGTACAGATTGGCGGCATCTACCCGCTGCATGGGGAGGACCGGCTGCTGATCAGGTTGGCCGATGTGCCCCCGACCCTGCGGGACGGCCTGCTGGCGGTGGAGGATCACCGCTTTTACGAGCACCGGGGGATCTCCTTTGTCGGTATCGCCCGTGCGGCCTTCAGCAATCTGCGTTCCGGCCAGGTAGTGGCGGGCGGCAGCACCATCACCCAGCAGCTGGTGAAGAATTATTACCTGACGCCGGAGCGCACCCTCGTGCGCAAGCTGACCGAGGCGGCGATGGCGGTGCTGCTGGACCTGCACTACGAGAAAGACCAGATACTGGAAAGCTATATCAACGAAATCTACCTGGGGCAGGAGGGCCCCCGGTCGGTGCACGGCTTCGCGCTGGCCTCGCGCCACTATTTCGGCGCACCCCTGAGCCAGTTGGGACTGCACCAGCAGGCGCTGCTGATCGGCATGATCAAGGGCCCGTCACTGTACAACCCGGCGCGCAATCCCGAGCGCGCGCTGGAGCGGCGCAACGTGGTGCTGGCACAGATGGCGGAGCGGGAGGTGATCAGCGCCGAGGAGGCGCAGGCGGCCCGGGCCAGGCCGCTGGACCTGCACAACAAGCACCGCATTCGCGATTCCTTCCCGGCCTACCTGGACCTGGTGCGGCGCCAGTTGCGCCTGGAGTACCGGGAGGAGGACCTGACCACCCTCGGGCTGAGCATTTACACCCCCTTCGACCCACTGCTGCAGCGCCAGATCGAGAGCAGCACCACCACCATACTGGGCCAGCTCAACAAGGGCGGAGAACTGGAAAGCGCCTCCGTGGTCACCCGGTTTGATTCCGGCGAGGTGGCGGCGCTGGTGGGTGGACGCAGTGTCCGCTACGCCGGCTTCAACCGGGCGCTGGATGCGCGTCGGCCCGCGGGCTCCCTGCTCAAGCCCGCGGTGTACCTGGCGGCGCTGGAACAGCCCGGGCGCTTCACCCTCGCCACCGTGCTGGCGGACACGCCCGTGAAGATACCCGTGCCGGGCGGCAAGCCCTGGGAGCCGCGCAATTATGACCGTGAGGTGCACGGTGATGTGCTGTTGTACCGGGCCCTCGCCCACTCCTATAACCTCGCCACCGCCCGCCTGGGCCTGGAGCTGGGACCGCGCCGGATCGTGGATGTCATGCGCCGGCTCGGTATCGAGGGCGCTATCCCCGAAGTGCCGGCCCTGTCGCTCGGCGCGGGAGAATACTCGCCCATGGATATGGCGGCCATGTACCAGACCATTGCCGCCGGTGGTTTCCGTATGCCCCTGCGCAGTATTCGCGAAGTGGTCGATGCCCAGGGCGATCCGCTCAAGCGCTACCCGCTGGAGTATGACCGCACCGTGAGCCTGCAGGCGACCAACCTGCTGAGCTACGCCCTGCGCGCGGTGGTGCAGGAGGGCACCGGTCGCGGCGCCTATGCCTACCTGCCGGCAAACTTTGCAGTCGCAGGCAAGACCGGCACTACCAACGAGGGCAGGGATTCCTGGTTCGCCGGCTTCTCCGGCGATCTGCTGGCGGTGACCTGGATCGGCCGCGACGACAACGGCGTCACCGGCCTGACCGGCGGCACCGGTGCCCTCAAGGTCTGGGCGCATTTCATGGCGCAGGCGAGTGAGCGCCCCCTGGGCTACCGCATGCCCGACGGCATGCAGACGTTCTGGATCGATGCCAGCAATGGCTTTCTCACGGGAGAGGGTTGTCCAAATGCCCGCCTGCTGCCCTTTATCAGCGGCTCACAGCCGCGCCAGAGCACCAACTGCACACCGCGCCCGTCCGGCGTCAAGGACTGGTTCCAGTCATTGTTTGGGGGTTGATAAAGATGATCACTGTGCGATCGCTCGCCCGGGTTCTGGTTTTTGGGCTGGCCCTGGCCCTCGTCGGCTGCTCCACCGTCGGCACGGCGCCGACCCCGGTGCCCCCGGCAGTGCCGCATCCGCCGGCCCCGGTTCCACCGCGGCCCGTTCCACCGCCGCCTGTGCCGGCGCCCCAACCGCCGGCCAGGCCGCCCCAGCCCTCCACCGCCAGCGCCTGGCAGCCCTTAGTGGAAAAAGCGCAACAGGCCACCGCCCTGGGCGACTAC
>Ga0105097_10000612_pt1 | contig 16436 bp, 3 predicted proteins | sample PPLLak12cMay2015_FD_87035 | JGI IMG/M metagenome (GOLD analysis project Ga0105097, IMG submission 87035) | Freshwater sediment microbial communities from Prairie Pothole Lake near Jamestown, North Dakota, USA - PPLs Lake P7 Core (1) Depth... | ecosystem: Environmental > Aquatic > Freshwater >...
CCATAAAAAACTTCATTAGCAATTAATGATTTTTCAGGCAAAGAAAAATTACTTTTATCCTTTAATACATCTACAATATCATCATACTTATTCTTATTAATAGAATCTAATATTTTTTGATATTGATTTATAGTTTTTTTCTTTAATTTAATGGTGTTCTCTGTATAAGGCTTACCATTTTTATCTACTCCTCTTTTTAAAGAAGCAGACTCTGTATCTATTTTAGCCTGCATTGATTTAGATAACTCAAGTACAGCCTTTTTCCTATTTGCTTTAGGGAGTGTTTCTATGTTCTGTATTCCGACCCTAAACACTGCTTCATTTGACAATATAGATGTTTCAGCCATCTTAACTACAGCCATAGGGATATGTCCATCAGGAAGGGTTCCTTCTTTCCATAATTTTTCAAATAGAGGTTTATTGTTTTCATAAACATCTTTAGCTCTTTGAAGCATTGATTCAGCCTCTTCTTTGGTAGTATTAGCCCATGCATTATTCTCATTTCCTTCAGTACCATTAAAGCCTATGCCACCTTTTAGGTCAGAAATCGTTTGTCCCGTGTTAGGATTCACAACATCGCCAGTTCTTAATTGGTCTGATATTGTAAATGTAAATGGAATCCCTTCGTAATCCACCCATCTTACTGTTTTTAGAGGACTATCAAGTCTTGAATTTAACTCTTCAACATCTATTGTTTCTTTTGTAGTAGATAAAGCCTCTAAACCAATTCCCTCATTTACCAAATTCATTGAATTCATTTGGTCTATTATTTGACTTTCTATTTCTTCTTTAGGAGTTAATATTTGAGGCTGGCCAGTAATTTTATTGAATTTAATATCTACATCACTTGCAGGGGTTTGTTCTTTAGATAGTAGGGATTCTACTGCTTTTACAAGTTCTGGATTGCTGTCATCTTTCTTGGCTTTGTGGTAGGCTTCGGATAAATTGTTAGGTATATTTTTTTCAGCTTGTTCATATTTAGATTGAACGCCATATAGTATGTTTACTATATTGGATATATCATTATTTATTCTTGGGTTTTCACCCTTTTCTTCTGCATCTAATAATGATTGAAAATACTGATTTATATTTTCATTTAATTTATCTAATTCATTACTATATTCTTTTGTGCTTTCTTCAAATTTTTGTTTTAATAATTCTGCACCAATACGTTTTACAAAAGATTTAGTTCTTTCAATGTCATTATTTTTTATGACTCTTTCAGCCCCTAATGAAGAAAAAAACTCTCCATTTCTTGTAATAGAAAAATGTTTCCTTATTGCACTTTTAACTTCATCAGGATAAGGTAAATCAGAAATAATATTATTCATTTCTTTACCTACCAAATCATTTATATACATATTAGCATCGCCTTCTAAATCAAAAACAGCGTCTTCGTCTGTTTTAGCCTTTTCCTCCAACGCCTTAGCCGTACTCTCTACATCTCTTAATGCGGGATTAACTTGGTCTTCAATTTGAGAAACAGTCCTCAAATCCTCTTCTGTAGCTAAAGGAATTACATCTACACTTACTTTTTTTTCTACTTCTCTTACTACTTCCGCACCTAAATCTGTATTTAATTTAGTGACAAAGTCATTCTGAGAGTTTCTTTCTTCAGTGCCTTCTTCGTTAAATACAAAATTACCCTCTTTTCTGTCAAATAGGGTTGAATTAGAAATATCTTCAAATACCTTTAAGCCAATATCATTAAGCTTATCCGCTAATTGGGGGTTACTTTCTCTAAATCTTTTTTCTACGTTAGGTAATGAGCACTTAGCCATATATTATACATTGTTTATAAAAAATGTTTGCCTACCAAAAGGAGGGGAAACATAACAAAAGTAAGAAATAATTTTTAATTTTTCTTTTTTAACAATTATTTTAGGTATTTAGTTCCTAGACACAGTCAGGAATTGTAGTAGTATCTTCAAGATTTTCTGAAGGAATCTTATAAGCCCATTCTGGCAATATTCCTACTTTTTGGTCAGCAAATTTCATCATCTTATAGGCTTGGTCTGAAAGGACTTTAGCTTCGGCTAATTTACCCTCTTTTCTTAGCTTTCTTGCCTCGTCTCTTACTTTAAAGGCTTCATCATTTATTCCTGAGAAATTAACAAAGGAGTTTTGTCCTCTAGTTTCAGATGTTATAGCTTTTCTAGCAGTTGGGCTATACATTTGAACGTGAACTCTCCAAGCGTTTTCTTCCCCTACAGGTCCAAATCCATTACCAAGTTTTGCGTGACCAAAGAAATCATGTACAAATCTGAAAACATCATTTGCTAATAGAGGCACATTATTTGCGTCTTTAAACTCTGTTACTTGTAGTAAAGGATTTTCATTTCTTTGTTCTTCTGTAATAGGGGTGTCACCAAACCCAGCCTCTGTGGAGAAAATTTTCATTCTTTTATTCTCTCTCAAATCATCAATCATTTCTTGAGCATTATCGTATTCAGAAGTACTCATTTCTACTCTATACCCTTCTGCCAAAATGGCTCTATGTTGGGCAATCGTTTCTTCAACTAATGCTTTATAGGCCTCCTGAGTCTCTTCTTCAAAAGGGGTGGCTACCATATCATCATAAGTTTTTGAAAGTCTAGTGGCAAAAGGTTTGTCAATTTTAGTGATGGTGTTGTCTACCATTGGTGCCAAACCATTTTCTTCATTATATTTATTTGCAATTGTTGTAGCATCTAGTAATGGATTATTAAATAATCTATTTCCTGGGACTACTAATGCAGATTTTTGTACTTCTTGAGTAGCTTCTAATGGCCCTGCAAGTTCTCTACCACTTAATAAATCAACTGCTACCGCTTTGGCATAATCATCTATAGTCATATCCATAATCTGATCTGCAGTAAATTGAGACAATCCTAACATTTGTCCAATAGCATTCCATAATTCTTGTAACCAAGACTTAGTTTTAGTACTATTTTCTTCCACTAGTCTAGCTCCGTTATCTCCAATCGCTTGAGCTAATACCTCTTCTAAAAACGCATCACTGTCAACTTTTAGATCAGGTTGAGTTTCCATTACATATTGTCTGTAAGGTTCTGCTTCTTCAGACTTAGCTAATTCTAAACCTCTTGCATACGCTTCTCCAAGATTATTTTTAGCCCAAGATAACCATAAGTGACCGAACTCATGTATAGGGGTATCAAGATTCATATTATCCATGTTCAAATAAACATCTCCATTATAAACAAATCCTGCAGTAGTTAAATTGATTCCTTTATCGGATAAAGGTTGTGTTTGAAACTGAATATTATTTCTTGATTCAAAAGAAGCAAGTCTTTTTTCAGCAGTACCTAAAAACTTTTCAATATCTTTTTGAGTTACTCCTGTTTCTTCTTCTATTACAGAAAAATCTACTGATTCAGAATCTATTTTATTATTTAATTGCTCAACAAAATCTTGTAGTTCTGAATATGTAGGTGAAGTAATTGATACATCTAAATCAATATAATTAGAAATAGCGGATAAAGTTTCCATTGCATCTTTGGTATCCAAAGTATTACCCATAGTGTTTATATTGAAAAATTTCACTATGCTTTCTGGAGCCACTGCCGATTCAAATCGTGTACCTCTTTGGCCACCTCTGCTTTCAACACTTCTTGTTACTTGTTTAGCTGTTTCGGCATCTACTCCAAGCTCTATCAATTTCTCTTCAATCTCTGCATTAGACATTTCAAAAACCTCGTTAGCCAAGCCTGTTTCTTTTAATCTCCCAACTACCTCACTCATAGTAGCAGAAGCAACTTCACTATTAGCAGAAGGAGTTTCTTCTACTTCATTAAGCATATTTACCAACTCTCTTGCTCTTTCTATATCACTATTCATGCTTTCAGGTAAACCCGCCACCATGGTGTCAAATTGAACATTTGAAGGAATTATTTTACCAACTCTCGTATTTTGTGCCATAAAATACCCTTCTTTATAATCTTGATTTGCGTTTCTTTCATTTTCAAATTTAGATACTATTGTTTTCAACTCATCCAGTGCTTGTATTCTTTCTTTCATTGGATGGTCAATTTGCTTTTCCGTAGCATTTCTATAAGTTATAGATTGTGGAACTAAGGAAACAATAGCATCTGCCCTTAAAGCAGGTCCTGACATAGGATTTCCTGATGGATTAAAATACCACATACCTACAGCCATTAAATATCCATCTTCTGCAGCCATTCTAACCATTTCCTTTTTAATGTTCTCCATTCTAAAAGGAGTGTTTTCAGGTACCATAGCTTCTGCCGCTGATTTATATCCATTAGGGTCAGAATCCATTGGATATACTTTTTTCTTTGGAACTGATACTGTATAAGTTTCTCCCCCCACCATTCTTTCCCCATCTGTAGGTAATGTATAATAAGAAGCTACCCCATATTGAGTACCTTTCTCAGTACGAGAAGTTCTAAGAGAAGTAAACCTACGAGAGTCTATGCCTCCAGCCAACTCTTCTGGAGTAGCATTAGACTTATGGAAGAATACATAGTTTTTACCATCCTCAGACTCAGTCATGAAAGACTCATAATAAGTTTCTTTAACTAAATCAGTATTTTTATTTTTTGAAACTGTAGAAGATAATACTTGTTTTCTAGGTTTAGGTTTAGCTTTTATATTGTCTAATACTAAAGCATTATCAGCAAAAAGTATCTCAGGATTTACCTCTATTTTATGACTCCCTAAAGTCTCATCATTCATAGTGATAATTCTATCTAAAAGAAAGCTTATTAAAACACCTTCCTTATCTTCTTTATCTTTATAAATGTCAATTGCATCTAATTTATCTATGTTCAATTGAGTTGAAGATGCTCTTAAAGTCAATTCTTGTCCACCTAATTCACTAGAAAGCAAAAATTGTAAATCTTTTAATTTAGGGTCTTTTAATTTGCCATCTCTAATAAGTGCATCTAACTGTCCTATAAAATTAGTATAAATACTTTCAGCATTAGCCTCATTTTTAGTAAGTTCATTTATATCAATTAAAGCAAGTAATGGTTTTAAGTCTTGTATGGTATATCCTAATTCCGCTAGTTTAGGAGTACCCATTGGTATCATGATATTCTTAGTGGGGAAATTAGTTATAAAAAGATAAACAGACCCTAATTCTGGGTTCTTAGGAACTCTGCCAGGCACTACTACTCCATTTTGATTTTTAAATACAGGTGTCCCGTTTTCCACACCAATATAAACCATTTCATACTCTCCTGGAACTAATACTCCAGAGGCTAGTGCCTTTTTCTCCCATTCAGAGAACAATTCATAAGGTTTTCTATTAAAGTTGTTAAATTTTATATCTTTTATTGTAGCAATTGTAGGCTCTAGTCTATTAAGTCCTTTTTTATTAGAGATTTTTAGATTCTCTCTTAAAGGAGAATTAGGGGGAACCATTGCAATTTTTTCCCCATTTGCATTTACAATAGATAAAGAAGCTTTGTTTTTAAAGTCTTTTTGTACCTCATCCTTATCATTATTCCCATTTTCATTATTCTCCACTATTTCTACTTCTGTACCAATAATATCCGCAGCCACTGCAACATCATTAATTACTTCGCTGAATCCATTAGGTTGCACAAATTCAACATAATTTTTAGATAGTACAGGGGTTAGTGTATCAGCGTATCTTAATTGATATACGCCTGTACCTTTAAAAGTTTTTGGAGCAAACCAATTGTTAGCCTTGTATATATTTCTCACGTCTTCTAAAGACTTTCTTTTCTTTCCGATATTATTCGCAAGATCAGTATCCCCAAATATTGTTATCATATAGAAGCCTCCATCAGTTTCTTTAACTTGGATATAGACACCTTTTCCTAAACCAGCAAATACTCCTTTAGGGGTTTCTTCCTCTATTACCTCTTTAGGAGTATCTTTAGTGGCTTTATTTTTATCTTCTGCTTTCATGTTTTTTTCCGTAACAGTAACAGGAACCTCTGTTGTTGTAGGAGTTTCTGGTTCAAGTACTACCAAAGAATCTTCTTTCAATTTATCCGCAGGGGTTATAGGGGCATCTGCCTCATCTAAAGGGATTTCATCAAATGACTCTACCTCTTCTTGGGTTAACAGCCCTTCTTCTTTCAAAGTAGTTAATATTGGAGTGCTAGTTGCAAGCTGCAATAATGTTCTACTAATAGCATTATCATTATTAGGAATTGTATTAAAACTATTTTTACCAATACTTAAATTAGTTAATCCATTTTGAGTTGTAGAAGTATTATCCACTCTAATAGGCAAAACATTTATAGAAGCCACTGTTATTCCATTATCTTGGAAAATAGCTTGTATTTCAGTGAGGCTATTAGACCACCCTGAAGCTGACGCAGCATAGTTACCTGCTGAAAAAGATTTAAAATCAATTAAGTGTACATTTCCTTCATTATCAACCACTGTTAATATAGGAGTGGTAGCTATGCCATCATATCCTCTTACTTCATCTTCAGAAAGCTTTGAAATAACTACATCATCATTAAACTTATAAGCAAATCCTTTTGCATCTAAATCTGCTTTTAATGCTAATATTGTTTCTGCTATAAATTGTAAACTTCTATTATCAATACCTACTTCTGTATCAAACCCAGATTCAATAATAACTTTATTTATTATCTGAGATACATTATAAGGCGTTAGTAATAATGAATTGTTAAATACTTGTTTAGCTATTTCACTAATAACTGCATTTGTCAATACCGTATTTCTTTCTTCTTGAGTCATCATAGTAGGAGAAACACTGTATCCAGCAGGTTTGTATAAAGCACCTTCAACCTCAAACATAGGATTCCCATTCACTTGTCTAGGGGTTTTTTCAACAAAAACAGCAGAAACTCCCTCTAAACGTGTTTCATCTTGAGTAGATAGTTGTTTATTTAAATAAGTTCTCACTGCTTTTTTGGTTTGAGCATAAGACTTTTTATTATTAAACCCTAATCTTTTTGCATACTCATACACTTGTTCCTTATCGTCTAAAATAGCTTTTATATCTTCCTTATTTCTAGGAGCAGTAACTTGTACTCTGTCTTTAGGTTGTTTTGTACCTGTAGTATATTCAAGACCTATCAATCTTCCTACATCACCTAAAGTACCTTTATTTTCTGCTAATTTTTTAGAAAGTGCGTTTTTTTCTTTAATATTACTTTTAAAAGCTTGGAATTGTTCCAAACTAATAGGAGCTTCTTTAGAGTCGAATACTTCCACTCCATATTCTTTTTTCAAGGTAGAGTTTGATTTTTTCAAAGCTTTATATGCCTCTAAATAATCAGCATAAGCATCATTGATTTCACTTTGCTCAATCTCTTCATCAGTGGCATCTACTCCTGCCATAGATTGTATTTTCTCTTGTAATACAAAACTGGCAGTTCTAAACTCATTAAACCTATCTATGGTCTCGTTTTGTGTATTAACTCTACCTGCTTTATATTGCTTTTTAAGGGTAGTTATAGTTTTATCACTAGCCTTAATAGCTTTCTCTAAATTTTGCTTTTGTACTTGCAATTCTTTAGTGTCTGTTCCATCTATTACAGCAGTCTCTATTTCAGCGTTTGTTTTTTCCAATTGGCTCATAGCCATTTGTTTGTCCATAATAGCATTGCTTACTGCCTTATATGCATAATTACCTTCCTTACTATTTTTTGCATATATAAGGTCAGGAGCTTCAGAAGTAACTTGATTTAACTCTTGTATATATTGCTTTTGTACAGGCTTAGTTTCTTTGTTAAAAGTATCTATAAAGGAAGTTAAATTGTTATTACTTAATTGAAGTTGCTCATACTCACTAATTTGTTTACCTAATTCTTGGGAGAGAGGATTGCTACCAACTATTTTATAAGTACCTTCAGGGGAAACAGAGATATTTCCTTTAGCAGCTTCTTCATCTAAAGCAATTTTCTTTTCAGCTAATTCTCTTTCATTTAAACTTTGTCTGATAATAGCATTATCAAAAGTTCTCCCGCTATTAATTTTGTCTAAACTTTGTTCTGTCTCTCCAATAGAGTTTACAAATCCTTTTATTACAGGATTTGCAAAGTTTAAGGTAGCTAAAGCTTCATCATTAACTCCAAGTTCTGATTTTCTTGCATTATAAGAGGCTTTTAATGCGTTATAATCAGTCATCATTTTTGCTTGGTCTGCTTCAGAAAATTTATTATTACCACTCTGAGTCATAATATCCACCATAGAAGTAAAAGTAGCTTCATTTTCAAAAGCTGTTTTTAAATAATCTTCTTTGGAAAAAGGACCTTTAGTTGACATAGATTTAACTAAATCCATTCCTGTAGATAATGTACCACCTGTTAAAAAAGAAGTTATTGCCACATCTGGATTTAAAAAATTCAAATCCTTTAAAGTTTCTTGGTTATATGCTTTATCTCCTGTTATTTTTTCATTAATAAAATTAGCTGCAACATTAATAAGAGGCTCTAATACAACTTCTTCTGTAGTTTCTTCTGCTCCCACTCTTACAGTTCTTTTTAAGAATCTTCCCGCTGAAGACATAATATTCTGAAACATTACTTTGTTAATAGCGGCATTAGTTAACTTTTCTCTTAAAGTTATATCAGGAATTTTAGCAAATTCTTTGTTAATGATTTTCACTGCTTCAGCAGTAGCTTCGATAGCTTCAGGCATTATCACCTTGTTTATATCATTCCCTGTTAATCCTATTGCTTTACTTTGTAAGGTAGATGTAAACAATGTTCCTAATGCCAAAGCACCAGAAGTGGCTAATGCAGGAAAAGGATTGTCTTTGTCCTGTGCAGCTTCTTGATATTTCTTGTATATGGAAGGATATTGTTCTGTCATGTTAGTGCCAACATTAATCATAAACTCAGCTCCCTTGGCTAATCTTAATCTTCTCTCCTTAGACGCTCCTTTTATTAATGCTCCTGCAATTTTACCTGCAGTTGCCCCCACTAACAAAGATGGCATTTCCTCCACTATTTCTGGAGCCATACTATTCCAAACATTCTCTAAAAATACTGCTTTTCCACCATCAGTTTCCCACAAAGATTTACCGTTTGCCAATATTTCGTCTTTGTTTGTCTCAAAGTCATTTGCAAGCCATTTCATTACTTCTGAATTATTGATTGTATATTCCATACCCCCACCAAAAGCATTTAATATATCACCTTCAGGAGTATATTGAACCTTTACTACATCTCCCGTAGGCAATGTTCTGTCAATATATTTATCGTCTTTAAATATAGATAGTTTAAAGTGACTATCTTGTTGAGTTAAATTATCAAATAAATCAGTATTATTTATAATATTTTCAGTCCACTCAGGAGTATAAGCTTTTCCAGTAAAAGTACCACTAACTGCTTGAGTAGCTATTTGAGCGGCAGCCGCTGTTTGGTTTGCAGTAAAATCACCTGCCTTTAATGCAGTCCAAGCAGTATTATACAACGCTTTATCAAACCCTGCTTTAGATAAAACACCCTGTTCTTCTACATTTTTATCTAATATAGCTGTGCGGATTGCTTCTTTTCTTCCTATATTTTCTACTTTATTTAGGGTCCCAAAAGCATTGGCTTTTTCTTCATTATAAATATCTACGTTAGCCAATGATAGTACTCTTTTTTTACCCTCCAATATTTGAGGAATAGCAGATTTACTATAAGCGTCTGCTATATTCTGAAAATCAGGATTATTAAATAGTTTTATATCATTTTCTGATAACTTACCTATATTTGGGTATAACCCCTCTTCCCTCTCCTTTTTTGCAGTCAAATATGTGTCTATTTTTCCGATTACTTCCGACTTAGGTATACCAATTTCAGACTGTATTTTATCATATAACGGAGTTAGACTATTATCTAAGTTGTTAGCAGCCAGGTTATATGATTTCTCTATAGCTTCTCTTTCTAATTGTTCTGCAGTTAAACCTTTAAAACTTTCTGTTTTTGTGAATTTTTGAAAAGCATTAGCTATTAAAGGATTCCAAACCTGCATTAAAATATCAATAGAGCCATATTTTCTATTATCAGTTTGGTTTTCCGCTGTCGGGAACCATTTTGTGGTAATTTCCCCCATTTTTTCTCTGGCTTTTTTAGACCCAGATTCTATAGAGGGGTCAATATATGAACCCGCTTTTTTCATTGCTTCTGCGTCATTATAAGGTGCATTTTTAAAAGGATTAACTCCTTTTTCTACATAATCCAAAAACTTTTGATTCACATTTTTAAGGGTCTCTGCTTTTGAAATATCTTCGTCTATTTTATCATTATGCTCCCATGTATTTTTAATACTTTTAAATGTATCAAAAATCTTCTTATCTACATACTTGGAAGTTTCTATTATATTTAATAAAGGAGGAGGACTATCTTCTAACTTCCTTATTTCATCTAAATAACTCTTTTTCTCCTTAGCTCTGGTTTCTATCGTTGTTTTATTTGCTTGAATTTTATTTTTATAATTTATAATGTCTTGCTCTTGTTCTATAGGAGTTAAATTTCTACCCTCTCTTCTAAGTTTTTCTGCCTTTAAATTAAATATTTCTTGTTCTTTTAGCTTATTAACTACATCTTCATCTACATAATGTTTTACTGGGTATCCCGTTCTCTCATCCAACCTGTATGACAACTTACTATACTTATCCTCTACAGCTTTTATTTTTTGCTCATATTCTTTATCTAGTACAGTTATAGGAGTTGTTTTAGTGAAAGGATAGGGAGTTTCTGGTTTTAAATTCGGCTCTTCAAACTTTTCACTAATAAGTTCAGCTTTAGGTTTTTTTTCCTCATCTCCAAACAAGAAAGTTTTAACTCCTTCAAAAAAACCTGTTTCTTCTTTCTTAGGAGTTACCGTGGTTTGTTGTATAGGAGCTTGTTGTATAGGAGCTTGAGTAGGCGAAATATTATTAGTTTTAGATTTTCTCAACTCAGATATTTTATTAGCAATTAAAGTTGCTGCTCTAGTATCCCCTGCTGCGTGAGCTTTTCTTAACCCTATAATTAATTCTTCTTCATTATATGACATATAAATATTTTAAATTATTTTGGATTAACATAAGTATTAATTAATTCTTCATCTCCTAGATTTGAAGTAGTACCATCCGCTGAATACTCAGAAGCACCTATAGCTTTTTCAAAAAATTCTTGTGATACCTGTCTATATTTTTTTATAGCATCATTGCCATATTCAATAAGTACTCCCTTATCTGATTTCTCAAATTTACCCGTAGGTACAAATGGCTTTACGATCGTACCTGGTGGAGGTGCAATTTCTGGAGGAGCATTTAAGAGGTTACCCTCATTATCTTTTACATAATATTTTATGGGGTTATTTGGCCCCCAAGGTACAATTTCTCCCTTTTTATTTGTATATCCCTTAAATATTTTTGTAGCACTACTCAAAGCTGCTTTGATTTGCTCTTCCTTTAGGGGTTTTCCTCTTTTTTGAATAATATTATCCCCATAATCAATAAAATTATCAGGCTCTTTTTCAGCTTTACTTTTACCTGTTAAACTTGGGAATCCTGCATCTTTTTCAGCATCGAATCTAGCTTGTGCTCTAGCATTCTCTGAAAGATTAATACCTACATTAATATCAGGGTTCGCTGAAGGCATACTCACTTTTACTGTAGGAGTAGTTGTACCGTATTTAGCAGCAGAAGATTTAAAAATATTGTTAATAACATTATCAATAGAGCTTCCTCTTTTTCCCTCGAAAGCCCCTCTTCTCTTAGCCCAAGACATAAATTCAGGGTCTTGCATTAATCCTTGTTTATAATCATTAAAAGCTTTTAACAATCTTCCTGCTGATTTATCCTCTATAGCTTTTTCTTGTAATCCATAAACCCCATATTTAACAATAGCATTTTGCACGTCAGCGGGAACTGCCTTAGCAAACTCATCTGCTTTTGTTTGTAAATCATATTCTTTGTAAATAGGATTAAGGCTAAAATCGTTAGTTTCTCCTCTTAAAAATCTTTGATAAGAGTCTTCATTTGCATTATTCCAAGGTTGGTCTGCAATCTCAGGTTTTTCAAATTTCATTTTTTCGTAAGCTATTGCGTCTGTGGATGCGTTAACCGCTGATTGTAAAACAGGGTCATTCTGAGCCTTTATTAAGCTAGTGTTTAATGAAGTGAAGTTTGCAGAATCAGATAGCTGAAGCTGTCCCATATTATCTATAATAGACCCTAATTTATTATCTAACTGACCTTGTAAATCATCAAACCTTTTATGTAACTTTACTTTTTCTAAAATTGCATTTCTTTGTTTTAAAACTTCGTCTAAACGCTTGTTAGCCACTTCTTGAGCAAACTGAGCATTTTGATTTATAAGATTCATATTTAATCCTTGGAAATCAGCAAAATCTATATCCGCCCATTCGGGGGTGTACATTATTTGCTGTCCTATGCCTGCAGAAGAGGGGGAATATGCACCTGATGGATTTCTTTGTCTAGCCATAATTATCTGTTATATCTGTTAGCGGATAAAATATTATCTAATAAAGTTCCTGCAAGAGGATTATTATAAGTTCCTGTATTTCCTAAAATTTGATTTACAAACATTTGTCCTTGTTCTCCTTTAAACATATCTGGTTTAGAAGCCATAATATTTAACATTTCCAATTTTTGATTTTGCTCTTTCTGAGCGTTTTCACCCATGCTTTTAGAATATTCTGAGTAAATCTCTGAATCTTTAACAGCTTTTTGCCCCAATAAGTTCCTTTTAAAGTTCAACATATTTTGCATATTTGTTAGATTCTGATTTCTTACACCCATATTACTACCTAATAAGTCTTGTTGAAGTCCTTGGGTTTCATTATATAGAGCTACATTTGTCTGATTTAGCTTACTCAAAGTGTCTCCCACTTGATTCATAGCTTGAGCCCCTGCATTTGAAATATTACTAGCTAATGTACTCCAATCTCCTGTTTGTCCTGCTAAAGCATTTGCAGTATTTCTTTGAGCTCTTTCGATATTATATAATATATTTCCTACAGGTATTTCATTCTTTCTGCTTCTGATATAAGTATCAGGAGTTTCCATTATATATAATGGGTCTAGTGAAAGACCTGCTTCAAGTGCAGCTTGGTTAGCACTTAGTCCTCTGCCCAATTGACCTTCTAATAAGCCAAAGTTAAATCTATTCTGCATAGGAACTCTTGCCGCAGGAGCTATTGGAGTATTTGCACTTAACATCTGTTGTTCTGCTTTTTGTGCAGGAGTTTGCGGAGTTTCTGCGACTGCTACTGGTGTTGGTTCAACATAATTTCCCAAAGAATTATAATGCTCTATACCAAATTTTTCATCATCCCCAAATACTTTTCTATATTTTTCTTTAGGTAAATATGTTGTAAATTTTTCATAAATATCTTTTCTAATTTTAGGATTATTATATAACAATTCCGCATTACTTAATGTTTTATCATCTGTTATTCCAGAGTATCCTAAATATTTAAAAGCTTTTTTTCTTATATCTAACTCAGATTGATTTTCTAAACCTTTAGGTCCTTCATTAGCAAAAACTATTCTTTCTTCATATTTTAAAGGATCAAATCCTTCAACATAAGAAGGATATTTTTTACTCATAGTTTGAGTTACATTTCCTATACCATAAATATTTGCTTGTTCAGCAAGTTTAATTCTATCATTTATAGATAAATTTTCTGGTAAATTTAATCTAGGTTTTTGCCCTTTTTTGTAATTAATATAAGGTAATATGTTAGCTATATTACTAGGTATTGTTGGTAAATTATTTCCAGTTAACCCCATATTGTTTCTAGTTAAAACCATGTTGTCAGAAGGACCTTCTTCTCCTGGAATCCATACTGGCACACCATTTGGACCTGTCCCCCAAGGGTACTTAGGAACTCTTCCCCCATAAGCCATCATTTGTTCTTCCATAACAGCTCCTTCTGCTAATTCTTTTCCTGATTTAATTAAATCATTCATTTGTATAGACAAGTCTAAGTAGGATTTTTTGTTTCCTTCTTTTAATTTATCTGTATCAAATGAGTTAGGAGTAGATTTATTTTGATATTTATTTTTAGCATACTCAGAAATATCTGCAGGGGATAATTTTTTTCCGTTTTTCTTTCCGTATTTACTCTGATATACTTGTGCTAGTTTTTTAATATCTTGCTCTGCACTTTCAGGTTTAAACATCTGCATCAATTGTACATACTGGTCAGGAGTAAGTTTATTACGAGCACTTTGAATATGTGAACCTCCAGGCAATAAATCTGTAACAGTATCGTCTCCCATATTTTCGTGAGAAGTAGTAGCTTCTACTGACTTAATTGTTCCATCAGGAAGAGCGACTTGTTCTGCCTGTCCTTCAAAAGTTTCTGTCTGTACAGGAATACCCTGTGTCATACTATTTAACATACCCCCTTCTTGGTACATTCTGCCTCCCATAGCATACATAAAATCATCTTCTTCATAACCCATCATAGGTCCTGCTATCATTCCCCCTCCAGGATACATTGTAGGGTAGTTGTAATCTGCTTGATAATCCATCATATCACTTCCTACCATACCTCCACCAGGATAATACGTTGGATATTCTACATATCCTCCCATATTATAAGGGTTTTGGCCTGCAAGCATTAATTGTTCTACTTCAGGAAGGATTCCCCCATCTGCCCAAGTAGACCTAGCATAAGCTCTAAAGAAAGGATTGTTTTTTAGGTTAGTCTTATGTCTTGCATAAAAGGCTTCTTTACCATATTTAGATTTGCTTCTTTCTCCCATTTTAGGATCACCAAAGTATTCTTTAGTACCATCTGGACCAGTAACAACGTGTGTCTTACCTTTTCTATCATTACTTTTTCTTACAGTGTATCCTCCATTTTTATATTCTTCTACTTCACCCCCCATAGCCATATTAGCTATTATGTTATTTTGCACAGATTTAGGAAGAGCTTTAAATCCTGGATTGTTTATTCCTCCTCCATTATAGTAGGAGTCAACCATTCCTCCATACATCATTTCTTCTGCTTGGATTTTTTTAGCTTGCTCTAACATTTGTTTTGTAGGTTTTTTACCAGAACCTTTGTTCTTACGGATGTTGTCCCAAAGTCCTGGTTTAGAGTAAGAACCATCTTTTCTCTTAATCATTCCTCCCATTGCCATTTGTTCTACCATTTCTTCTTCGGTACCCATCATTTGCTCTTGAGAATTTTCTGGAGCATTAGCCATCATTTCTTGTTGTTGGTATTGAGCAATAATTTCTTTAGCTTCAGGGTGAGCCTTGAAAAAGCTTTTTTGGTCAGGAAACTTCTTGTAAAAGGCCTCTTCTGTTTTAACTCCTGCTATCTTTAAAAGTAATTCTTTCATATTAATTTTTTTATAATTCGTCTAGCCATCCACCGCTAGATTTTTTTTGTGATGATATGTAACCAAAATATTTTCTTTGTTTATCAGTTAAAGGGTTTCCATGAACTGATTTGTCATGTAAAATTTCTCTAGCTTTTTTTGGAGTCAGTCCTCCTTTTTTGAATTTAGGTATCTCGAAATCTTCTGGCATTGAAACCATTCCTCCTTCTTGATAGTTATTTAAATACCCTCCATTTTCCATCATCCCTGCTAATTGTGAAAAGTCAAATCCTCCTCCTTGTCCCCCTATTCCTGTTATTTTACCCATAATATTTCCTAATCCTTTTGCCCCTGTTGCTCCGCCTTTCATATTGCCCAACATTCCTTTCAATCCTCCCATGTTTTTTAACATTCCTACGCCTCCTGTTACATTTCCAAATAAACCTGAAGCAGAATCCATCATATTTCCAAAGTCTTGCGAAGCATTAACCATTCTATTACCTGAAACATATCCTGATTTATCATAATTAGATAATGCATCTTTAGCTTGAAAAGTTCCAACAGTGCTGCCTACTCCTTCTCCTACATCTCCAACACCTTGACCAATCATTGCAATACCTTGTGGGTTTCCTGCAGCGGTTAAAGCAGCTCCACCAATAACTTTTGCGGCACCCATTCCTACATTTCCCACTCCTTTACCTACTGCATAACCACCAGTTCTAGTTAAGAATGAATCTCCTAATGCACTTTGGGTAATATCTCCTACAATAGGTACTGTACTTAATACACCTGTTAAAGCACCTACAGGTTCTTTAGCCCAATCCATAAATCCCCAATCTACTTTATCATCTTCAAATGATTGTCTATCTTTTCTTACCTTTGTATTTAAGAAATCATTTGCATTTGCAGCCTCTAATGCACCTAAAGAAGCTCTGTTAGTATTAGCGTTAAATGCTCTTAAAGGTACTCTATTTTGATTTTGGTTTGTTAAATAATTAAAATAACCCTGCAAATCCATACTTCCTCCATTCTGATATTTATTTATTCTACCCCCATTCATGTTCACTAAATCATTTAGATTAACTCCCATATCATAAGGAGTAGTATCGTCAGTAAAATGTACTCTAGGAACTGGATTATAGTTTTCGTGAAATACATTACTTTTATGAATATATTCAGGAGA